>OJBE01000019.1_pt1 | contig 90839 bp, 82 predicted proteins | sample 1590521 | NCBI WGS metagenome assembly OJBE01 (sample SAMN05416807, study PRJEB24817) | seawater metagenome | isolation source: Sea water | place: Canada:Atlantic | collected 2013-07
CTACCACAGAAGCTGTTGATGCAACCCTAACAGGGGCTGATAACGCCGTTGATGCATCAAGTATTAACTTCACTAATATCAATACGGCGGGCCTAACTGGTGGCGCATTATCGGGCAGCGACAACGCAGATACGTTTGTGTTGGATGCGGCGGGCTTAAAAGCCAATGAGATCCTGTTCACCGCCATCAACAGCCTGGTAAACGCTGAAGGTGGGCTCGATGACGTGACGGGTATAGCGGGCATTGATTGGACGCTAACGGCAAATACCGGAGAACTATCCTCAACGCCTTACCAGTTCACAGGTATTGAAACCGCGGATCTGGTTAGTCAGACATTGAATGGCACAGATGCCAATAACGAAACGTTCAGTATTAGCACAACAGCTAACGCAGTGAACGTGAACGCAATCGACTTCACCTCGGTGGCGGCAATCAATGCAGGCACAAGCACTGGCGATGCAGTCACAACGACTGAATTAGTAGATGCAGATCTCACTGCTAACGGTAATGAGCTGGTTGCTTCAACGATCAATTTCAGCAACATCAATGATGCTGATTTAAGCGGTGGGGAATTAACCGGCACCAACACAAATGATGAAGTGTTTGAAATTGATACTACGGCGAACGCTGTTAATGTGAACGCGATCGACTTCACTTCTGTTGCTTCAATAAATGCTGGAACCAGTGCTAACGATGCAATTATTACGACAACGCTTGTTGATGCTGCTCTTGTCTTAAGTGATAACGGATTAACGGCGTCGAGTATGACGTTTAGTAATATCAATAATGTTGATCTGAGCTTGGGTGCATTGACGGGAACGGATGGTCGTAGTGAGACGTTTAACATTACAACGGCCAGTCAGTCTGTGAATGTAAATGGTATGGACTTCACTCAAGTGTCGACAGTGAGCGCTGGGACAAGTGGCAGTGATGCAGTTATTGCTGATGGCATAGCCGTCAATGCCGATTTGACGGACAGTAACAATGGCCTCGTGGCATCAGATATTACGTTCACTAACATCAATCAGGCTGACTTGAACGATGGTGCTTTAACTGGCACTGACGCCAATAATGAAACCTTCACTATTGGGGCGGATGTAAATGCAGTGACTGTGAATGCAATCGACTTTACTCAAGTGTCAGCGGTTGATGCAGGTTCGAGTGCGAACGACTCCATTGTAGCCAGCGGTGCCGCCGTCAATGCAGATCTAACTGCTAGCAATAACGGTCTTGTTGCATCAGGTATTGCGTTTAGCAATATTGAGAGAGCGGCATTAAATAATGGTGCCCTTACCGGGACGGATGCGATTGATGAAATATTTACCGTCAGTACGGTTGATAATTTTGTGAACGTTAATGCGATCGACTTTACTCAGGTCTCTGCTGTCAATGCAGGTTCGAGTGTGGCGGACAGTATTGCAACTGATAGTGCCGTTAATGCGGAGTTAAGTGGAGATCAAAACGGACTGATCGCATCGGATATTTCTTTTTCTAATATCAACAGCGCTAACCTAAGTGGCGGCAGCTTAACGGGCAGTAATAATGTCGATACATTATCTCTTACGGTTCTCGGCTTAGTGGCTAACAATATTGATTTCACCTTTATCGATAGTTTTGTCGATCTTGCCGGTGGTTATGATGAAATTACGGGGCTAGCTGGTGTTGATTGGACATTAACGGGAGCAGATGGAGAAATAAACTCGACCCGTTATGAGTTTGCGAATGTTGAAGAGATTAACGTAGTGGGCGAGTCAGTGACTGGATCTTCCACAGCCGAAATCTTTGAACTTGGTTCATCTACCCAGGGTGTGATCGTTAATGAACTACAACTTAACGATGTTGCTAGTGTGAATGCAGGCGCGAGCGATACTCTTCAGGGAACCAGTGGTGATGACGTCTTTGATGTTACTTCTGATACTGTCGTTGAAGCTAACTCAACGACTTTCAGTGGAATGAAAAACCTCAATGGCTCTGGTGGTCAAGATACGCTTATCAGTAATACAGATGGTCTTGCTTGGATCATTAACGATGGCAAAGAGGGGCTGAATACACTGGGTAGTTACTCCTTCACATTATTTGAACTGCTGGATAATAATGTGGGTGATCTAACCTTAACCACGGCGCTGCAGAGTGCGTTCTCTGGTGATGGTGTTTCACTGAATGTGAGTGGATCAACTACAACCCAGAGTGCTGCATTTGGCGGTATGTTCATGAACTTCAACAGTGCTAATAATGTATCGTTGATCTCCACGTTAACAGGCTCAAATGCGGTTACCGGCAACATTACTGCCAATCAATTGAGCATTCTTGCTTCGGGTGATATCAACATTGATACAGATATTAATCAGGTTGATATTGGAGTGAATGACAGCCGCTCGATTGGAGTCGTGATGGTTCAGGATGGTGACTTAGTTGTTGGCTTAATTGATTCTGGTGAAAACGGCAGCATCATCCTTGATAGCGCGGTCTCAGGAACTGGTAAACTAACCTCCGCAGAACGTAACAGTGTAAACTTTAGTGGCAATACCGCACAAATTGGTACGGGTAATTCAGGTCGCTCGGGAAGTGGTACTTGGTTTGCTGCAGGTGACGCGGCAACAGGGAGTCAGTTGACCTTTGATATAACTACAGAGCTAACGCTGGAAGCTTTCTCTTACGTAACACCGTTCTTCCCGAACGGATCGCCGTTAAATATCTTACTGGAAGGTATTGAAACAGAGTCCTTGATCAGTTCGCAGCAACCAGCACTTATCGTGACTGGTGGTGTTGAAAACTTTGACCAAGTAGATCAAGGGGTATTTGAATCTTTGACGCCTTATGTGGCTGATGCTAATGCGGTGGCTGGATCAGATAATTACTATGCGAGCTCTGATGTTCCTTCTAGCTTAGATACGTCACAACTGGCCGTATTACTCGAGGCTTACCAGCCAACGGCTGCAGGCTTGAGCTACGGTGAATACACCATTAACGATGGTGAGTCTGAAGAGGAAGAAGATAAGGACGAAGAGCAGCAGGAACAGCAGTCTAATACGGTAGTCGCTGATGGCGATATCCGTGTTGCTTACAACGATTCAGGAGAAATTCTTGGTGTTGTTAAGGAATACGTATTCCAGGCTGGTGATTCATTGTGGAGTTTATCGTCTCGTTTCCTTGGTGACGGTTTTGCTTGGAGAGAACTACTAAGCCGCAACCCAACAATTAAAGACCCTGCCTCAATCGTTGATGGTCAGGTGATTAATGTTGTTGAGAAGGTTAGTGATGAGATCTCTCAGAAGCTTAAAGGTGCGATTGATGCTGGCTATGCCTCACAAGACAATGGTGGTGTTGTATTACCTGCCGCGTTACGTGATGAACTAGCCTTGCCTTGATACGGCAATAAATAAAAAACGTGCACAGGCTTAGCCTCTGCACGTTTTTTTGTTTTCTACTCTGAGTTAGCGGGTAGAGCTGTAAACTTTATATTAGTTTTTTATTTGTTGTTGATAGTGAGCAGTGGATATAACAATGCCTCCTGAACTAAGCATCAACCACGAACACCAAACACGAACACCAGCCACTAACAGTAACCCTAAGTTTTTACTGTGGGCCTGTCGGTTCCCTTTTATTAATATTGATTCACCTTTTATCCTGGCGTCTCTATCAGGCGAACCCACCGGTTAAATATATTTAATCGGGCTGCAGCAAGTTTTAAGCAAACTAATAAAGGCACAGCGATTAGTACTCCAACCGCTCCCCATATCCACGCCCATAATATCAACCAGATAATCAAAACCAGTGGGTTTAGGCGCATATTTCGGCCTAAAACGGTCGGCGTGATAAACTGTGCTTCAAGTGTATTAATAGCAAAAAATATCAGTACAGGCGTTAATGCTACCCACTCTTCTCCATATTGTATGATGCCTGCTAAATAGAGAATCAACATCGCGGCGACTGGCCCAACGTAAGGTGCAAAATTAAGCAACCCTATCCCCTCAGAGTAAAGCTGTCATTTTTCAGGTGTGGGCGAGTGGTGATGACGATTAAACTTGTGAAAAAAGTTTAGCCTTCCTACTCAGAATAAAGAGAATTCACCTTGGATTTTATTCTGGCGAATTTGAAGTCAGTGGCGTTTCTTGTGGGTGTTTAATTAAACGTGATGCCAGTACCCCCACCTCAAATAACATCCACATAGGTACGGCTAATACGGTCTGTGAAATAATATCAGGTGGTGTAATTAACATGCCAATTACAAAGCAGCCAAGGAAGACGTAAGGGCGTTTCTCGCTGAGTGCTTTTACTGTAGTAATGCCGCTAAGCACCATTAAAAACGTGGCAATCGGAATCTCGAAAGCAATACCAAAAGCGAAGAATATCTTGAGAATAAAGTCGAGGATGTTGCTGATGTCGGGCATGAAGGAGATACCTTCCGGGCCGACGGCGGTGAAAAATCCAAATACCAGCGGTAATACCACAAAGTAGGCAAAGGCGATGCCGGAGTAAAATAATACAATGCTTGAAAACAATAGGGGGATCGCAAATTTCTTTTCGTGCTGATATAACCCAGGTGAAATAAATCCCCAGATCTGATGCAAAATAAAAGGCACTGCTAATAATACAGACAGCACGAAGGTCATTTTGAACGGGACTAAAAATGGCGAAGCGACACCGGTGGCGATCATGCCACCATCAATGGGCATAAGTACTGACAGAGGCTCAACCAGTATTAAATACAGATCATTAGCGAAATAAAATAAGCTTAGAAAAAACACCAAAACAAGAATCACGGCTCGAAGTAAACGATTACGCAGTTCAATTAAGTGAGCAATAAGTGGTTGTTCTTGATCTGTCATTTTGTTGTATCGTCAGAAGCGGGCGTTTTGTTCTCGTTGCTGACTTCTAAGTCACTATTGTCGTCAGCTTCTTTTTTATCCGACGTTTTTCGCATTGATAAAGGGTCTAAAATATCCTTATCAAGGAAGGTCGCCGCTGGATCTCTAAGTTTGGCTTTAAGCTCTTCGGTACGGGCATGTCGTTCAAGATCTTCTTGAATGTTGGACATGGAACGACGCACTTTACCTATCATCAGGCCAAGTGTACGCGCCGCTTTTGGTAAGCGTTCTGGGCCTAATACCAGTAATCCGAGCACGCCGACGACTAATAGCTCCATAAAGCCAATATCAAACATCAGGCTTTGTCCTGATCCTTGCTTTTGTCTTTCGATTCGCTAAATTCAGCATCTTTCTGAGTTGAGTCATCGGTTAGCGATTCGGTTCTGTTCTCTTTATCGTCTTCAGGCTTCTCATTCATGGCGCTTTTAAAGCCTTTTACCGCACCACCTAAATCCCCGCCCATATTGCGCAGTTTTTTAGTTCCGAAAATCATAATGACTATGGCCAATACGATAAGTAGTTGCCAAATACTGATTCCACCAAGCATATGCTGTTCCCCTTGAGTGTATTCTAGGTTAAATTATTTTTTCGAGCGGGACGCTTTTTCTTCCAGCCCTGACATATTAAAACGACGTGCGAGTTCATTCACAACGGCTTCAGGGCGTTCACCAAGTTTGGCTAGTGCGACTAATGAGTGAAACCATAAGTCGGCGGTTTCGTAGATGACGTCTTTGTTATCGCCGCTAGTTTCAGCATCTTTAGCCGCCAGTATGGTCTCAGTGGCTTCTTCGCCGACTTTTTCTAAAATCTTATTCAGACCTTTGTGATAGAGGCTGGCGACATAAGATGAATCGGCATCGCCATTTTTTCGTTCATCAAGAATGTCGCCCAGCTCTTTTAGAATGTCGCTCATTAGACTGTCTCAGTAAATGTTGTATTAATAAATGTCACTTGGGTCTTTGATAACGGGGTCAACATCGACCCAGCGATCGTTTTCAAATACTTTGTAAAAGCAGCTTTCGCGTCCAGTATGGCAAGCGATACCACCAATTTGCTCTACCTGCATGACGATAACATCAGAGTCACAGTCTAGCCGTAACTCGTGCAGTTTTTGCACATGTCCGGATGATTCGCCTTTTCGCCATAACTGTTGGCGCGAACGAGAGTAAAAAATCGCGCGTTGCTCTTTTGCGGTTAGCTCAAGCGCTTCTCGATTCATCCAGGCCATCATTAATATACGGCCACTTTGGTGATCTTGCGAGATTGCAGGCACTAGTCCATCGCTATCCCACTTTACGGCATCAAGCCAGTTCATACCTAATTACCTGTGTTTAATCCTGTTGCGATGCAGGATACCTTTCTGTTCTTTCTCTTGCCGTGGCTTTGGTCTTCAAGATAGTTAGCCTTTTACTATCAACCAGAGAATGCCAAAAGCTGAGAGTCCTAATCCTGCGACTTCGGGAATGGCGAGGGCGTAGGACTGCCACCAGAGTAACACGCCTCCACCGGTTGCCAGTAAGCCCAGTGTCTGGTGGCGCTTTTGCTGACGCTGCGCTTCAAGTGCGGCGTTGAGTTGCATAATCTGCTGCTGCATAGCGAGCTGGTTTTCGTCCATATGATTCAAACGAGTTAATGCGCCGTGCATTAGGTTTGGAATTTGTGGTGCCTTTTCAATCCAACTCGGGAGCTGGCGTTTGAATTCTTTGAAAGCCGCTTTTGGCCCAAAGCGTTCGCGCATCCAGCGTTCAAGGTAAGGTTTGGCTGTTGCCCACAGATCCAGCTCAGGGTAAAGCTGACGGCCAAGACCCTCAATATTGAGCAGTGTTTTTTGTAGCAGTACGAGCTGCGGCTGTACTTCCATATTAAAGCGGCGAGCGGTGGCAAATAATTGAATCAGTACTTGGCCAAATGAAATCTCGGCTAATGGCTTTTCAAAAATAGGCTCACACACGCTACGAATGGTGGCAGCAAATTCATGCACCTTGGTGGTTGGCGGTACCCAGCCGGAGTCAACATGGAGCTGCGCAACTTGATGATAGTCTTGATTGAAAAACGCCATCAAATTCATCGCTAAATAATGTAGGTCTTCATCGGTCAAGCTACCGACAATACCGCAATCAATGGCAATGTATTGTGGCGACGCCGGATTCTCTCGGCTGACGAAAATATTGCCCGGGTGCATGTCGGCGTGAAAGAAGCTATCGCGGAATACCTGGGTAAAGAAAATCTCAACACCGCGCTCTGCCAGTACTTTCATATCCGTCTTTTGCGCGTATAACTCATCTAAGTTGGCGACGGGTATCCCATAAATGCGTTCGCTCACCATGACTTTTGAGCGGGTGTATTCCCAATACACCTCGGGCAGGTAGAGTGATTTTGAATCGGAAAAGTTACGACGCAGTTGAGTCGCGTTTGAAGCTTCGATCTGTAGGTTTAATTCGCCATAAATGGTGTGGCGATAGTCTTCGACCACTTCCATCGGTTTCAAGCGTCGGCCGTCGGCTGAATATTTCACCAATAGGGTGGCCATAAACTCCAGCAGTTGCAGGTCACGCTCAATGGTGTCTTCAATGCCCGGACGCACCACTTTAACAACGACTTCTTTGCCGATATCGTTTTCATGTTCTGGAAATAGTCGAGCGGCGTGAACTTGCGCAATAGAGGCAGAGGCGAGTGGCTGTTCTGAAAATTCGGCAAATAGCTCACTAATAGACTGCCCCAGCTGCTCCTCAATCATGGCCATCGCTTTGTCGGATGGAAACGGCGGGACGTTATCCTGCAGCTGTTTTAGCTCGTGCACGATGTCTTCCGGGATTAAGTCTGGCCGAGTCGATAAGATTTGCCCAAATTTAATGAAAATAGGGCCGAGGGCTTCAAGGGCCAAGCGCAAGCGTGCGCCGCGGGTTAGTTTGCTAGGCACGGGGCTTAAACGCCACGGTGCCATCCATAATAAAATTCGGAGTTTAAGCGGTAGTTGGTCCGTCGGTACCAACGCATCTAGACGATAGCGGGTAAAGACAAACAGAATTTTCCAGAGACGCCAGAGGTTGCCCACGGTTATTCCTTAGGGTTCTTTTTATTTTCTACGCGGGCTATGCGAGCTTCTAAGCGGTCTGCGCTTAGGCGAAGCTGGTCAACATCAGCGTTGAATTGATCAAGTAACGGAGCTGGGGTAACTAATTGCACCTCATCTTCCAAATATTCTTTACCGGCGCGACGATAGGTTTGGCTGGTGTCTTTGCCCCATTTGAATAAACCGCGCACACCTTTGCCAATTTGATGGGCCAATACTCCGCCAGTGACTGGTTGAATTAGGGCTTCCCAATCAATATCCAGTGTTTGCACGACACGGGTGATGCTGAGCGCTAATTCGGTGTCGCCATCCATATCGATATTAGAGTTAATTAGCTCATTGGCTTTATCGCTGGCTTGGACAAGTTTGATGAAATCAGCGGTGGAGCCTCGGAGTACGACATCGGAATCAATATCCGGGGTCATACTCAGGTTTAAACCTTCACGAGTGATGCGCACATTTATTTGTGTCATTCCGGTGATGATGATGCCCATCATTCTGCCTTCATGTTTTGCCAAGCGCAGTAGTGCCGCAGGATCTTGTTTTATCACCTGATTCAGCAGTACTTCAACGGGTAGGCAGAGTGCCTGTGACAAAACAGGTGAAAGCATTAAGGCTTGATTCCACGGTGCAGAGCAACGACGCCACTGGTCATGTTGTGATAATTACAACGAACTAAGCCTGCATCTTCCATCATGCTTTTCAACGTTTCTTGATCAGGGTGCATACGGATGGATTCAGCAAGGTATTTATAGCTTTCAGAGTCGTTAGTCACGAGTTTGCCCATCATGGGTAACGCAGAGAACGAATATAAATCGTAAGCCTTGCTCATTAGCGGGTTGGTTGGCTTGGAGAACTCAAGTACGAGTAGGCGACCTCCAGGCTTTAGAACACGAGCCATAGAGCGCAATGCTTTATCTTTATCGGTGACGTTGCGTAAGCCGAAGGCGATAGTGATCACATCGAAGCTGTTGTCTTCAAACGGTAGCTCTTCGGCGTTTGCCTGAACGTATTCGATGTTACCGACGTAACCCTGATCGGTTAAACGATCACGGCCAACATTGAGCATGGAGGAGTTGATGTCTGCGAGTACAACTTTACCCGTTGGCCCGACAATGCGAGAGAACTTTCGGGTTAAATCACCAGTCCCGCCAGCCAAGTCCAGAATGCTATTGCCCGTGCGTGCACCACTCATATCAATGGTGATGCGCTTCCATAAGCGGTGAACCCCGAAAGACATCAGGTCGTTCATTACGTCGTATTTCGCTGCTACTGAGTGAAATACATCGGCTACTTTGCTGGCCTTGTCTTCAACGGCGACTGTGTCGTAGCCAAAGTGCGTAGTTTTATCGTCGGACATGCTTACCTCCCAATCAAGATCGCCATTCTAACCAGCCAAGCTCGGCTTGTCTGCTTTCCATGCTGTTATTAATCGACCGGAGTCTGGCACAAGTGCACCTGTGCAAGTGAGTGAGGGTCGGGCAATCTGCAAGTTCTTGTAGTACTCCACGATTAAGCAGAGTTAAAAGAGAGAAAAAATGAATACAGTACTAATGAAAGCAATCACTTTGGTGTTTTGGGTTTTGGCCATTACCGGCTGGATTCAAGGCTGGGATGGGTTGTTGGGCTATTTGCCGACAATCGGTGGCGTAGTGGCTTTGATACATGTGTTAGAGGTATTGCTGTTTTTGGCGATATTTCGTAAGAAAAGCACCAATGTGCGTTTAGATGCGGTGCAGGTGTTTGTGTTTGGTATGTTTCACCTACAAAAATTTATGCCTAAGCGTTAAGTCTATAATTGATAGAAACAAAGAAGGGAGGCACAGCCTCCCTTCTTTGTGGTCGATCTAACGGTCTAGCTTACTTAACTTCAAGCTCAACACGACGGTTTAAAGCACGGCCTTCGTCGGTCGTGTTCACCGCGATTGGCTGGCTGTCGCTCAGGGCTTTTAGCTCAATCGCGTCTTTGCTTACGCCACGGGCCATTAAGTAGTTACCTACGGTTTTAGCACGCTCGAGCGAGATGAACTGGTTGAAGTCTTGCGTTCCAGTCTCATCCGCGTGGCCTTTAATAATGATCTTCATATTGGCGTCTTGCTTAGCATTGGCCGCAATTTGATCTAGGTAGTTTGTTGCTTTAGCTGGCATGCCAGCTTTGTTTAGCGGGAAGCGCAAAAGTGCTTCGGCAGATTTGATCAGATCACAGCCTTGGCTATCAACCATTGAGTTCTTCGGTGAAGATTCGCATTTATCTAAGTTGTCAGCGATGCCATCGTTATCAGCGTCGTTGAATGCGGATGGGCTAGGGATACCTGCTGCTGTCGCTGGCATTTGGTTGGGTTCAACGACAGCTTTTTCGGTAGACTCTACCGTAACGACAGGTTTTTCGTCAGTCATGTTGTTGGCGCTAGAAGCAGCACCTGCAGCAGCCATCGCACCTGCCGCCGCAGCAGAGCCAAAGCGGTAACCCACTTCTAGTACGTAGTTTGTGTGCTCAGGGTATTCGTTAACCATGTCGTCATAACGAATCTCAGCGCGACCGAATACGCGGTCAGAGCTGTCGTACTGCATACCTGCACCAACAGATAAGATGGCATTTGAGACACTGCCACCGCCTGCTCTGACATCTTCAAAGCCAACGGCTGCCGTTACGTATGGCTTCCATGAATCTTCAGACAAGAAATACAAGCTATTGAAGCGGAATTGTTCAACGTCCGCTCGAGAGTCGTCTTGGATAATTGAAGGAATAACAATACTGCCTTCTAACGCAATATCATCTTTCAGCATGTAACCTAGAGAGATCTCATTGGTGTAGCTGTGTTTGATATGATCGCCGAAGTGATCAACGCTGGCTTCGTTATCTGTGTGGGCCGCGCCCACAGTAAAGTAATAAGGAAGGTCAGATGCGTGTGCTGATACCGATACGGCAGCGGCAATAGCGGCGCTAAGTATTGTACGTTTCATGGTTGTAATCCCCAATATGAGTTGCTTGCGCGAACTTTAACAAAATACCGTATCGTTTCGCCATGTCCTATATGGACCAAACGACAATAAATATGGAATATGGTTCAGATTGCTTAATTCGATGTGACTTTATAGTAATAAATTCGAGTTTTATTGGTATTACGTCTTATTCGCTTGTTATATCGATAGGTTACTACGGCTGTCGTTGTGCCTATTTAGCCACTCCCCTATGCTTGGGCTCGACTGTCTTAATCAGAGTTGCCCTTATATATGCTGCCGCACAGAACACCGAGTTATGTTCGTTTAGGATTATTGTCCGCTCTCGGCTTATTAGCATGGGGCACGGCTGCGTATGTTGCTTTGGCCGCGACACCTTCGGATAACCTTTGGTTATCCGGGGTCTGTATTGCGATAAGCGGCGTATCCTTTTTACTTCTGGCTGCGCTGGGTATTCGTGAGCTGTTAATCAATAACATGACATGGCATGTCGATAATGGTGATTGGCGTTTTTGGCTATTACTACTGATTGGTTATGCCTCTGGTATTGCGCTGGTTGATATTGCCCAGCTGAGCGTTGCTCAAGGGCCTGTGGTTGCCTTGTTAGTGGTGAATATGGCCTCCATGGCGGTGCGCTTCAACGCCTTGTATGCGGTCACGTTGAACTTTGTGGTGGGTATTGTTTTTGGGCTGCAATTTGATGGGGATGACTGGTGGCTGGTGATGCTGAGCTGTTTGATTCAACAAATGGTGTTGTGGAGCTTTGGTCAGAGTATTGTTGCGGAAGTCGTTGAGGTACGCAGGCTTCGAATCATGCGCAACGAGTTACGTATGGCACAAGCTCAAATCTCAGAGTCGGGTCGTATGCTGGAGAGGCGAAATATGCGCCATAACCTGCACGATAAAATGGGACATGAGCTGGCGACCTTGCATATGAATTTGCAAATAATAGAGCAGCATATACGTCGTCATTCCGCCCCTGAAGTCATGGCCGCTCCTTTGAATGAAGCGCGTGGTGCTAGCCGCCGTATGTTTGTTGAATTAGACAATATTGTGACGGGGTTAAAGCAAATACCAGCGGCGCATTTTTATGATGCGCTGACTGACCTGATTGATCAGGCAACAACACTCAACGTGACCACTCATTGGGATGATAAAGTCAGTATTGCAGATCCCCAGTGGTGTGAAACCTTGTTGTCTGCTGCGCGAGAATTCCTAACCAACGTGATGAAGCATTCAACCGGGACTGACGTCGAGTTAAGTGCGAGGTATCGCAATGGTGTCTACGAAATTATTATGCAAGAACGTACGGCTGCAGAGAACGAAATAACCTTAGGAAACGGCTTGCTGGGGGTGGCTGAGCGGGTTGAGGCCCTAGAGGGAACCTTTGAGGTTACCAAGCAAGAGGGGCGAGTGACTTGGATAATAAAAATACCGGAGGGCGATAAATGATTAAAGTTGTGCTCGTAGATGATCAGGCATTGGTGCAGCAAGGTGTAGCAACCCTTTTGAATATGACCGGCGCGATCGACGTGATAGAAACGTTTAGCTCGGGAGTTAAGCTGTGCCAATGGATACAAAATTATGGCGGTGATCTAGATCTGATACTGCTTGATTTTCATATGCCGGATCAAGATGGCCTTGAAACACTGAGGTTATTAAATGAACAAACTAAAATCCCCGTTGTATTTCTGAGTACATTTGCCGATGCAGCCCTAAGTCGTGAAGCTAGACGCTGTGGTGCTCGGGGCTGGTTAGCTAAAAGCATTGAAGTGGATGATTTGGTGTCTGTACTTCGAGTGATAGTCACTGGAGGCAGTGCTTTTCCTGCACTGGCGGCAACCAAGGTCGATTCAGACCTAACTTCGCGCGAATATGAAATCGCCCGTTGTTTGGTGGCAGGGATGACGAATCAACAGATTGCCGATGAATGTTTCTTAAGCTTGGGCACAGTAAAAAACTATACGTCTAATTTGTTTTCTAAGCTTGAAGTAGCAAATAGAAGTCAGGCAATGACGGCTTTGCGGGAGCGAGGGATAAGCTGACTCGTTTTGTCTGTTGTTGTTTGTACTGCTTTTGTATAGCTTGTGTATATCTTAACTTTTGAGGGATATACCATGCTTGGACTTATTAGAACTACCGCCGTACTGACCGTTGCACTTTTTTTATCCGGGTGTCGCATTGTCGATACCGTCCCGTTTGTCGACATACCTCGTTACATGGGCACTTGGTACCAGATATCTGCCAATGAAGTGGCGTTTAACGAAGGTTTGGTTGGGGTAACGGCTGATTACACATTGCTAGAAGATGGCTCCGTCGAGGTCTACAACCGTGGCTATGTCGATACACTCGATGGCGAACCCAGTGATATTGTGGGTAATGCGACTATCTGGGACGAAGAAACAAACTCCAAATTGAAAGTAGTCTTTCCCGGTGCGCCGGATCTTCCCTACCCAAATTACTTGATCGTCATACTGGATGAGGTGGATTATCAGTACGCGGTAGTTACCGATCCTTTCGAATACACCCTATTTGTTTTAAGTCGCACACCACAAATGAGCGAAAATACTTACGCAATGATCTTGGGTGAGCTAGAAGCGCTGGATGTCGATACGAGCAAGTTATTGATCACCCCACAGCGTGATTAAGGCTTACTGACTAAGCAAAGGGTGTACGCTGTTGTACACCAGTTTCGAAATCGTCGGTTGAGCTTTGGATGTAGGGTGAATGCCATCGCCCTGCATCATTCCCTCGACAGCGGCAACCCCCTCTAACAGAAATGGAATAATGGCCGCGCGATACTTTTCGGCAACTTGCGGGTAGATAGCTCGAAATCTTTCCGTATATGCTGGGCCGTAATTGGGTGGTATTTGCATGCCTGCAAGCACAACCGCTGCGCCACTGTTCTGAGTGATATAGGTCATGCGCTCAAGGTTCTGCTTTACTAAGCCTAGTTGAGTGCCACGAAGCGCATCGTTACCGCCAAGCGCGAGAATAACGACATTCGGGTTATGCTGTTTCAGTAAAGCGGGCAGGCGCGTTAGTCCACCGGAGGTTGTGTCACCACTTGTTGCTGCAGCAACAACAGTCAGTTGCGGAAACTCTTTGCGCAATTCATTCTCTAGAATAAGTGGCCATTGCTCTTCAACGGGTACACCCAGCCCAGCACTGATACTGTCGCCGACAATCAATACCAGAGGGTCGGCAGCCTGAGCGTCGGAAATCAGAGTGTCAGAATGAGCCGAGAACGGCTGCATAGTGAGTGTGCAAAACAATATCCCCAATACAGTGCCCAATTTTTTACCGCGGATTAGGATTTTAGCGTCGATGACATTAAACAAAGCAGTTGCCTCTCTATCAGCAAAGAATCTAACAAAAGTGGTTCAAAGTGGTGATGAACCACTGACCATCCTGAAGGGAGTTAATCTTGAGATCAAGCCGGGAGAAACCGTTGCCGTGGTTGGGACATCCGGCAGTGGAAAGTCCACACTGTTAGGAATACTGGCCGGGCTGGATAAATCAACGGCAGGGGAAGTCACCTTACTTAATCAGCCAATTCAGACAATGAATGAAGATGAGAGAGCGGCGGTACGCGCGCAAGGTGTGTCATTTGTGTTTCAGAACTTCCATTTATTGCCGGGTTTAACCGCACTCGAAAACGTCATGCTCCCGCTTGAAATTCAAGCGATTCGTGGTGCTCGAAAAGAAGCTCAGGGGTTGCTTGAGTCGGTGGGTTTAGGCAATCGCCTATCACACTACCCAAACCAACTGTCCGGTGGTGAGCAGCAACGAGTCGCTATCGCCCGAGCCTTTGCTGGTCGTCCGGAAGTCCTCTTTGCAGATGAACCCACTGGGAACCTTGATCGTACCACCGGTGCTCAAATTGAAGATCTTCTCTTCAATCTTAACCGTGATGCAGGTACGACCCTCGTTCTAGTGACGCATGACGAGAAACTCGCGGCTCGTTGCCAGCGGCAGTTACGTATGAGTGACGGAACGCTGGTGGAGGAGATTGAATGAGTTCGAACAAGCGGTCGGGTATAGGCTATATCGGCGAGCTTAGGCTGTCATTACGTTTACTGGGGCGTGAGGCTCGCAGCGGCGAATTAACTCTTATTTTGTTGTCGCTGATATTAGCGGTCACTGTCTCAACGGCCATCGCTTTATTTAGTCAGCGGCTTGATCTGGCAATGAAAGCCAACGCCAACGACATGTTGGGGGCCGATTTACGCATAAGCTCAAGTTCTGCTTTGCCAGAAGCGTGGCGCACCACCGCAGCAGAATTATCCCTAAGCCAAGCACGCACAATGAGTTTTCCGAGTGTTGTTTTAGCCGGGAATGAAATGACACTTGCCGCCATCAAGGCGGTGGATGATGGCTATCCACTACGTGGTGAGTTACTTGTTCAACAGGACTCTCAAGCTCAAGCTGAGCAGCAGACGAGTGGCCCTCAACCCGGTGAGGCGTGGGTCGAACAGCGTCTTTTGTCGCTACTTAATATTGAGTTAGGTGCTGACATAGAGGTCGGAGCCAGCCGTTTAAAAGTGACGGGAGTGATTGAAAAAGAGAGTGATCGTGGCGGTAATTTTTATACCTTGTCGCCGCGAGTCATGGTGCATTGGTCTGAAGTTGCCGGATCGCCGTTACTCGGGCCGGGCAGCCGTGTGAAATATCGCCTCCTGTTAGCGGGGGAGGCTGCTGCGCTAGATACGTTGCGTGAGAGCCTCACGTTAGAGGCGAATCAGTCGTTCGAGTCTTTAGATGATGGCAATCAAGCCATGTCGAGATCCTTGGAGAGAGCGCAGCGCTACCTAGGTTTGGCCGCTATCTTAGCGGTTGTGTTGGCCAGTGTTGCTGTGGCGATTAGCGCCCGGCGCTACAGTGAACGCCACTTTAATGTCAGCGCCCTGATGCGCACATTTGGCTTGATGCGTGCCAGTGTCTTACGAATTTTCTTCTGGCAGCTGTTTATTATTGGCGTCTTGGCCACGGCCATCGGAGCAATGGCCGCACTGGGATTACAGCAAGGCCTTATTTCAGTGCTTGCGAGTGTGATACCTGAAGGCCTACCTGCTGCTGGGGCGAGTGCTTGGATATTAGGATTAAGCACCGGCATCATCAGTTTGCTTGGATTTGGTTTCCCTCATCTATTGCCGTTATCTGCGATCAGCCCCTTACGCGTATTGCGTCGTGATCTAGTGCCTGTGCCCGTGAGCGGTTGGTTACTTTATGGTCTGGCGTTAGTTTCTTTGACCTTCTTGTTGTGGTTACTGTCCGGGGATGCGGCATTGAGTGTCGGTATTATGATCGGTGGCTCGCTGACATTAGTCCTACTTCTGTTGTTACTCAAAGGCCTTCTGGTCTTGGCTGGGCGTGTGTTACGTAATCGCGAATTGAGCTTGAGTACTCGTTTTGCGTGGCAGCACCTAAGCCGTAATCGCACAGCTACCGCCGGGCAATTATTAGCATTCGCCTTAACTCTAATGGTTATGCTGGTCATTGGTGTGCTACGCACCGATTTGCTCGGCGACTGGCAGAACAGCTTGCCTGATGATGCGCCCAATGTATTTGCGCTGAATATTCAGCCTTACGAGCAGGATGAGTTTGTTCAAGGATTATCTGACAAGGGGATCGCTCCGCAAACGCTCTACCCTATGGTGCCAATGCGTTTAGTCGAGATTAATGGTGAAGCGGTTAGTGAATTACCGGTGGCCGAAGATCGAGCCATTAATCGTGATTTAGTGAGTTCTGTGGCAGACGTGTTACCTGACAATAACGAAGTGGTTGCTGGTAGCTGGGAAGAGACCCGGAATAACGGTGAACAGGTCTCTATTGAAGAAGAACTCGCCGAACGTCTTGGTGTGGATCTTGGTGATGAGCTGACGTTTCGTGCGTCTGGGGTTAATGTTACGGCCACCATAAGTAGCCTTCGTAGCGTCGACTGGGCCTCGATGACGCCTAATTTTTACATGATGCTGTCCGCTGACCTGATTGCTCAGATCCCAAGCAGTTACATGACGAGTTTCCACCTTAGCGATGAGAATAGCGCGCAGTTGACCACCCTCGTTCGTCAGTATCCTGGAATAACATTTATCGATACGCGATATTTGTTGAGTCAGGTTCAGGCGCTATTGCAGCGCTTAACTTTAGCCATTGAATTAATCTTAGTCTTTGTTTTGGCCGGGGCGATGTTGGTGATGTTGTCGGTATTAATGACATCCACTCGGGAGCGCTTTATGCAAGGCGCTATATTGCGGACATTGGGCGCAACGCGATTAAAAATTCGACAATCACAATGGATCGAATTTGTGCTGGTGGGGGGCTTGTCTTCCCTATTGGCATTAATCGGTGGCGAATTACTGTGTGCAGGCTTGTACTTAGGGTTATTTGATATTCCCTACCGGTCGTTAGGTTGGGCGTGGTTGTGGCTACCTCCAGCGACCATGATAGGCCTGATGATTCCAGGCAGTTGGATGTTGCGTCGGGTGGTGTCGGTACCACCTTTGCAGGTGTTACGAGAGTAGTTCTTTTGCTTGGATGTTTTTTGTAAGCAGCTCTAATGAAGCAGCTCGGCTGCTTCATCACCAAACATGCCAAGCGGCGTTTCGAGAATAGCGGCAATCGTACGGATGAGATCGCGCTCTTCATCGGTAATATGATGGTCGTGGCGTACGCAAATAATTAAGGCTCGAATGAGCTGCTCCTTCACATTAGGGGTGCTGCGGGCCAGCACTGCTAGCGCTTTATTTAATGGCTTGAGTGTTTTGTGTACCGAGTGTGCAGGATCTCGTGGACGCGCTAAAAAATTTCCGCCCATCATGCCAGCGTGATAAGCCAGATCAATGGCATTGGTTTGGTCGTGTCCGGCTTCGGCGACATACGCCATGATGACTCCGACTTCATCGGCCACCGCTAAAATAGACTTGTGCTTACGGGTGACGATACCCAAGGTACCAAAGTGATTGCCCAAATATTGCAGCACTAAGCGGTACAAGCACCATTCGTATAAATCAATTTTGCCATCCAGTTGCACTACAGAAACGAGTGTCTGATTCAATGTTCGATATTGTTTTAACGATAAGCGACGTAGGGCGGGCATCGAACGTTCAATTAACTCCAAACGATCCCGTTTTTTATTCATGCGTACTTCGCGTAAATAGCGCAGTGTTTCCCTGAATACTTCTTGGCCTAGATGCTTATGCACTAGGTCTTGCTGGCGGCGAGCAATCTCCTCTTGGGATTCCGCGATAAGCAGTGCAAATAATAACGCCTGCGCAGACATCGCATTAAACATGGCCGTTTGGCTGATTAATAATTCGTGCGCCTCTGTATCCGGGTTGAGTGCCATCGTATATTCAATGGGGGAGTAGTTTGTGTCGTCGCTTGTTAATGCACTATTTTGGATGGCTGTACTGTCCTCCGCTCGCACCCCATTATGGCGAGTTAAATTACTGTTAAACCCCATCATGCTGTCATCAATGTCAGCGCGGGTCTGAGGATTTTGAGTCGTCAGGATTTCTACAACGGGCTGGCGAGGAGCGAGATATTGGCCATCCCAGCCAGGTTCAATACGTTGTATTCGTTCATCTAGCGGCGGGTGTGTCGCAAACATAGTGCGTTTGAAGCGCATTACCGGGCCAAAGAAAAAATGCGACATTTCTAACGCGGCGGGTGCGCTTACTCTGGAGCCAGAACCGTAGCCAATAATCTTTAATGCATCGCCCACTCCTGTTGGGTTACGAGTAAACTGTACCGCCGAAGCGTCCGCTAAAAACTCCCGCTGGCGGCTCACCGCCGATTTAATAAGGCGTCCAAAAAACTCACCACCATAACCAATAATTAATAAGCCAGCGCCAATACCGTAGATCATTAAAACGCCACCTAAGCCATCTCGCGATGAGGTATGACGGCGATGCATGCTGCCTCGTAGGATCATTCGCCCTATTTGTCCGAGAAAAACGATGCCATAAATAACCCCGGTTAGGCGCATATTCATCCGCATATCACCATTAAAAATATGGCTGTATTCGTGGGCAATAACCCCCTGTAGCTGCTCTCTATTGAGACTACTAAGCGTGCCGCGCGTAATGCCTATGATGGCATCGCTCGGTTGGAAACCGGCAGCAAAGGCATTGATGCCAGCGTCTTCCATTACGTAGACATCCGGCACCGGCATGCCTGAGGCAATGGCCATTTCTTCAACGACATTTAAAAGACGGCGTTCATCTTTATCGCGGGTGCCGGGGTCGAGTAATGTTGCCCCCAATGCATTAGCGACATCGCTGCCGTGGCGTAATGATAGTTGGCGGAAAAAACTACAAATTAAAATCACCCCAAGGGTCGTTCCACTCACCAATAACCAGTGCTCTCCAGTATAAATATCCAAGGCCGGTCTGGCATCCGAGTTCTGGCTCGTTAGCCCATAAATCGTTGCGATAAATAAGAGGTTGGTTGTTAAAATAACGGCGCTAACAGCGAGGGTGAAAAGAACGACCAGCCACAAAGTATTGCGGCGAGCCTGTTCTTGAGTACGAAAGTAATTCATTGGCTGGGGTCTGATTAAAAGCTGATTTTAGGCGCTTCTTCTAACGCTTCGCGATTTTCAAACTCCAGCAATGTAGCACTGGTTGGGTGTCCAAATGCCGCGGCAAGAGCAATCGTCGGGAAACTCTCACGATACGTATTGTATTCCATAACCGCATCGTTAAAGGCTTGGCGAGCAAATGAAACACGGTTTTCAGTAGACGTTAATTCTTCTGATAGCTGCATCATGTTTTCGTTTGCTTTTAAATCTGGGTAAGCCTCCATAACAACGTTTAATCGGCCTAGTGCACTGGCCAATCCGCCTTCCGCGCCCATTAAGCTGGCCATGGCAGCGCCATTGGACGGGTCGCCATTAATCGCTTTTAAGCCCGCGGCCGCTTCATTTCGTGCAGAGATTACAGCTTCGAGCGTTTCGCGCTCATGTTTAATGTAGCCTTTTGCCGTTTCGACGAGATTGGGAATTAGGTCATAGCGGCGTTTAAGCTGGACATCAATTTGTGCAAAGCTGTTCTCGAAACGGTTTTTTAATGCCACCAGTCGGTTGTATATACCAACGATGAAAATAATCAGTACGGCGATAACCGCCAAAGTAATCATGGTCGACATGTTTGTGTTTACTCCTTTAACAAGTTTGAGTACCTCTTTAAGTACCTCTGATTAAGCTCAGATCAGCGTTGCCACTGGCCGGTACCGTCCATGTAAAACTCGCCTTCGCTTTGCGCTTTATTGACTAATTTTTCGCCAGCGATGCGTTCAATATTGATTAACTGTGTGTTCTGTTTGTTGGCAATTTCTTGGTATTTGGCTTTGCGCTTGGCGTTGATATCAATCATCACCGCTGCGGCTTCAGCGTTACTGACACTGACTAAGCCTAAGTAACCATTAGGTTGCTCGCCAATGAGCCCCATATTTTTCGCGTCATCTAGGTCCATCGCCATGGCGGCAACGCTCATCATTAAGGCAGAAACTATTACGATAATCTTTTTCATGTCCTTTCCTTTATTTGGAATTAGGCTTTTTTACACAGTATTCAGATCGTTTGGTCAGATTTGGATAGCGGTTAGAAAAGGCCGTCTTCACTCTCAAATAATTGCTCAAGATCTTTTTCAACTTTTACTCGTACTTCGTGTTCAATCTTGACGTTCAAGTTGATGGTGATGGGCTTCTCAGGAGCGGCCACCTTTAGGGTACAGGCAGACAATGACGCCACAAGTGCGACTGAGGCCATCAGTAGGGTATGTTTCATGCTCAGAATCCTTACTGTTAGTCATGCTACTTTACAGGGCGCAGGGGTTGCTGCAAATGCCTTTGAGTAAGATTTGGTATAGGTTTTTAGGATATGAACGGCGGCTATTTGGTAAAAAATAGCCTACCACCTATTCTTCTATTGAGCTGGATCATTCGGAATCATTCAAACCCGGACGATTTGTGGCTATAATGTGCGCGATTAAAATTATGATAAGCCCAAACGGCTATTGATGAGGACACCTTCGTGAAGCAACTGAAAGCATTGATCCTGGCTGCTGCAACCCTAGTGATGGCACAGGCTTACGCCGCAACTGATGTACAAGCAGAAAAAATCCGTGAGCGTATCGCGCCAGCGGGTGAAGTGTGTGTGGGTGCCGAGTGTGGTGGCCTTGCGGTTGTCGCCGGTGAGCCGCGCACAGGTGAGGAAGTTTACAATTCGGCATGTACCGCTTGTCATGGTGTTGGCATCTTAGGCGCCCCCAAAAATGGTGATACTGCTGCGTGGGACGATCGCTTGGCAAAAGGGATGGACGCTACCTTAAAGAACGCGCTGAGCGGAATCAACGCTATGCCGCCTATGGGTAACTGTGCGACGTGTTCAGACGATGAAATATTGAACGCAATTAAGTACATGTCAGGTCGTTAAGCCCTAGTCGTGTCAAAAAAGCCTCGTTACTAACGGGGCTTTTTTTATGTCTGATTGTTTTGTTTGAACAAATGTTCGTCTGTCTGTCGACTTCGTTTTTTACCTCTTCGCGCCTGATTTCCGGCTTCTGAAAAAAAATTGTAACTAATGGTATTTCAAGCTGGCAGCTGGCCACAGCTTGTCTATAAGTATTGCCTATATATGAAACGCAGTTTAAAGAAGTAGGAGTGACTGATGGCGAATCAAACCGATATCGATATGCAAGATGCCGAGTATGAAGACGGCGAGCAAGAGAATGAAAATGAGCATAATAATGACAATGAGGCTAACGTCGCTGAAGTGACGAAAGAGTCGTCTGGATCGACAGACGATATGCTTGTCAGCTCAGCAGAAGAGAAAGAGAAGCTGCGTTTAGCGATGGCGGCTGAGGTTGAAGCATTTTTGTCGCGCGGCGGTAAGATTCAAGAGGTCGGCGTTAATGTGATGGCTGATCCGCCACGTAAGCCTCAGACGAGTTACGGCAGCCGCCCAATTTGACCCTAGTTAGCATGGCTTAATGTAAATTATTGAGCCATTTCTTGCTGATTTCTGGTTAAATCTTAATCAGCTGCTAAGCTTAATGGGTACTTCGCAAGGATGCCCATTATGAATGTTTATTCTAGAAAGCGTCGTCGCAGGATGCACGCACTCCCTGCTGCTATCGCACTTATCGCCTTTGCCGTTTTATGGCTTATTTCCAATCAGTCATCCGCTGAAACTTTGCTTAGTGCCCAGTCCTTAGATCAATGGGATAAAGACTGTCGTCGCTGTGTTATTGAAGCTCAATACGACGTTATGAAAGGTGAGATTATTCGTCTTGAGGCGGACATGGGAGAAGCCAGCCTTGATAAGGTGTTTGTGAGTGAAGGCAGCCGCCCAGTGATTGCTTGGTCTTGGTCGGTAGATTCGTTTGATCTTGAACGCCATGCTGACTTGTTCCGTGTCACGGTTGATTTGCGCAGCGAACAATCAGGCACTGATTACCGAGTGCATTATGCTTGGGACCCTACTGCGAAGACGGGAGATTATGACGCACTTGGGGGCAATGAGTTTGTTTGGGTTGTGTGTGGCAGTGATTGCAAATCGCGTCGCTGGTACAGCGTAGAGCGTGATCTTACTTTGGATTTTTCGGTGCTAACGGAGAGTGAAGACAGCGTGACACCGGTAAGATTTGAAGCCGCGTTGGGCGACCCGTCAGGTCGTAAAACAAAGGCGGGTGGTTACCTTGAATCAATCGTCGTTAATTATTTGCCAGAGCCTGTACCAGAGGAACCAGTTGCGACCAGTGACTAAATGTCGCCGTGGGTTGAGTATTTGAAAGGGGCCACTCGGCCTCTTTTTCGTTATACCAAATTGTTTGAATACCTAATGCGGCCGCAGCGGCTATGTCTTGTTCTGGATGATCACCAATATGCAACGTTTCTGCGGGGGTGGCGTCTGCTTGTGCTAAGGCGGCGAGAAACATATCAGGGGCTGGCTTTGCTGCGCCATGATTATCTGCATTGAAGTGCCCATCGAAATAATGATCAAACCCAGCCAGTGTTAAATCGGCATTCCCGTTAGTCACGGCGGCGATATGATATTGCTGCTTTAGCTGCTGCATTACTTCATCTACGCCGCTGAATAGAGTTAAACGGCTACGAACTTGGTAAAACGCATCAAACGCTTGTGTCGCCATGCTGTGTGCTTGATCACGATGATGACCAGACTGCATAAATACTCGGCGCAGCGTTTCAAAGCGGAGTTCTGATAATTTATCTCGAAACTCAGGGTAGGCCTCGGCCAATTGATTGCGGTATTCGCGAATAGCCTCCGGTGGGTAGAAGCGGGCCGTTGCCGGTGAGTTTTCGGCTATCCATTGGTGCATTGCCTGCTCTGCGGCGATTAACGCAGGCGTTGGATCCCATAGGGTATGGTCGAGATCGAACGTCAGTAGCTTAATCGCCAAGATCAGTTCACCGGAATTTGTGGCAGGCGCAAGGCTAAAATATCCGCAATATAGTCGAGGAAAAGGGTGTCCATTGAACTGCGATAAAAGCTTGGGTCTTCACTGGCAACGGTCAAAATACCTAAATTATCTTTACCACGAATATGGGCTGCGGCGGCTGAACGACATGTGGATTCTTCGACACCAAGTAGTTGAGCAATATCGCTTTCTGGAAGCTGGCCGCAAATAGCGCGGTGCCCTTTAAACAAGCGATGTACGGTGCGCTGAGTTTCGCTGCTGTGAATAGCGATCAGCGGTGGCTCTAGCTGGCGTTCGGTAAAATGCAGCATGGCCCACGAGTCGACGCTGAAGTCTTTACGCAGGGAGTCATCCAAGGCGGCTTGTACGTCAAACCACGTTGATGCTTCCACAAGGGCGAGCACTAAGCGACGGCTTTTTGCGAACAGTTGATCGTTGCGGCGAGCGTTTTCAAGCAAGTCAGATAAGCGCTGGCGCAACTCGACATTACGCTCGCGATGTACCGCAAGCTGACGTTCAACCAAGCTGGTGGCCGGGCCGCTATTGTGCGGAATACGCATGCCGGATAGCAGCTCATCTTTGCCTATAAAGAAATCCCCGTGGTCCTCTAAATAGGCAATAACGTCGGCTTCGGTCAGTCTTGGAGTCTGGCTCATAGTTTTTCCTTATCACTGATTTGGTCATTAGGGACTGAAATCAGAGATTTACTTTTCCTTCGAATACTTTAGTGGCAGGGCCGGTCATGTTCACACTGCCTTGACCGTCCCAATCAATAAAAAGATCACCACCGGGTAGGCTGACTTTAACACCTTGCGCCAACCAACCGCGTAATTGCCCTGAGACTACCGCAGCGCACGCGCCAGTGCCACAAGCTAATGTTTCGCCTGAGCCGCGCTCAAATACGCGCAAACGAATGTGGTGTTCATTAATTACCTGCATGAAGCCAACATTCACTTTATTTGGGAACTGAGCGCACGATTCAATGGCAGGCCCCCAGGTCTCTACTGGAGGTGCATCAATGTCATCAACACGTAACACCGCATGAGGGTTGCCCATAGAGACGGCCCCGATATTTACAGGGCCTAGCTCGGCAATATCAATGCAGTATTCGGTCGCGAATTCTTTCGCTTTAAATGGAATTTTTTCTGGCACGAGTTCAGGCTTGCCCATATCAACAAGCACTTGGTTGTCGTCAGTTAGATGTAATTCCATGATTCCATTGGCGGTTTCAACGCGAATATCGCGCTTGCCAGTTAAATGCTGGTCGTAAACAAAGCGGGCAAAACAGCGGGCACCATTGCCACAGTTTTCAACTTCGCTGCCATCGGCATTAAAAATACGATATTTAAAATCCACGTTGGGTTGGCTCGGTCTTTCGACGACCAATAACTGGTCAAAGCCGATGCCAAAGTTACGGTCGGACAACTCAGCCACACGCTCTGGGCGAATGTGCCCAGTTTGAGTGATGAGGTCAACAACAACAAAGTCGTTGCCGAGACCGTGCATTTTAGTGAATTTCAGCCACATCGTGTTATCTCGGTGCTCGTTGTTAATCGGGTAAGCAGCTTTCGCCAGCAAATAGTGAGGCGACGGTTTCGCGTTCACGAATTAAGAAATCGTTGTCGCCATCGACCATAACTTCAGCTGGACGACCACGGCTGTTGTAATTTGAGGCCATCACAAATCCATAAGCGCCTGCAGACATCACGGCGAGTAAATCGTTTTGGGCGATTTTCAGTGGACGATCTTTGCCCAAGAAATCTCCGGTTTCGCACACAGGGCCAACCAAGTCGTAAACACGTTCTGGTTCGTCAGACGTTTCTGTTAACGGCACTATAGCTTGCCAAGCGCTGTAAAGCGCAGGGCGAATCAGATCGTTCATTGCGCCATCGATAATGGCAAAATTTTTATGTTCGTTCAGTTTTAAAAACTCAACACGGGTTAAAAATGCTCCCGCGTTCGCAGCAATAGAGCGGCCAGGTTCAAAGACGAGTTTAAATACACGATCCCCTAAACGCTCTTTTACCGCCGCAATATACTCCGCAGGGGTTGCTGGTGTTTCGTTTTGATATTTAACTCCAAGGCCGCCACCAAGATCGAGGTGCTCGATGGTGATGCCGCGGCCAGCGAGCTCGTCAACCAAGCTTAATACGCGATCAAGCGCATCAAGGAAGGGGGATATCTCTGTCAGCTGACTACCAATATGACAATCCACGCCTTTGACTTGTAAGCCCGGCAGCGATACGGCTTTTTCATAAATACGCACCGCGTCATCAATATCAATGCCGAATTTATTGTCTTTTAACCCGGTGGAAATATACGGATGAGTTTGTGCATCAACGTCTGGGTTAACACGCAAAGACACTGGGGCAATTTTTCCCATCTCGTTCGCCACCGCACTCAAGCGTTCAAGTTCGGCTTCTGATTCCACGTTAAAACAATGGACACCTACTTCGAGCGCACGCTGCATTTCGTGCGCTTGTTTGCCCACGCCTGAAAATACACAGCGAGCGGGGTCGCCGCCAGCGGCTAACACGCGTTCAAGCTCACCTAGGCTAACAATGTCGAAGCCAGCACCTAGGCGCGCTAAGGTATTCAGTACGCCTAAGTTGGAGTTGGTTTTAACCGCAAAACACACCATGTGCGGCCACTCACCGAGCGCGTCAGTGTATGCGAGGTAAGCTTGCTCAAACGCTGAGCGTGAGTAAACGTACAAAGGAGTGCCGTACTTTTCAGCCAGTGCTGTGAGTGACACATTCTCTGCGTGTAGAGAGCCATTTTGGTAAGTAAATGCCGACATAATGAAAACCGCTATTGTTCTTGTTCTGAGTCTGGGAGGTACAGCGGCCCTTTCTGACCACAGCCTGAGGCTGTAGCCATCATAGTGACGATGAATAACATGGCCAATAATGAGGTAGGACGCATTTCGATCTCCCGTGTATTTTGCGCATTATACGGGGATTCTAGAGGGATGTCTGCGCTTCTCAGGAGGCGGTTTTTTGCCCTGTGGCTGGATGGTTCAGTACCCTCTCTAGTTTACGACGATACTGGAGATGTTTAGTTAGGTGTTGGTTGCTATATAGGGCAATGTCGTTAAGCCAAATAGGTTGATTTGCATTGTTACTGCGAATGGCCAGTATCGCGTTTCGGGCTTTGGCAAATACGCCAGACCCAAACTCTTGCTGGCTAAGTGTTTGGTTTTGCACTGTCATCACGATGGCGGAGTCGTCGGTAATGCTAGCGGTTACTTCGAGTGATGAGGTCTGTTCTGCTTCATCTGGCATGCGACGTTTTTCTTCGGAAAAGGCGTAACTTTCGGGATCCATTTTAAGTTCGGTCAAAATAAAGGGCCAGGGTTCTTGCTGGCGCTCAAGTGCCCACCGACGGTTTAAGGTGTTTATCAGTCGTAAAATGGGCACTAAGGTTGCGCGAATGTCACGGTCAGGCAACTGCTGATAATACAGTGAACCGCAGTCATCCATGACATAGACAAAGATTTTTTGTTTTTGTCGCCAGTACCATAGTTGCCACTGCTCACCTTGGGATTGCTCTAGTATCAGTCGCAAGGGGCTGACCGGTAAAGCGTGTCTATCTAGCTGCCAGCGGCGAAAGCGGCGTCTTGGTCGGGCCAACATTTTTACCAGCTCGGTGTGGTTGTCTGCGCCATGACTCACGACTTCGCCACGACGGTATTCAAGTAAGTGAAAACTCTCGCCAGTTTGCAGTAAATAAGGTGACGGCTTTGGCTGTGACATATGCAAAATTAAATCGCGGGTCAGTTGCTCTACCCGGCTTTTGATGGCGACTGCACGGACCTGACAATGACAATGCACCTGCCAGTCGGGCCAGTGGTTTGACAGTGCGTTGGAGCGGTAGTTGAGAATTTTAAGTATGGCTTGATGAATCGCTGTTTCGCCTACGAAGTGGTCAACCTGCCACTCCCCCCAGTTGCTGACCGTCACTAATTCTATCGTTTGTACTAGGTTTTCACGGCTAGAGCTGAAACCTAGAGCATCATCGCGGTTGCTTATTTTTTGCATGCCTCGACGAGAAAGCGCTTGTTGTGGATTAACGCCGGAGTTAATAAATAGATGCCACGATGTTGCGTGCTTGTCCACGGTAAAGTCGCATGATTTTTTATTGGGTGGAGCTATTTGTAGAATATCTTGTACCAGTGCTCTTAACTCGTATTGCGTAACGGGGTTATGTGTTGGATACAAAGCAATATGAGATTCACTCGTTAATAAACCGTTGCGGTGGGCAAACAATAAGATCTCAACCAAGGACGAGGATTGATGCAATACGCCTCGTGTATCACCGGGCCGCCAATTGCCGGGAATTAATTGCCATCCATCGTCGGTGAGGTTAAGCGTAATTTTTTCTTCCGTCATGTTAGTACGAATGCCCGGATTGATATCAATCGTTTTTCCCGGTTCGCTTTTAAATGCGGCGTACAAGCGATTACCCAGTACCGTCATATCTTCTTGACTGATATGCACGTCATTGGCGTGTTGTTCACTGAAGGTAATCAGGGTGCGATAGCTGTTGAGCATTTGTGTGACAAGCGCGTTGCGTTCTTTGAGTACGTCTATCGCTAACCATTGCTCGCGATTATCCAGTTCTGCCAGCAAGGTATGTGACCAGCCCCATGTGGTGATTTGGTTTTCTAACGCTTTGGTTCGCCACTGATCACGCTGAGACCCTGCAAGTTGAGTCAGTTTAATCCCGGTTTTAAAATAAAAAGAACGGCGTATTAAATCGAGTTGTTCGCTGTCTGTGCTATCGAGTTGTTTTTCAATGCGTGCCAGCATTAATAGATAGGCATCAGTATTCTCAGGGGTTGCTTCGCCACTGTGAACTTGTTTTTTCAGATCCCAAGCGAGTGGCCGGATGTGCGGATATTGAGAGGCGTATTCGCAAGTGAGTAATAATTTAAGTAGCGACTTATAGGGGTTGTCTAAGCCTTTGTTTAATTGCCAAAGACCGGCGCCAACAAATTCTCCTGCGGGAATAGTGCCTAGACTACCAACATCCAACCAATCATTGATATCGACGCTGTGGTTGTTAACCAACTCTTGCCAGCAAGATTCGGCCACGGCTTCAGAGTCTTCGGGAATAATCCACCAACGGGGTTTTTTTCCGGCAATCCAAAGGCCGCTGCGATAAAACTCGTCGAGCAATAATAGGTGCTGACTACTGCCGCAGTCTTCGCCATCGGCCGATCGGCTTTGGCCAGTCCGAAAATCTTTTAAATTCATTAAAAAGAAATGAACTTCGGTGCCCTGAGTATTGGCCCAGTGTTCAATGCGACGGCATTTTTCTTGTAGTGCTTCCAGTTGGAAGTCAGTGAGCAGTTCGTCGTGGCACACCCAAACATCTAAGTCACTGCTGCGGCTTTGCGCAATGCTGCCAAGACTTCCCATGAGATACACACCTAAGATGTTTCTTTGGCCTGGTTCTCTTGGTAGTTGTGCGCCGCGTGCCACCTGGTGCAGCGCGGTATGGTGATCGCGATCCGGCGTGAACCCCGCGATACCGCATGGAGTGTCAGGTGCTAGATACCCCGGCAAGCGTGAGCTATTAGCGTGCAATAGCAACGGCAATACATCCAGTACGATTTGCTGGCGGCTTGATAATTGTTTGCGCGCTGCCTGAAGGCGCTGGGCATTAAGCGATAAAAAGCTATTCTGCCAGCGCTCAATGCTGCTGCGGTCAGGTAATGGGGCGTTTAAAGTCATCTAATCAGTATAGATGGGTGTTTATAAAACGCTTGATGATGTCGTGAAAAGAAACAATCTAGGGCAGGTCTTAGTGATTGCAGGCTTTAGTTGTGTAAACGTTAGCCGCAGCATGAACTGCGGCTAACCTTGTTGGTTCTGAATGACTCACATCGATGAGTTATCCCAGTTGCTGACCTTCTACAAAAACGCGACTAATGCGGCCTTTGAGTGTTTTTCCTAAGGCGGGGTGATTATGGCCGCGTGATGTGAGCGTTGAGGCGGTAATCAGAGTGTCGTCTTCCGGGTCAAACAGTACGGCATTGAAGTCGCTGCCTTCAATGAGTGTTTGGTTAATCCCTAATATGTGCGCGGGAAGAGTCGATGTTGCCCGTAGTAGGGCATTTACACTTAGCTCATCTTTGTGCACCAGTGTTAGGGCGTGTGAGAAAAAGTGATCGTATTGGCTCATGCCGGATTCGGCGTCGGAGAAAGGCGCTTTTTTGGCCGACAGTTCATGCGGATGGTGATTGCTGCTGATGGCCAATTCACCGCTGGCGACGGCTTCAAGTAACGCTTGTCGATCTCGCTCACTGCGCAATGGTGGCTGCACGTTGTATAGGCTGTTGTAACCGGTCACGGCATCTTCAGTGTAAAGCAGATTTGCCAGTGGTGTGTCGGCGGTAACATTGATGCCGCTTTCGCGTGCTTGTCGCAACATACTGACACTGCGACGGCAGCTAATTTGGCTAATATGCGCACGTACGCCGGTTTGCTCGATTAACAGTAAAAGTTGCGCCAGAGCAATGGTTTCGGCGGTGGCGGGGATGCCGGGCAAGCCCATGCGCGTGGCGACAGGACCTTCGTGCATGCAACCATCGGCCGCAAGGCTGAGATCGTTCGCGGATAAAAACAGTGGAATATCATAGGTCGCTGCGTATTCCATTAAGCGGCGCACCACATAGCTGTCACGAATGGGTTGGCGTGCATTGCTCATTGCCACCGCACCAGCTTCAAATAAGGTGTACATGCTGGCCAGTTGTTCGCCTGCCAGTCCTTGGGTCATTGCACCTAAAGGGAGAACTTTTGCGTTCCCTGCGGTCGCCGCTTTATCAAGAATAAGCTTAATAACCGCCGAGGTATCCGCTACTGGTTTCGTGTTTGGCAGGCTACAAATGTGTGTGAATCCGCCGTTGATAGCCGCGCGAGTTTCGCTGGCAATGCTGCCTTTTTGGCTATAGCCCGGTTCTGGTAGGTGCCCACCAAGATCAATCAGTCCGGGAATTAGCCATTGGCCAGAGGCATTAATGCTGGTTTCAATTTCACCGGCGGCAGGGCGATGCCCTATGGCTTGGATAATGCCATTAGCGACAAACAAATCCGTGACGGTGTCTGTTTGAGAGTGAGGGTCGATTACGCGAGCGTTTTCAATGTGAAGGTAGCGCATCATACAGACTCCTCTTTGCTGACGGCCTCGGTGGTTTGGCCGCTCATAGCCATCGCCATTACTGCCATACGCACGGCGATACCATAGCTGACTTGGTTCAAGATAACGGACTGCGGGCCATCGGCCACAGCGGATTCGATTTCAACGCCGCGATTGATCGGCCCCGGGTGCATGACAATGGCATCCGGTTTCGCAAAGGCGAGCTTCTCTTCGGTCAAACCATAGAGTTTGAAAAATTCACCTTCTGATGGCAGTAAGGCGTTTTGCATACGCTCTTTTTGTAGGCGCAGCATAATGACAACATCGCAATCGGCGAGGCCTTTTTTCATGTCATAAAACGGCACTGCACCCATGGATTCAATATCACATGGCAGCAGTGTGCCCGGCCCGATAACGCGGACTTCGGCAGCGCCTAACGTACGCAGTGCGTGTATTTGTGAGCGGGCCACTCGTGAGTGCAATATGTCGCCGACGATGGCAACGATTTTGCCTTCGATGTCACCTTGGTGACGACGAATGGTTAGCATGTCGAGCATGGCCTGAGTTGGATGCGCATGACGACCGTCACCAGCGTTAATGATGGCGACGTTTGGTGTGACGTGCTCGGCAATAAAGTGTGCTGCTCCTGAGTCGGCATGGCGAACCACGAACATGTCGCTGTACATGGCTTCTAGGTTCCACAGGGTGTCCATTAAGGTTTCACCCTTGGACGTCGCGGAGCGGGCGATGTCGAGGTTTAAAATGTCGGCGGATAACCGTTTGGCGGCTAATTCAAAGGTTGAACGTGTACGTGTGCTGTTTTCAAAAAACAGATTTACGACGGTTTTACCACGTAGCAAGGGCACGGTTTTTACGGCTCGTTCTTGCGTACTGATAAAGGAATCCGCGGTATCTAGAATTTCAGTTAGGAGTTCGCGGCTTAGGCCTTCGGTGGTCAGGAAGTGCTTCAGACGCCCGTCTTCCGTCAATTGGACTTTGCTTGGGTCTAGCATGCTCAGGTCAGTCATCATGGGCAGTTACCGATCAAAAATAGAATTCGTTAGGCCAACGTTAGAACCATAGGTTTTGGTCCAGTGAGCTTTACCAGTTGGCCATCATTGAGTGCCAGCGTTGCTCCGCAAATATCAGGCTGAATAGGCAGCTCGCGGCGGCCAATATCCAGCAGGCAGACTAAGTGAATCGTCGCTGGGCGGCCGTAGTCAAAAAGCTCATTCATCGCGGCGCGAATAGTGCGCCCACTCATGATGACGTCATCAACTAAGATGATGTCGCGATCTTCTATGCTGTCAGGCAGCTCAGAGCCTTGAACTTTGGGGTGTAAGCCATGACGGGTAAAGTCGTCACGATAAAAGCTAATGTCGAGGCTGGCGATGTCGCTGCTGCCACTGAGAGCTTCTTGCAAACGCTCAGCTACCCACACGCCGCCAGTTCGTATGCCAACAATGAGCGGGTTGTTTAGTTGTTTGTCGTCGATCATTTGTTGCAGTTGTACGGCAAGGTCAACGCAGATGAGTTCGATATCAGGTAAGTTCATTCAGTCTCTCCTGAGCGAGGATGTGCGGACATCCAGCTTTCAAGTATCAAGCGTGCAGCGATTCCGTCTACGGAGTAATCGCCGAAATTTTTGTGGCCGACGCTTTCAAGCACCATGCCCTTTGCTTCATAGCTGGTCAGGCGTTCGTCGTGAGTGTATGACGGGCGGTGATAACGTCCTTCAAGACGTTTGGCAAATTTGAGCGCGCGACGGCTCATGTCGGAAGCTGAGCCATCCATATTGAGTGGCAAGCCCACGACAAATGCATGTGGTTGCCATTCGTCGATGATTTTTTGCAGTGCGTCCCAGTTAGGAATGCCGTCTTTGGCCTTAATGGGATCGAGTGCTTCGGCGCTGTTGGTCAGGCGTTGACCAATGGCGATGCCAATACGCTGAGTGCCAAAATCAAATCCCATGGCTGAGGTGAAGCGTTCTGGTATTTGTATTGCATCAGGCATGACCGGCTTCTCCACTTAAAAACTCAGCGCTGATACCGAGCTTGCTGAGCGCCACATCGTACAGATCACGATAATCTAAGCCGAAAAGAATGTCTGGGGTCGCTTCTAGAGTTAACCACGCATTTTTTCGCAGTTCTTCGTCTAATTGCCCCGGGCTCCAGCCGGCATAGCCTAGCCCTAAGCGATAATTATGAGGCCCATTGCCTTGTGCGATGGCAGCCAGAATATCTTTGGATGAGGTGATGTGGAAGCCGTCGGCGATGCTCATGGTAGCCCCCCAGTTGCCAGCTTCTTGATGCAATATAAAGCCTTGGTCTGGGCTAACAGGGCCTCCGCTCATCATTAGGGGGGAGATATGATCAAGGCGATTGATATCAAGCTGTTCGCACACGTCTTCAAAGGTGAAGCTGGTGGGCTTGTTGAGGACTAAGCCCATCGCGCCTTCGCTGTCATGTTCGCAAAGGTAGGTAACACTGCCGCCAAACCATGAATTATCTAAACTCGGCATCGCGATCAACAGGTGGTTGCGTAGGCTGCTGAGCTGCTTCATTAATTCGATTCCGACAGGTAACGGTTGCCTTTGAACTGCCAAGTTCGGATGATCTCTAGGCGGTCGATTTCTTGTCGCATTTCATTGGTGAAAGGCGCAAAAGGTGATGCTAGGCGTACAATCCTTAAGGCGGCTTCATCCAGTACTTGTCTGCCTGATGACTCTAACACGACGAGATCATGCAAGCTGCCGTCTGGATTGATGGAGGCGAGTATACGTAAGCGGCAACGGTCGTAACAGTTTGCCGCTTCGGCGGGATAATTGATGGCGCCGATGCGCTCGATTTTGTGTCGCCAGCCATTTACGTAATAGGCGTCAGAGGCTTTCATTGTGGAGGCAGCAGTCAAACGGCGAATGTTGGGCATGCGTGCGTATAATTGTCGCTCGGTATCCAATTTCGCTTGAAGGCTCGCGATCTCTCGGCTGCGCTCAAGAATCGATTGTTGCGGGCCATCGGGTAAATCAAGAGATAGAGTGCTTTGTTGATTTTTTTGCTGCTGCTGTTTATCGGGGCTTCTGGTCGCACTCACTAACGACGCTTTTGCTTCGGTTATTTGCTTCGGAGCCGTTGGTTTTTGTTCTTCTTGTACATTGTCGCGGATTTCGTTGGCATGGAAATCCGCTTCAACGTCGGTGGTTTGCATCTTCTTGTCGTCCAGAGTACCACTGCCTTCCTGATTCTCTTGTGCAAGAAAATCGGCGTTTTCTGGTTTGTCTTTGCTGCGGTAGCCCGCCAAAGTAACGTCTAGCGTTGAGCTAAAGGCGGGCGGATCTTCCGCCTGAAAGCTAATGCCAAGCACTATCATCGCGTGCAACATCAACGCGATGAACAGCGCGAACATCAAGCGATCATTGCTCGACACAGTGCTAGTTGCCATCGTTACTTTGGTTCTCCGGTTCAAATTCGCGCAAGTCTGCTCTTACGCCTGTGTTTTGTCCACTCTGACCTGATGTTGTTCTAGTAGAACATCGATCAATTTGGTGGCGACATCAATGCCACTATCGCGGGTGATTTCACGCACGCAGGTTGGGCTGGTGACGTTAATTTCAGTGACACAACTGCCGATCACATCTAGGCCAACGAAATAGAGGCCACGACGTTTTAGTTCAGGGCCAATTTTTTCGGCGATCTCACGATCTTTATCCGACAGGGCTTGTGTGACACCGCGTCCGCCAGCGGCCAGATTACCACGAGTCTCACCACTTGCAGGAATACGAGCTAAACAGAAAGGCACAGGCTCGCCATTAATCATTAAAATACGTTTATCGCCGGTGGTGATTTCAGGGATGAATTTTTGCGCCATGATTTGTTGTTGGCCGTGATTGGTGAGCGTCTCAATGATGACGCTGAGATTGGGATCGTCTTCTTTTAAACGGAAAATAGACGCGCCACCCATGCCATCTAGGGGTTTGAAAATAACGTCGCCGTGCTCGCTATGGAAGGCTTTAAGTAAGTCAGGGCGGCGGCTGACGATGGTGGGCGACATAAGATCAGCAAACTCAGTGGCGAACATTTTCTCATTGCAGTCACGTAAACTTTGCGGACTGTTAGCGACTAATACGCCGTCTTGCTCGGCGCGTTCAAGAATGTATGTGCTGTAAATAAACTCACCATCAAAGGGCGGATCTTTGCGCATGATGATGATGTCAAGTTCACCCAGTGGCTGATCGATTGCGTCACCAAGATCGTACCAATGGTCGGGATCCATCTGAACTTTTAATGGTGCCATGCGGCCAAATGCCTTGCCATACTGAACAGATAAATCGGCTTGTTCCATGTACCAGAGTTCGCAGCCTCGTTCTTGCGCCGCGTTTAATAAAGCGAGTGAGGTGTCTTTTTTGAAGCTGATGTCGCCGATAGGGTCCATGACAACGCCGAATTTTATCGTCATTTTATCTCCAGTAGCCGGAAAGTGAGAAATGGCCCTCAGTGTACATTATGCGCCGCCCGAATGGAGCTGCTTTTAGTCGGGTTCCCTAGCCTGCCCCGATAATGTGTGATACAAAAGCGGAAACATCCCGGATTTCCGGGGCGCGGCAGTCAGATTCTTCTTTGAACGCCGGGGGCTCGTCCTAGTCTGAGGCTTAAGTCACAGAAAGTTCAGACGGTATAGAGTAAAAATAACTAAAGAATATTGGATGGTGAAGGCCTGTCGTATGGACGATAATTTTCAAGATGTAAAAGTCATGGTGATCGACGACAGTAAGACAATTCGGCGCACTGCTGAGACCTTGCTGAAAAAAGTAGGCTGTGAAGTTATTACGGCGACAGATGGATTTGATGCGCTGGCAAAAATCGCTGACACTGATCCGGATATCATTTTTGTCGATATCATGATGCCTCGTCTCGATGGCTACCAGACGTGCGCACTGATTAAAAACAATTCTAAGTTTAAATCTACCCCGGTGATTATGCTGTCCAGTAAAGACGGTCTTTTCGATAAAGCAAAAGGTCGAATTGTTGGTTCAGATGAATATCTGACTAAGCCATTTAGTAAAGAAGAGCTGCTCGGTTCGATCCGTCAGCACGCCAAATAATCAGCGTATTTTAAGGGGAAAAGCATGGCGCGCATTCTGGTGGTAGATGACTCACCGACGGAAACTGAAGCGTTTCGTTCGGTTTTGGAGAAAAACGGCCACGAAGTGCTTAATGCAGAAAACGGCGCTGATGGTGTAGCTATGGCTCGCCAAGAACTGCCGGATTTAGTGTTGATGGATATTGTGATGCCTGGCCTTAATGGTTTTCAGGCAACCCGTCAGCTAACCCGCAGTCCAGAAACCAAAAACATCCCAGTAGTGATAGTGACGACCAAAGATCAAGAAACGGATCGTGTTTGGGGTAAGCGTCAGGGTGCGTCTGGGTATTTAGTTAAACCGGTTTCTGAGTCTCGATTGTTATCTGAAATTGGTGCTTTGTTAGCAACGGAAGACGAGTAAAAATATGACTCCTTATGCCCTGCTACAGGATATGGAAAGTCGCAGTCGGCGTTTTGCTTCGCCGTTGCCTCAGCAGGTCGAAACGGTCTCAACGTGGCGCGGTATCGGCTTTATGCTCGGTGGTGAACAATACGTTGCTCATATGGCTGAGGTGGTTGAGATTCTTCAGCTGCCTAAAGTGACACGAGTGCCGGGTGTGAAAAGCTGGGTGCTTGGCATTGCAAATGTGCGCGGACGTATGGTGTCTGTGATGGATCTAAACGGAGTGCTGGGGTTTCCTTCGAAAGGTAATTGGCGCAGCCAGCGTGTTCTCGTTATTGAGCATAACGATTACCTAACGGGATTGGTTGTGGATGCCGTTTTGGGTATGCAGAGCTTTCCGGTGGACCGTGAAAGTGAGGCCGAAAATGTGAGTGACGGCCTGAAAACCTTTGTGACTAAAGCGTTTGAACGTGATGGGCGCGCTTGGTCAGTGATGGAATTTGAAGCACTGCTTCAATCACCAGAGTTTCTTGATATTGCCGTTTAAAGCGGCAAAGAAAATAATAACAATTCTTTGGTCTGAATTTCGGGCCATACAGCATGCAGCGAGTTGGAGAAGACGGCATGAGTGAAAATACAGTAAAAGCAAATGAAGGGAGCAATATCGCCCTCTTAGGGTTTATGTTTGCTTTTCTTCTAGCGTTTATCGGGATCACAATCTGGGTCAACCTCCTAGCTAATAAGGATGAGAACCATATTGAACACGCGGGTGAGTTACGCGTTTTGTCTCAGGAACTGGCAAAGAATGCCGTGGAGGCGGCGGGTGGTAAGCCTGACGCATTCGGGCAGTTGCGTGAGGCGCGTGATAATTTTGATATGCGTTGGGGATATCTGCTATCAGGCAGTGAAGAGCTAGATTTATCGTCTGCGGATGCCGCTCAGGATTCTGGTGTTCAAACAACATGGTCTGCTGTGAAAGCTGATGCGGATCAGATTGTACGTTCTGAAGAAATCATTCTTTCTGTTCACGAGGTAGCGGCATTGCTTGCGGAAACGATTCCGCAGCTTCAGGTCGAATACGACGAAATCGTTGATATTCTACTTGAAAGCGGTGCGCCAGCAGAGCAGGTTGCTGTTGCTCAGCGTCAGTCTTGGTTAGCGGAACGTATCGTGCGCTCGGTAAACAAAGTGCTGGCGGGTGGTGATGATGCCGTGATGGCGGCGGATGCGTTTGGTCGTGATGCTTCTTTGTTCGGTCGAGTATTGGACGGCATGATTCAAGGCAATATCGCGATGAACATCTCGCAAGTAACGAATGAAGAAGCGGTATATGCACTGGCGGAAGTTGCTGAACTGTTTGAGTTTGTATCGGGGTCTGTGGATGAAATTCTAGAAACCTCACCAGAACTTTTCCAAGTGCGTGAAGCGTCAGACAATATCTTTCAAAATTCTCGTATCTTGCTTGAGCAGGCATCGAACTTAACCAACAACATTCAAGAAAACGCTGAACAGCGTAACTTGTATCAGTATGTCGGTTACGCCTGTGCGGCACTTGCTTTACTACTTTTGATAGTTTTGGGTAATAAATCCTTATCTGAAACTCGTCGCCGTGAAGAAGAAGCGCAAGATCGTGAAAAAGACACTCGTGATACTAACGAGCAAAACCAAGTCGCGATTTTACGTTTACTTGATGAAATTGCTGACCTTGCTGATGGTGACTTGACGGCCTCGGCAACGGTAACCGAAGACTTTACGGGGGCGATTGCAGACGCAATCAACTTCGCCATCGACCAGATGCGCGTCTTGGTATCCTCGATTAACGATACGGCAGTTCAAGTATCGTCGGCCGCTCAAGAAACTCAGGCAACAGCGATGCATCTTGCTGAAGCGTCTGAGCACCAAGCGCAAGAAATCGCCGGGGCATCTGCTGCAATTAACGAAATGGCGGTGTCGATTGACCAAGTATCGGCAAACGCTTCTGAATCGTCGGCGGTTGCTGAGCGATCGGTTGCGATCGCTAATAAAGGTTCTGAGGTTGTACAGTCAACCATCAGTGGTATGGATAATATCCGTGAGCAGATTCAAGAAACTTCTAAGCGTATTAAACGTTTGGGTGAATCCTCGCAGGAAATTGGTGACATCATTTCTTTGATTACCGATATTGCCGACCAAACTAACATTCTTTCTTTGAACGCTGCGATTCAGGCATCGATGGCGGGTGACGCTGGTCGAGGCTTCGCGGTTGTTGCGGACGAAGTACAGCGTTTGGCAGAACGTTCTGCAGCAGCAACCAAGCAGATCGAAGCGCTGGTTAAAACGATTCAGAATGATACCAATGAAGCGGTTATCTCAATGGAACAAACGACCACGGAAGTGGTACGTGGTGCTCGCCTAGCGCAAGACGCTGGTGTTGCTCTGGAAGAGATTGAGAGCGTATCGAACAACTTGGCTGAATTGATTCAGAACATCTCGAACGCGGCGCGTCAGCAGGCATCGTCTGCGGGTCATATTTCTAACACGATGAACGTTATTCAAGAGATTACATCGCAAACGTCTGCCGGTACCACGGCGACGGCGAAATCGATTGGTAACTTGGCAGAAATGGCGAACATGCTTCGTGAGTCTGTTGCTGGCTTTAAACTGCCAGAGTCGGGCCTTATGTCTGTTCATTCTGGAATCGACGACGAGCAGGACGCGCTCTGAAGCGCGTCGACCCTTGTTGGGTTGAGCTATGAGTCAATCTATTCGTAATGGCCTAAGTACTGTTCCTGAATTGGACGATGTTCAATTCACGCGTTGGCAGGGTTTGTTGGAGGAGCGTACGGGTATGTATATGCCAATACAGCGTCGCTCTTTTTTGCAAACGAGTCTTGGTTTACGCATGTTGGAACTGGGCTTACGCGATTATAGTGAGTACTTTCAACAGGTGACTCAAGGCCCTAGTGGCGCTATTGAATGGTCCACATTAGTGGACCGACTGACAGTTCAGGAAACACGGTTTTTTCGTGACCCTGATGCCTTGTCATTTGTTGAAGAGTTTATTCGCGGCATCACGTCATCATTAATTGAATATGATGAGTCGCTTGAAATTTGGAGTGTCGGTTGCGCATCGGGTGAAGAACCTTACACGCTGGCGATGATTGCTGAGCAAATGCTCGGTTCGTTAGGGATGAGTTATTCAGTCACGGGTACTGATATTTCTACCATCGTTTTGCGCAAAGCCCGCAGCGGTCGTTATCCGTTACGTGCGCTAGAGCGCATTCCTATTAAGTTTCATAGTTGGGCCGTTCAGCCGTTATCGTCACAGCAGCTGGAAGTGTCGAGCAAAATACGTAAGCGTTGCTGCTTTAGTCAGGTGAATGTTCTGAACTTGAAGAACAGCCCGTTGCAATCTCAGCACATTATATTTTGCCAGAACGTATTAATTTATTTTCGTCGTTGGCGTCGTCGTGAAATTCTCGACGCCTTGGCGCAACGACTTGCTCCTGGTGGCCTTTTGGTTTTGGGCTTGGGAGAAATGGTCGACTGGAAACATCCGTTATTAGAGCCGGTACATAGTGGTCAAGTAACTGCTTTTGTACGTAAGCAATCCACGTCGTCAGGGGAGAGTACAAGGCGATGAGTCAGGACTATATCGCTCTGGAATGGGTGAAAGGGGAAATCAAAGAAACTTTGCTACAGGCACAGCAATCGCTGGAGGCCTATGTCGAGCATCCCCAAGATAGAAGCCGACTGAGATTCTGTCTGAGTTACCTCCATCAGGTGCATGGCACTCTGCAGATGGTGGAATTCTATGGCGCAGCCTTGCTCGCCGAAGAGATGGAAGCAGTCGCTCTAGCCTTGACCGAAGGGCAGCTTGCGAGTGAGCAAGACGGGCTTGAAGTGTTAATGCAGGCGATTATTCAGCTGCCGCATTATCTTGAGCACGTAAAAGTTGGACGCCGTGATTTACCGGTTGTTTTACTGCCTATTTTGAATGAGCTTCGCTCAACTCGAGGAGAGAATTTTCTTTCTGAGACGTCATTGTTTACGCCGCATATTGAACACAATACGCCGCTTTCAGGTATTCAAAAAAATCAATTTACTCAGGCTAATTTTTCTCAGTGGTTGCGAAAAACACGTCAGATGCTGCAGGCGGCAACGCTACAGTTGCTGCAAGATAAAGAACCTGAGTTAGCCAAACATTACATCAATAAACTGTTTGCACGCTTGAATAAAACCATGGGCGGTACGCCTCAGGGGATTATTTGGCTGCCTGCGTTGGCGTTCAGCGAATGGCTTATGAAGCAGGACGCTTTACCTAAGAGTGCTAAGGTATTGCTGCGCCAACTTGATCAGTTATTGAAACAAGATTTGGATAAAGGCGTGGCGGTAATTAATCGTCCTCCGGCTGATCAGTTACTGAAAAATTTATTGTTTTACGTTGCTCGAACAGAAGCGCGTGGTGAAGCCATTCGTTTGGTTCAAAAACGTTTCCGTCTTGCTGAAGCTCTGCCAAGTGCTGAAGACATGGACGTTGATAGCAGTGCGATGAGTGCGGGTTCTGACGCCATTGGCAGTGCCTTGACGGCCTTGATTGAAGAAATTTCCACCGTTAAAGATGACCTTGATCAGATTGTTCGAGGTTCTCAAGAGCGTGAACCTGCGCTAGAAAGTGCTCGCCTAACCTTGCGCCAAATTGCCGATACTATGGGTATGCTAGGCCTTGGGATGCCGCGTAAAGTGATGCAAGAACAAGAAAGCACATTGGTGTCTATGATCGAATCTGGTCAGGCCGATGACAGCGACTTATTAGATGTTGCCGGTGCATTGCTTTATGTCGAAGCGACGCTGAATGGCATGTTACGCGACGGCGATATGAGCCGCAACGCGACCGACAGTGCGATGTCTGATGCACAGCATGCCGTACTTCGTGAAGCTCGTAACGTACTTGAACAAGTCAAAGATTCTGTTGTTGCGTATATGGCGCATCAGTGGTCAACAGATAAGTTAGAGGGTGTTCCTGAAATGCTGCATAGCATTGAGGGGTCGTTGAATATGGTGCCGCTGCCTCGAGTGGCACATTTGTTGGCCGACTTATCTAGCTTTATTCATCAGGCATTATTGTCTGATCGTCCTGCTCCTGAGTGGGGTGTGATGGATATGGTCGCGGAAGTATTGAGCGGTATTGAATACTACCTTGAACGTTACTCGGATCAAGCTCGTAATACAGATACTGCACTGCTAGAGCGTGTTGAAGAGACCCTCGCCAAATTGATGCAGTTGTGCAGTATCGCGACCGATTCCGACAGCGGCATGAATGATGATTTGCCTGAAGAGTTGCAGGGTGAGTTTGGCGATAAATCTGTTGCTATTACGAGTTTTACTGACGCACTGGGCCTTTCGTCTGAGGTCGATGATGCTGAACTGCCCGAACTTGAAGTCAACGAAGAAGACAGTAGCAATACGTTAGCGTCTGCCCATGTCGATAGTGTGATTGAGGTCGATGAAGATGATGACCTCATTGATGATGAAATTATCGAAGTCTTCCTCGAAGAAGCGGATGAAGTCATTGAAACGCTGAATGAGTACTGGCCTAAATACAACGCCGATCATTCAGATATGGATGCCTTAACCACGGTACGTCGTTCATACCACACCCTCAAGGGCAGCGGGCGAATGGTACGTGCTGGGGATGTGAGTGAGTTGGCTTGGGCGGTTGAGAATATGTTCAATCGCGTGCTGGATAATACGATTGATGTATCTCCTGAACTCGTCACGTTTGTTGATCTTATTAATGAGCAGTTGCCCGGTTTAGTGGAAGATTTTCGTCAGCAACGTGCGGCCTCAATCGCGGTAAAACCGCTTGAAGAGTACGCATTGGCGTTGGCGGATGGCAATACTCCAGAAACATTGCCGTCTCTTGAACTGAACGCTGCGGATGATTCGCTTCACGTTGTCACCGTTGAAGAAGTAGACGCCCCAGAGTCCACTGAACGAGAGCAAAACGTTGGGTTAGACCAAGGTGTTGAGCTAGAACAGGACAGTGAAGCACTGAATGCCGTGTTCGAAAATACGGATTTTGATGCGTCAGATGTTGCCGGATTGGAGCTCAACGAATTAATTGCTGACAGTATCCAGGTCGAAGGCGTTAACGAGCATCATGAAGATGACGATGATCGCTTGGCTTTGTTGGATATTTTTATCGCCGAAGCTGAGTCTCATTTATCTGTGGTTGATGGGTTTGTGGAAGAGTCTCGTGGAGGCTCTTACACCAATCAAATTAGCGATGATGTTCAACGAGCTTTGCACACGCTTAAAGGCAGTGCTCATATGGCGGCGATCACGCCATTAGCAGATGTTGCATCACCACTGGAAAAACTGGTTAAAGAATTACGCGGTTATCAGCAGCCAAACAGCCCAGAGTTGGTTGAATTGCTAGAGCACAGTGCCGCCGTATTGCGTGGTTATTTAACGTCGGATCAACTGCAATCTCTCACCGAAATATCTGAGGCGGATGCGCTCCTAGAGCGTATACAGGGTATTGAACAAAGCCAATTGGCGCATTTGCACCATGGTGAAGCGCCAGTGGGTGCGACTCCTGAAGCTATTAATACTTTCTTGGCATCGGGTATGGACTCGTTACTCCTTGCCGATGAGCTGTTACAAAAGTGGCGTGATGAAGATCGCGTTGAGGTCTTAGATGCATTAACCAGCGACTTGGCTGGTGTGTCAGAAGCCGCTGCGCGCGTTGAGCTTGCGCCAGTACAGCAAATGGCGGATGCCCTGCATGATTTTTATGCGGCAGCTCGTCGAGTATCCGCGCACCCTGAAGAAGAGTTAGTGGCGTTCGCTTCTGAGGCGCACGAAGAATTGTTGAATTTGATGGACTACTTGGCGGCGGGCCAAGATCTGCCCGATGTTACTGAGACGGTTAACAGCATACGTCAGTGGAATTTCGAGCAGGCCACTAATGAGGCACCCGCTACCCAAGATGAAGAAGATCAAATTACTCTGGCCGATGTACCTACCGAGAATGTTGCAAGTGATTCGTCGGAGAGTAGTGAAGGCGAGACTCAAAGTAATACTGTAAGCAATAGTACAGATACGTCTTGGATGCCTAGCGATGAAGCCTCACAGCTAGAACAGGCGGATATCGAGGAGCAAGAGGACGACATGATCCTCGATATATTCCTCGAAGAAGCTGAAGAGATTTCTGAAGCCATTGAATCTATTTTACAAAAGTGGGAAAGCTCTCCAGACGATCTACTTCCTGTTGCAGAGTTGCAGCGCGAATTGCACACCATGAAAGGTGGCGCCCGCATGGCCGAATTGCCTGAGGTTGCGGATCTTTGTCATGAAATAGAAACACTCTACGAACGCCTGAATGATGGTGTGGTAGAACGAGATGCAATGACTATGCCTCTGTTGCAGCGCTCTCATGATCATCTCGCATCGCAGCTTCAAAGTGTTCGTACCGGTAATGCACCGGCGGATGCCGACTTGCTTATCGAGGAGTTAAAGGCCGCAGCAAAGATTCCGTTAACTCATTCACTAGAAGAGCAAGATACCGCGGCAGAAAGCCGCGTTACGCCAATTCAGTCTGAGTCAGCGGATGAAAGTGATCGCGAAATCGTCACCATCTTCTTAGAAGAAGCCGCCGAGCTGATGGAAAACTTGGACGAAGCGATTATCAGCTGGCGCACCGATACCGCATCACGAGTGTCCCCGGATGAAATACTTCGAGTGCTTCACACGCTCAAAGGTGGCGCACGCTTAGCTGGCTTATCGCGTATTGGCGATACCACACACAACTTTGAGTCGGACATTCTCAAGGCGATCAGTCGTGAAGGTAATACTCGTTATGATGATGCGTTTTTTGGGCATTTGAACCAGCGTCAGGAAACACTACAAAGCCTGATTGATGAAGCTGAAAACTTACTAAGCAGCGAAGGTGTTTTAGTACTGGGTGAAAAAGAGCTGGTTGTTGATGCTCGCGAACCTGAATCTACTGCTGCTGATCTCGATGGCGACACAAGGTTAGATAATCCGAACGATGAGATAACGTCTCTTGATCAAAGCGCCGTTGAAGGCGATACGCAAGAATCTCAAACCTCGGTCGCCATGCTGAACAGCAGTAATAACGTTACCGAACGAAATGCGCAAACGCCGGCTGCTTCAACGTCGGCATCAACGTCGGCATTAACGCAATCACGTAAAGCACCGACAGAGCTGGTTAAGGTCTCTGCGGATTTGCTTGATAGCTTAGTGAACCTTGCGGGCGAAACTGCGATTGGCCGTGGGCGTCTTGAAGAACAGGTTAGTGATTTCTCTCACACGTTAGGTGATATGGATCAGACGATTGATCGTCTGCGAGATCAGCTTCGTCGTTTGGATCTAGAAACTGAAGCTCAAGTGTTATTCCGTCAGGATCGACAAGGCCCGAGCTATGAAGAATTCGATCCGCTAGAAATGGACCGTTACTCGGCGATTCAGCAGCTGTCACGGGCCTTGGTTGAATCAGCTTCTGACTTGCAGGACTTAAAAGAAACACTGGCGCAAAAGACTCGTGATGCTGAAACCTTGTTACTGCAGCAAAGCCGAGTGAACAGCGAGCTTCAAGAAGGTCTGATGAAGACTCGAATGGTGCCTTTCCAGCGCCTCGTCCCGCGCTTACGTCGTATTGTTCGCCAAGTCAGCCTAGAGCTGAACAAGCAAGTGGATCTTCGAGTTAACAACGCCGACGGCGAGATGGATCGTACTATCTTAGAGCGCATGATCTCTCCGCTTGAGCACATGGTTCGAAATGCAGTGGATCACGGCATCGAAAACACGGAAGGGCGAGTGGCGGCGGACAAGTCGGCGACCGGCAATATCGAGCTTGATATCCGTCGCGATGGCGGTGACGTTGTATTGACCCTTCGTGATGACGGTCGGGGTATTAACCTTGATGCTGTGCTTAAAAAAGCACGCGAACGAGACCTGATTGCTGAAGATGCGCAGCCTTCTGATTACGAAATAATGCAGTGCATCCTTCAGCCAGGCTTTTCAACCGCAGAAGTGATTACCCAGATTTCAGGGCGTGGCGTCGGAATGGATGTCGTTAGCAGTGAAATAAAGCAGATGGGCGGCACGGTTGAGATCCGTTCTGAACGTGGCGTTGGTACTGAATTCGAAGTACGCTTGCCGTTTACCGTATCGGTTAACCGCGCACTCATGGTACGTATTGGTGAAGATTTATACGCTGTTCCTTTGAATAACATTCAAGGTATTGTGCGCGCTTCAGTGCCTGAATTGCAGCGTCTATATGATCAGCCAGAATCTGAGCGACTGTTTAATTACGCCGGTCGTGACTACCAGCTAGGGTACCTCGGTGCCATGCTGGATGATGACTCTAATCCTAAAATCACCGGTCAGCACATGCCTCTGCCACTCTTGCTCGTTCGTGGCCAAGTACCGTTCGCGTTGCAAGTAGATAGCCTGCTGGGATCGCGCGAAATTGTGGTGAAGAGTTTGGGGCCACAATTTGCCGGTGTTCGTGGTATATCTGGTGGCACCATTCTTGGTGATGGTAGTGTTGTTGTTATTCTTGATTTGCCAGCCATGATTCGTACTCATACCAGCCTTGAATATCAGCAAGCACGCGCGCTGGATCATCAAGCGGCGGTTGCTCGTCATGAGCAAGAGAAGCGTTTACCGAAAGTTATGGTGGTCGATGACTCCGTAACGGTGCGCAAAGTAACGACCCGTTTATTGGAGCGTCACGGTATGGAAGTGCTGACCGCGAAAGACGGTATGCACGCCATGGAAGTGCTGCAAGACCACAAGCCAGATGTGATGCTATTGGATATTGAAATGCCACGTATGGATGGTTTTGAAGTGGCTTCGCTGGTGCGTCACGATGAGCGCTTAAAAGACGTGCCGATTATTATGATTACGTCTCGTACGGGGGATAAACACCGCGAACGTGCCATGAGTATTGGGGTGAATGCTTACATGGGTAAACCATTCCAAGAAGATGCGTTGCTGGAAAATATTAATCACTACTTGGGGCAAGAGGTAGACTGAGTGCCGTCACCTCGAGTAGCGGTACTGACCAGTGATTTATTACAGCAGCATGTGTTAAATGACACTTTGCGGCGTCTAGGTTTTCAAGTCGTGTTAAATACGTCGCCGCAGCGAGTAGATAATGCGCAGCTGACCGATCTCAATACGGATGTTTGGCTGGTTAATCTCAATGATGACGACGACTTTGATGATGAACTAGACACCTTACTGCATGGTGATATCCCAGTCTTAATCGGCATGGATGAAGCGCCACAAAAGACATGCACCACATTCTTGCGCTGGGAAAAAAAGCTACTTACAAAATTACGTGATTTAACTCATAGTCCTGCGCCTGCTGCGCCGGTAACAGATGCTATTGCGGATAAAGTAATCGGGCGTGATATTCCTCTGCCGAGAGAGTTCAGAGAATATAGCGGTACGGAGCCGTTGCAGATTTGGGTATTAGGTGCCTCCCTTGGCGGCCCTGAAGCCGTTAAAGAGTTTTTGGATGCACTGCCTGAGGGGTTACCGGTTGCTTTTGTTTATGCACAGCATATTGATCCCAGATTTGAACAGGCACTTTGCCAGGCCGTAGGCAGGCATAGTGCGTACAAACTTAAGAATATTGAACACGGCGCGTCATTAAATATAGGGGATGTGCTGATATCCCCGGTTGCTCATACCTTTGATATTGCTGGTATGAATTGTTTAAGTGTAAACACCGAAGCGTGGGAAGGGCCCTATGGTCCCTCTATTGACGGTGTAATTGACAAAGTAGCGCGTTACGCAGGTTCGCGCTTCGGCTGTATATTATTTAGTGGTATGGGCAGTGATGGTGCTGAAAGCATTATCTCGGTACCTGAAGGGCAGCCACTATGGGTGCAATCCCCGGATACTTGTGGTAATTCGTCTATGCCAGAAAGCGCGATTGGCACAGGACGAATTACCTATGTTGGCGATCCGTATCAACTGGCATTGCAACTGGTACAAAACGTGAAACTGAAATGGAAAAAAGAGCATGAGTGAAGTCTCCGTGACGACCCAAGAAGAAAAACCAAGTGAACTTGATTGTTTATTGGTGCCGTTGAAAGATCGAAACCTGATCATGCCGAACGTAACCGTCGCGGAAGTCATCCCTTTCTCACACTTGTTAACCACTAATGCCAGTACTGAGTGGGTGCTCGGCCGTTTAGACTGGCGCGGCACCTTAGTGCCTGCGATTTGTTATGAAATTCTCAATGGCCAACCTTCGCCAGCCCCTAACCCGGATGCACGATTTATTATCGTCAATAATGGCAGCCAAGCCAGCCCTATCCCGTTTTATGCCATCTTGGTTCAAGGTATACCGCGCTTGATGCACCTCCAAGAGACTGACCTACAGCAGGTGGATGCGATGGGAATGGGGCCGCTTGATAAAGTTGCTGTGAATATGGAAGGGGTGACAGCCATGATTCCAGATTTAGAAACGATCGAGAGCCATGTGCAGGTGACGTTATAATGATCCCTATTTCTATTGAAGGGTGAGGCTTTTTTACTCAGTGCTCCCAAATAGCCGACAATCTTTTAAAAAAATTCAGATCATCCGTCGTAGGTTAAGTGTGATTTTATCGCAGCGATCAGTCTTGATTGGACTGATGATGATCTGTTTTGCCGCACAGCCGTGGAGTCGTGACACTGGTATCGTTGCATATCAGTTGCTCGTGCTGTTTAGTTGTTTTGTGTTATTTCGTCATGGAGGGATTCTAAGGAGCCTTAAAAATATAAGGTGGTTGGTTGTTGGGCTGTTATTACTTGCATTTACATCAATCATTTCTTGGCTCTTTCGTGAGTATCAAGAGGCGCCATTTCGAGCGGTAAAGCCTTACATCTTGCTCCTGTCAATTATTCTTATTTTTCTGGCATTGCAGTCTTTTAAATTAACGCAACGGCATTTGCTTTTAATTGCTTTTACGGCAGGGTTGTCGCTCACGGTTTATGCGATAAGTGAACACCTTTCGGGTAATTATAGGCGTTGGTCTGCGGTAGAAAATGCCGTCGACTTTGGAAATTACAGCGCTATCATCGGTGGCTTGTTGATACTTCTTGCTGTTCATTTTAAAGGGGATAAGGGCCGAAAATTTGTGCCTGCACTTTTGCTTATTGTTGGGGGGATAGCTTTCTATGCGTCATTCAGAAGTGGCACGCGTAGCAGCTTAGCTATCGTAGTTCTTGCCCTTGTTGGTCTGTTACTTTATATCTTAATAGCTAAGAGAAATTGGACTGTCATTGGACTGATTCTACTTTCTGGGTTAGTTGCCGGATACGCAATCAAAGACAACCCCCGCATTGGGTATATGGGAGTTGAACTCACGAAAGCGATGGAAGGGAATTACTCATCAGGTTCGCTGGGCCAACGGCTTGAATTATGGCGTTTATCCGCCTGTATCGCCAAGGACACTCCTGTTTTTGGGGTTGGTCCGGGGGCTCTGAAGTATGCGCAGCTAGATAAATGGCCTGAACGGTGTGGAGTGACTATTCATGCTCCTAGAGGTTACTTCTATCAGGCGCACAGCGTTTATTTTCAGACGTTAGCGACCCTTGGAGGAGGCGGACTACTTTCTCTACTTTTTGTGTTTGGTGTTCTGGTTTTCTTTGGAGTTCAGCGGCTTAACAAAGGGGGAATTCCGTTAGTATTTGTCTCACTCTCCTTTATGTCAGCAGGTCTTACTGTTGATCTTTTCTTTAAAGACTTTTTGGTTGTCCGTTTTGTGTTACTTGTGGTTATTGGTCTTTGTTGGTTGCAGCTACAAAACTACGATACCCGCAGACTCGAAGGTGTAACGTAGGGCGTCTCCTTTATCAGGCCTGTTGCGATACAGGGTATCTAGGCCAACAGAAATGACGACACTTTCATCTAATAGCATTTTTGCATTGATCAATGCTGTCGACGTACAGCCTAAAACGTACGAGTAGTGCGCCTTGCTATAAAGTTCTTCGGCACAAAAAATATCATCTTTAATCACCGAGTAACCTTTATTGAATTCTTGGTTGCTGGACCTTGGGTGTCCTAGATAATGGACTTCATCAACATTTAATCGCTCTACTTCGAGTTTTAGACGATTACTGATAGCGGTTACATCATGTGCGCTAGCAAGGCCTAAGTCGAGTAAACGTTGCCCTATAATTAGGGCGATTTTTTTATTTTTCGGTTTTGATTTACGTTCAATTTCAATATTGATGTACTCTAATTTTTCTTCAGGGTAATTGGTTTTAATCCCTGAAAATGAATAAAGAACATCAAATAGAGGGGCGTCAATACCAATGCTACAACCGGAAAAATAGTAGTATTTTAGATCGGGAAAGGGGAGGTATTTTAGGTATCGTAAGCGAGTTTTTAACGAGGTCTGAGACGTATCGTTTGTAGATTCTACAATGGTGTTTAAAATTCCGTCTGGAATCATCCTTAGTTTTAGTGCCTTACTGGGGAAATTACGCTGCAAGGCGTGGATGATAAGATTTTGATGAACCTGATCAATTCTTGGGGTGTGGAAAATAATTTCAGAAAAAGGTAATTCTTTGCGTATTCTGCTTACAACAGCACTTAGGCATTTTTTTAATTTGATGATTTTTTGAATTGTCCCTGACCAATCTCGATCTAAAAAAACATGCTTGATACTTCTGGATGTTAATTTTTGAGATAAAGACTCTGAATAGGAAAAAAAGAGTGTTTTACTCGCATTTGTCTTTTTGATGATTTCTTGGCTGGCTAAAAACTGTAGCTCGGTCTCAATTACAAAAATATTGATTGTTTCTTGCCTGCTCATGCGTTTTTAAAACCTTGGCCAGCCATTGAGTGTAGTTCTTCGCAGTATTCATCCAGTTTGGTTCCAGAAAATTCAGAAGTACGAATACTGCGAACAAGGTTCCAGATGGCTTTTTTTTGTTTTCTACGATAAACATTGTGCCTGATGTATTTTTTAGCACCAGTATCGATGAATTTTAGTTGAAATTGGAGATCTGATAGTGGTATGTATCCCGTGTGTGCCAAGTTTTCCATGAGATAGTAACCAATGAATTTTGCATGTCGTGGTATTGGGAATGAGATGCCCATCTCGTATACATCAGGGGCATCAATTCCAATAGAGCGGAGCAATTTTGCACCTGTGAACTCTGTGTGTGTTCTACTTCGTTTCCAAAATATTTTTACGTGTTCATGCCAAGTTCGCGCTTTAATCAATTTTATGACAATATTTTTGTCCTGAGTGACACCAACCATCGACACATGATGGTCGAGAAGTATTTCAGTGAAAAATATTGAGCGCCCTATACCTGAATTTCCTGAGGTTTTTAAAAAGCTCTGGATAAGCTGGCTTTGAGATTGATTCATATATATTTTAGTTAGCATCAATCTATTTCCAGTATTCTCTTATCCAAGGGGCTTCTTTCCATACTCCCCAAGGGCCGTTCATAACATCAATAGGGTCGGGTTTTCCGTGGAAGATAACGATTTTCGTTCCATTCGGATACTGAGCATGACCCTTAGGTGTAGGAAATAAGTCAAACTTTAGTAAAATTCTACCAATCGCTCCCCAAGTCCGTGTTGCACGTGCATCGCATTCTTTTTTAAAGGACACCACCCACTCTTTGGGCCATGTATTCATGTGCATCGGGATCGCTTCCTCAATCCAGTTTTGATCGCCATGAAGACGCTTAATGATGTCGTCTTTATTGCTCCAGAAGTCTTGCCATACGTCTGGGTGGGAGCCAATGTCTAGTCGGAATACTGAACTGTTGTAACCTTGTTTTAAGTCTTTGATTATACGAAATGAGCCAGGTTTATAGGTGAATAGGTCGTCAATGTTTGAGGTGATAACAACATCAAGATCAAGAAAAATTGTAGTTCCTGTGATATCAAAGAGCTCTGATTTGAATAGCATGAGCTTGTACCACCAGCCTTTTATCCCTAAGTCTGGCAACATCCGAGCATGAATTTCACCGTTTAGCTCATTGGCGTCATCAGTGATGCAGTAAAAGTTTACCGGCAGTGTGGTATTTCGTCGAACCATATTATGTAGACGGTTAACGTATTCAGTAGGGTATTTAGAACCCCACTTGAGGCAGACTACGTTGTACATGGGTTGCTCTTTTTCCGTGGTGTTACACCACGACAGGAGCGTGGTACAAAAAATGTTACTGGGACTTTTTTAAGGCGTCGCTAATAATACGTCCTGGGTGTGGGTCGTGATGAATAATGCCAAGATCAATGAGCGTAGCTTTATGCTCTTGAGGTACCGTGAGTCGGTCAATCTCCGCCTCTAATTCACCTGCGTTGTAAAGGTTCACCCAGCGACGATAATGGTTCCCCATTTTGGTCACGCCTTTATTTAACAGTGCAGCCCGATTTTCTATATTCGCAATAAACGATGCCCGTGACCGAATCGGGTAGTGATAAACGGTGATGTTTGTCGATTTTTTCTGATTTAGCCAGCCCCAGGCGTGCCAAGCGCGATGATTACCACCTTTGATTCGCAACATGCCAAAGCTTCTGACCATGACTTTACCATGTATGTTACCGAGCATGATTGAACGTTGAGTGTCGCAGACTTCGCCGCCCTTTCGGTAATTGACCGGCGAAGCCACACATAGTGACTGACTGTAAAAATCGGCAGCGTCATCAAAGGCTTCTCTTTCATACAAAACATTACGCCGCTCGCAATAAAGAATGGAGCCTGTTTTAGTGAGTTCGTCTTTTAATTTTCCTGTTTTTGGTATCCAAAACTCGTCGGCATCGTTAGCAATCACCCAGTCGGCGCCATGCTTCTTCCGAGCAATATGAGCCATCTCGGTTTTCCAATTACTTTGTTGGTAATCCAAGGTTGGGCGTTCAATGAGCGTAATAGGATATCTCTGAGCGAGGGATCGAATGATATCAACCGTGCCATCCGTTGATCCGTTATCCATAACAACAAAGCTATCCACCCCGAGTGCTGAGTGAACATGAATGTTTTCAGCAATTATATCCGCTTCATTTTTGATCAGCAGATTCATCGACAGGTGCATTAGTACGCCCATTCCTGTTAAATCGTGCAATCATATCCCAGTGCTTAATTTATGTATATATTGCCTATTAGTTAAGCTTAATGTGGCTATGCCAATATCTTTTAAGATTCATGCGTATATGAATAATTTCTGAATTTTGGTTGTCGCTTGTATAACGGGTTACATCAAAAAGTAGCAATAAAGAAATGGTGCTTTCCAGGAAGCCCTTGTCAAAAGCTTAACAGCCTAAAGCGTTACAGTGCTCACGCGCATGACGGCATAGGTGCCGGAATAGGTGCCGGGAATAGGGCGACGTAGGAAGCCAAAGCCGAGAACGGCTGCATTAATCAGAGCTGTCCTAAGCTTTAATGCCCGGTGAACCTTTATAACGGTCTGTATGGTGGCAAGACGATTCTTGATAAAGACCATCAACTTTTCTTTCCAAAGATCGCCAAGAGCGTTTGATAAAGTATCGTGACATAAAGGCTACTCTTATATTCAGCGGGTTGATGCTTGGGTTGCTTACGCCATCAATTATGACGAGATTTATCTTTCCGTCCTGCTTCTGGCACATGATGTTATTCGGACTGAGATCTCTCACGCAGATTTGCTGTGTGAGCAGGTATGCGTGAAGGTCATCCAGCAGGGAGCGGATGGTGGCATAAGGAACTTCAGCGTTACGAATAACCTCCGTCAATGTGGAGGATATCTGCCCCTTTTCATCAAGTATCAATTCGAAGGTTGCTCCTTCACCGTGCGTCGTTTGCACAGTACTTAAGTAGTGTGAGAGCTTGGAGGTGTCGGTACTCCGTTTCTTCAAGTAAGCAAAGTACGCTTGCTCTCGGCGGGTTTGCTTTTGTGACTTTCGGGACACCTTGATGCACTGATTATGAATACTTGGGTGGCGATAGCAGTTGCGATCTCTCCCTTGACCAATCAACTCTGCCTTTGACAGATTAATAATATCCATTGGTGCATCCTTAATTTTACGATTATCACAATATTGTCATGTTTTCGTGCTAGTGAGGCCAGCAGTTGATGGATAATAAACTATTCCTTCAGTGGCACAATAGTGAAGTATTAGATAGGAATATAGATGTCAGATTAGATTGAGTTGTTCATGTGGGCCGGGACTGATTGAGCGCTGATCCTAGTACCTCGGTTAACAGATCGGCTGAAATACTAGCGACACCTATCTGAGAGAAGAGTGATTCGAACTCGCTTGCTAATGGTGCATCTGGGATCTTGATTGATAATATTTGCGCGCTAGGTCGCAACCAGCGGCTGTTGATCAGTGTTGAAGATAAGTCACCAATAATGATGATATTGGCAGGGAGAAGTGGAAGGATGGCCTCAAAGGGGATTCTATGCGGGATAACAATCGCATTACTTTGAGTCGCGGCTTCTAGAATGTCGGGGTCGGTATTTCTTGGATGGTATTTTATTCCGACTTTTAGCCCTTTGTTCGTTAATGTGTTTAATACATCGTCCATTGCTTCCCGGTAACCCTTAAGGCGGCAGATGATCGATTCATGCGGAAGGGTTAGGATGACTGACACTTTCTTTATACTTTCAACATCAGCGCCGAAATGCCGGACTAGTAGCGCGCAGAAGTCTTCAATAACCAAGTTGTCCGAATGCAGAGGCTGCAGAGCATGTAATTGTTTTTGCTCTAGCTCTGAGTGCACTAAATTAGGAAAGGCGGCGTAAATGTCTGTTATCCAGTCTGAACCGCCTATTGTTGGAGGGTTTTTCCACCAGAAGCCATAGGTCAGTTTTTTTAAAGCATTGTCGATCACACGATCTGAGAAGCTAGCCGATGCTTGGCGTCCGACGTACGTAAAAGTCCCCTCATCCATATACACCCCCTTTGCTTCATCGTTTAATTGATGGGTGCAATGCATGGCGTATTGAAATTCGATGCGTCTGTCGTTGCCAGTAAAAACCTGTGCTGGCCGGTTCGCTTCAACCCATGATTGAATGTCTGCGAACACCTTCTTGCGGTTTTTGAGCTTAGCTTTTGTCCCCTTGATGTGACCTTGGCTTATTCTAACGTCTGAGAAGGGAGAGTCTTGCCAATCGGACAATAGATCAAAATAAGGATTTTTATCGACGTTTGGTTGATCTATCAGCCATAAACAGGATTGCAGTTCGGGCGTTTGGCTTGCTATCGCAACTGAATTTAGAATATGCAGTGGTGTAGAAGCTAAAAACAGTTGCACGGCCATCAAACAACCTTAAGCGATAATGAATTAGACAAGATTCCGCCATACCCGCAGGCTGGCTTCACTTTGATTCAATGTGTAGAAGTGAATGCCCGGTGCACCACCATCAAGCAGACGACGGCACATGTCGGTAATCACATCTTCGCCAAACTGTTGGATGCTTTCACTGTTGTCGCCGTAAGCTTCTAGCTGCTTACGAATCCAGCGTGGAATCTCAGCACCACAGCTATCCGAAAAACGTGCCAGCTTGCTGTAGTTAGTAATCGGCATAATACCCGGAATGATTGGGATGTCTACGCCCATAGCCTGAACACGGTCGACAAAGTAGAAGTAGCTATCGGCATTAAAGAAGTACTGTGTGATTGCGCTATCAGCACCGGCTTTTACTTTATTGACGAAATTCTGCAGGTCTTGCTCAAAATTTGTTGCTTGCGGGTGCATCTCAGGGTAAGCCGCGACTTCAAGTTTGAAGTGATCGCCAGTCTCATTGCGAATGAACTCAACAAGTTCGTTGGCGAAGCGCAGCTCGCTGTTAGCCAGTCCAGAGCCTGAAGGTAGGTCGCCACGGAGTGCGACAATTCGATCAATCCCCAAGTCTTGGTATTCTTTTAATATGCTACGCAGGTCGGCGGTGCTGTCTCCGACGCAAGACAAGTGGGGGGCTGCGGCAATGCCACGTTCCTGTATTGCCTTAACGATAGCGTAAGTGCGGTCTCGGGTTGAGCCGCCAGCGCCATATGTGACGGAGAAGAATTCAGGATTAAAAGCGGCCAGTTCATCACGAACTTTTAACAGCTTCTCTGTGCCTTCGTCTGTCTTGGTTGGGAAAAATTCAAAACTTAAGGTCGTCATTTTTATTTCTCTAATAGCAACAGCAAAGGATGAACAGCGCTGTCAAAGGGAATCATCCCCTTATAAACTTTTTGAGAGCTTTAATTTGTACAAGGAGCGTTAGCCAGGCCGGCAGAGTGATGCAAAAAGTGGCGTGGAAACGCAGCTTACTGGTTGTAAGTGAGTATTCCGCGCCGCTTTTAACAAAGCTATGCCAATGCAGCTAGGTCCGCTTAGTACTTGTAAGCTTCTGGTTTGTAAGGGCCATCCACATCAACGTTGATGTAGGTCGCTTGGTCTTTTGTTAGCTTAGTCAGAACGCCACCAAACCCTTCAACCATGTCTTTCGCTACTTCTTCGTCCAGCTTTTTAGGCAGGATTTTAACGTAAATACTTTCTTTTTTCTCGGCTTCCATCATGTCAGCAAATTTGCGTTCAAACAGGTAAATTTGCGCAAGTACCTGGTTGGCAAACGAACCATCCATGATGCGTGAAGGGTGGCCCGTAGCGTTACCCAGATTCACTAAGCGACCTTCAGACAAGAGCAAAAGGTGATCGCCGCTTGCCTTGTTGCGGTAGACTTTATGCACCTGTGGCTTAACTTCATCCCACTCCCAGTTCTCACGCATAAAGGCGGTGTCGATTTCGTTATCGAAGTGACCGATGTTACACACAACCGCGCCGCTCTTAAGCTTTTGCAGCATGTTTTTATCACATACGTTGACGTTACCCGTGGTCGTCACTAGCAGGTCTGTTTTGCCTAAAAGGTCGCCATCTACGGAGTCAATCGTCCCCTTGTTGTCACCATTAATGTACGGAGATACCACTTCGTAACCATCCATGCAGGCTTGCATTGCACAGATCGGATCGATTTCGGTCACTTTAACGATCATACCTTCTTGGCGTAGTGACGCCGCAGAGCCTTTACCTACGTCGCCGTAACCAATAACCAGCGCTTTTTTACCGCTCAGAAGATGGTCAGTACCACGCTTGATCGCATCGTTTAGCGAGTGGCGACAACCGTACTTGTTGTCATTTTTAGACTTAGTCACTGCATCGTTTACGTTGATGGCAGGTACTTTAAGATCACCTTTTTCCATCATTTCTAACAGGCGGTGCACACCTGTTGTGGTCTCTTCAGAGATACCATGGATGTCATTCAGTAATTCAGGGAAGCGGTTGTGAACCATTTCTGTCAGGTCGCCACCATCGTCCAGGATCATGTTGGCATTCCACACCTTGTCGCTTTCTTTTTCAACAAGAATGGTTTGCTCAATACACCATAGGAACTCTTCTTCAGTTTCGCCTTTCCAAGCGAACACTGGAATGTTAGCGGCAGCAATCGCGGCAGCGGCGTGATCCTGTGTTGAGAATATATTACATGATGACCAACGCACTTCTGCGCCGAGTTCAACCAACGTTTCGATTAATACGGCGGTTTGAATGGTCATGTGAATACAACCCATGATCCGAGCATCAGCCAATGGCTTGGCCGCGCTGTATTTACGACGCAGTGCCATCAGTGCTGGCATTTCATCTTCAGCAATTTCAATTTCTTTGCGGCCCCATGCGGCGAGGGACATGTCTGCAACTTGGTAATCAGTAAACTGGGTCATGTGTTTGCCCTTTTTGTGTTGCGGTCATCGGGGTATACCGATGACCTGATTAAAATTTTTTAAAAATTAAAGACCTGCGGCTGCTTTGAGCGCATCAATCTTGTCGGTACGTTCCCAAGTAAAGGCGGTGAAGGTTCTGCTCTTCTTCTCGCCATGTTCGGTGTAGTTATAGGTCATTTCGTAGGGTTCACGCCCAAAGTGGCCGTAAGCCGCCGTCACCTGATACATAGGGTTAAGCAGCTCAAGTTGGTTTTGAATCGCGTAGGGGCGCAAGTCAAATACCGTACGAATCACTTTTGCCAGCTCAATGTCAGAGATCTTGCCAGTACCAAAGGTATTCACCGAAATAGATGTCGGTTCTGCGACACCAATCGCGTAAGACACCTGAATCTCACAACGATCAGCTAGCTCAGCAGCCACGATGTTCTTTGCAACATAACGGCCCATGTAAGCAGCAGAACGGTCAACTTTTGATGGATCTTTGCCCGAGAAAGCACCGCCACCGTGACGAGCCATGCCGCCGTAAGTATCCACAATAATCTTACGGCCCGTTAGGCCGGCATCACCGACAGGGCCGCCAATCACGAAGTTGCCGGTTGGGTTGATGTGATACAGCGTACCCTCGTGCAACCACTCTGCCGGAATAACAGGCTTGATGATGTGCTCAAGCACTTCTGCACGTAGGTCTTCAAGGCTGATAGACGGATCGTGTTGAGTTGATAAAACAACCGCATCGACTTTTGGGCTGCCGCTTTCATTATTAATGGTCACCTGTGATTTCGCGTCTGGACGCAACCAAGGAAGCGTGCCGTTACGGCGTAGCTCAGACTGTCGCTGAACCAAACGGTGAGCGTAGTACACAGGGGCAGGCATCAAGCTAGGTGTTTCATTGGTGGCATAACCAAACATTAACCCTTGGTCGCCAGCGCCTTGATCTTCAGGCTTGGCTCGGTCAACACCTTGATTAATATCCACTGACTGCTTACCAATGCCGTTCAATACCGCACAGGTTGCGCCGTCAAAGCCAACATCAGAACTGTTGTAACCAATGCCTGTGATGACATTACGAACGATGTCTTCAAGGTCAACGTAGCACGAGGTGGTTAGCTCACCAGCGACAACCGCCATACCGGTTTTAACCAGTGTTTCTACCGCAACACGAGCGTAAGGGTCGCGAGCTAAAATGGCATCTAACACGGCATCAGAAATCTGATCCGCGACTTTATCTGGGTGGCCTTCTGATACCGACTCAGAGGTGAAAATCGAATATTCGCTCATGTGTGTTCCTCGAATGTTTGGCTCAGCTAGTACGAATAAAAGCTAGGAGCGCTGAAATAAACGGAACTGAATTTGAAACCCGTTCCTTAAACCTGAAAACTGGCTCTGGCCTTCGGTTAACCCGGCAGCAGCGGCCCAGCGTGTGAGATCTTCAGGTTCAAAACCTAGCCAAAGATCACCACAGGATTCTTTTGCCCACGTTTGCTCATGACGACACAAATCTGTGACCAAAAAGACGCCGCCCGGTTCTAGTAATTGAGCGACTTCTGTAAAAATTGTTTTGGGCGAGGGCACGTGGTGCATCACCATATTCGCTACGGCAAACCCAAAACGGCTCGGATGGCTGGCCGTTAATTCGCCGGTTGTCGCATTCAGTAAAGCGACGTTTGTGAGCACTTGCTGACTGCACAAGTCTTGCGCTTTCGCCAGCATGTCGGGCGATATATCAATGCCCACAACGTGCTCAAAATGTGAGGCCAGCTGAGGTAAAAATGCCCCTTCTCCCGGCCCAATCTCCAGTGCGTACTGGCTATTATCTAACCCCAGTGAGCTAAGAATATTAGACAGTGCATCGCCATAGTGCTCATAAGAAGCAATTAAATCTTGCTGCTCGCGAAAATCATCCGCATGCCGTGCAAAAAACTCAGCACAGGCGGTAGCTCGTTCAGCCATGATAGTACTTACACGCTCTGTGACATCTTTGGATAATGGCGCGGCATCCAATGTACGAAACAAACCGAGAAGCCACTGGCTAAAACTTTTCGCCTCCGACAATAATGGGCGGCGATAAAAAATACTGTTGCCTTCACGTTGAGCATTAACCAAGCCCGCTTGAGATAACACCTTAAGGTGGTGGCTCATTCCCGATTGCTTCACCTCAAAAATCTGACTCAACTCCATCACGCCAAAAGCCCCTTGTTCTAACAAACGCAAAATACTTAAGCGCAAGGGATCGCCCGCTGCTTTATTGGCAGTGGCCAGCTGTTCAATGGTTAAGTCGGATTCGGCAATAGCTAACATGGTGGGCATTATAGGAAGGTTTTTATTCTATATCAATTTTTTTTGATATAGGTTTGTGTAACTGACGGTGTTAATCCTTGTTAAGGAACATTGTTAAAGAACATTGACTCCTCGCTGGCGGCTATTGGTGTCTTAAGTTGGTAGTGGCATACTCAAAACATCGACAGCCCAGTGACCGCTATTTGCGAATCTCACACCGCGTTACCGACCATAAGGAAATCTCATGACTGAAACATCCGCTCAAGACGCCAAGGCGGCTCAATTGCAAAAAGCACAAGCGGTCGTCAAACAATTGCAGACAGCCTTAGGCGATGTTGTTAAAACGTCGCCAGACAATCTTCGCTTAGTTCTGATCAGCTTGTTGTGTCGAGGTCATCTATTAATAGAAGACGCACCGGGGTTAGGGAAAACAACGTTGGCAAAAGCGCTTAGTCAATTATTAGCGCTGAGAATGAAGCGAGTTCAGTGCACGCCAGATTTGATGCCGTCAGATATTACCGGCATCAGTATTTATAACGCGACAGAGCATAAGTTCGACTTTATTCCTGGCCCTGTCTTTAGCAATATTCTCCTTGCGGATGAGATTAACCGCGCTACACCGAGAACTCAGTCGGCGCTGCTAGAAGCTATGGCGGAAAGTACCGTCACCAGCGACCGTAAAACCTATAATCTTCCATCGCCATTTATGGTGATTGCCACTCAAAACCCCGTCGAATTTAGCGGTACCTTTCCTTTGCCGGAAGCCCAGCTCGATCGCTTTTTTATGCGCCTCAGTTTGGGTTACCCAGATGAAACACAAGAAATTGACATCATGATGGGACAATTGCATGGCCATCCACTGGATAAACTTAAGCCGCTAATCAATGAAGCCACCTTGAGCGTATTGCAGAAGCAAGCGGAGAAGGTGACCATTTCTGAACCTATGGTGCGCTATATCAGTCAAATCGTGCGCGAGACTCGCATACAGCCGGGTGTGCGTTTGGGGGTGAGCCCTCGTGGTTCCTTGGCTTTAATGCGCGCCGCAAGAGCCATGGCGATGTTAAAGGGCAAAACCTCAGTCACACCGGATATCATCCCTTCACTACTAGAGCCCATTTTAGGGCACCGCATTGTATTCCGCGATAGCAGCTTAAATCAGCCAGATAGCCGCAAAGAATTTTGGAATAAAATTACAACCTCCGTCGCGATTCCAGACTTCCCAGAAGCAGAAGAGTCCGGTTATTACTGATGTCACAAACCAGTCAGCTTGAAGCCCAAATTCGCCCGCTGATTACGTGGCTAGGGCGACATGTGAACGCCCACCGATTTTTGTGGTTGATGGCGGTCGTTGCTTTTCTTATCGCATGGAATCGCGGTGTGGCGCTTTTGTATGGGTTGTTTGCGTTAATACTGGCGTTGCAAGCAGTAAGCTGGGTGCTGCCTTGGTGGATGCTGAGGAAAATGCACGTCCATCGTCATCAAGTAGGGATGGCCCATGCAGGGCGATCTTGCACGCTTCAATATCATTTTATTAGTACACACCCAGCGTATTACATCTCTGTGGTTGAAAGCTTTAAAGGAATGCGAGAGCCTCAAGCGCATTTTATTCCGACCACTCAACCGGAAGATTTTCCCGGTTATTTCCGTTTTAACTATCACTGCCCGCAACGAGGTGTGTATAAATTACCAGCACTAGAGCTTCGTAGTGCATGGCCGTTTGGTTTTTTAGAACGTAAGGTCAGCGTGGCAGCCGCCACACTAGAAGTACGAGTAGTGCCTAAGGTGTTTCGTATTGCCAACTTACCGCTGCCATCCCTCGATAATCCGGTGATGGAAGGGGCTGACTCTTTCATGAGTCGTGGCGCGCACAGTGAATTTGCCGGGTTGAGAGATCATCGGCAAGGCGACTCCCTCAAGCATATACATTGGGCGGCTTCTGCACGCATGCAGCATTTGGTTGTGCGTGAGTTTCATAGTTATGACACGCCGTCGTGGTTGGTCGTGATTGATGGTGAGCGGGGAGCTTCTGTCGGTCAAGGTGCGGACACAACGTTTGAATATGGACTGCAAATTGGCGCATCTATGTTGGATTACGCCCGTAGACATAATCAGAGTATGACATTAATTATTAGCGCGGCGCGTCCTGTACGGCTGGATATCCACCCCGGACAGCAAGATATTAATGCGCACTTAGAAGTATTGGCAGGGGTGATTGATGATGGACAACTTAGTTATGACGACGCTATTCAGGAGGCGCTCTCCGGAGAAATTAATCCGCCCATATTAGTCACGGTAAGACGTCAGAGTCAGGTGATTAATGCTAATCATTCAGGCGGGCATTTGGACATCGTATATGCCGATGCCAGCTTTGATTTACCGATGGGTGGCTACGCCGAAGGCTGGGATAATAAAATGGGGCAACGATTACAGCTCAACCTGCATCGATTAAGCCGTCTACCTCAGGTGTTTGGGTCATGATGAAGCAATCGACCGCACTGGACTGGTTTAGCGTGCAGCTAGCGATTGCCGTTGGTGGCACCGCGGCGGCGATTATAAATCCATTGATTGGTTTATTCGTCTTTGCGTTAAGTTTACCTGTCAATTTCTTTGCTCTTCAGATGGGTTTTAAAACCAGAGAAAACTCAGAACAAAATAAGCCGATTGCTGACGGCATTGCTGTTGCCGGCATGACCGTATTTGCGCTGTTGTTTTTTCAGGTAAATTTAACTGTCGCCTTGGGTGGCTTGCTGTATTTTGGGACCTTAGCGCTGTGCGTGCAGATGGACGTTTACAGAAAGTTCTATATGGCACAGGTGATTAGTTTTGTCTTTATATTAGGTGGCGCGGCTGAAGCGAAAAGTGGCGGTTATTTATTCATAATGGCAGCGTATTGCCTAGTCGCTGCTTTTTCTCTGACTGAAATATGGCTGGATAAATCGAGAGGCGCCTTTATAGATAGTGACTCGTCAGAGGGGAATCGGGGATCAGTCTTTAACGACAGTGAGTTCTCACCGGGCCTGAAACGACGCTCAGCGGTAGGGGCGCTGGTGATGGGTGTCGCGGTATTTATATATCTTTTCTTGCCTAGGCCTGAAGCATTGAACTATGGGAGTCAGGCATCCTCTGCCCCCGATTTTTATAGTGACCAGAGCTGGGAAAATGATGCACAAGAAAATCCGGCGTCAGCGCGAGAAAATAAAAACAGAAACACGTCAAAAATCCCAAAAAATGATCGTGAAGCCTATAAAGAACTTAAAGAAATTACCGACCTGTCAGGGTATGGCGAAACCACTCAAGACACCTATCGCTATAATGGTTTAAATGAAACCTTTGATATTCGTGACAACAGCCGCTCAGGAACGATAGACCTCAACACTATTATTGCGCGAATGAAAGCGGCACACGGTGCGTACTTGAAAATACGAACCTTCGATACATTTGATGGTTTGAGCTGGTCGAGCAGCAACGAAAATATTTCGCGTAAATTACAAACCTCTACCACCGGTGAAGTGACACTCAGTGATGCCATTAAAGGGGACTTCCAGCACTCGCTCATGATTGAGCACACTATTCCGGCCTGGCTGCCTGTGGCTGGTGAACCCGTGACGCTATGGTTGCCAGCGAGTGTCATCGCATTGGATCAATTTAATCACCCATTATTACCACGAGTACTTCAGGCAGGAACAGAATACACCGTGTTGTCACGCCTTGAGTTAATGGATGGGCGAGTGGTGAGCTTAGGCACACCGGCAACGAAGCAAGATCAAGCATTACCCAGTTCATTTGCGGCAAAAATTCGTCAATTGGCCAAAGAAGTAACGGCTTCCGCAACTGATCCATACTCGAAAGCGGTGTTGCTTGAACAACATCTACGAACCAATTACACCTACAGCTTTGAATCCATTACGGCATCGCAAGGGCGCACGCCACTGAAAAAATTCTTATTTGAAGATAAGTCCGGCCACTGTGAATACTTTGCCAGTGCGATGGCGATTATGTTGCGCAGTTTGAACATTCCATCACGCTTGGTGACAGGTTTTAGTGCAACCACTCAAAATCCGCTGACTGGGTATTATGAAATTAGAGGCATTGATGGTCATGCTTGGGTCGAAGCTTGGATCGATGGTCGTTGGGTCTCGTTTGAACCGACAGCCTATTACTCATTACCTAGCGCTGAAAGCTCAAGCATCACCGCAGAGAAGATCAGCCAATACGCGAGTGATATTCTGCATAGACAGCAATCGGGTGTCCAAAAATCGATCACCATAGAATCCGTATTAAGTACTGTCTGGTTAGGCCTATATGTCGCCGTTGTCTGGGTTTTAAGTTACATGAAGCTAATTATCGTGACGCTCTGGCCCCTATGGATCTTGCTGTCCTTGGTGGCTATTGCCGCTTTGGTTACACGGCCGCTGTGGCGCTCTGAGTTACGTGCGCGGGTGAGTCATCGTAAGATTGGGCAATATGCTCCGCAAGAAGCAAAAAAAGCATTAACTTTCTATATTTATCATCTACAGCGAGTCGCACAACGACATGACGTGGTAAGAAACAAGACAGAGACCGTTGGCGATTGGTCTGAGCTCATAGAGCAAAAAATAGGGCGCATCCAAGCGATGGATGAGCTAGCGGGATACGTGCAACGTGTATTTTACGATGCGCAGCCTGTTGCAATTCCTGAGATTCAAGCCACGGCGCTGGCGATCTCAGACTATCTTATTAGTTCGAAGCGTAACCTCAGTGTTTCAGATCTGTATCGCTCAAATTAAGTGATAAAGTTAAGACTGTTTCATGAATTAGCCTTATTTCTAAGCGCCCTTTGCTATAATGGGAGCACATTCAAAATATGATCAAGGGGATCAGGGTGTCAGATCAGAACGGACTAACGCTATTCACAATCAATATGTCGCACTACAGCGAAAAAATTCGCTGGTTGCTTGACTATGAAAAGATTGAATATCAGGAAGAAGCGTTAACGCCGGTCGTGCACGCGCTACCTATGCTACTGAAAGGTAAGCGCAATCAAACAACCGTCCCTTTGATTCAGCAGGGTTCAAAGCATGTGCAAGATAGCCCGCGTATCGTTGATTGGCTGTCGATGGAGCGCGGACCGTTAAAGACTCTGCCTTCAGGCTTACGTGATGAGATTATTGATATTCAGCAACGTTTCGATGCGATCGGAAAACCCGTTGCGCGGTATCTTTATCTTCCCGGTTTTGCCCACCCAGCACTGATTAAGAATATTTGGACTCAGTTTGCCAAGCCTTGGGAGAGTGCCATTGTAAGACTTTTTTATCCAATCATTAAAGTTGTCTTCAAAGTGAAGTTGAAGATCAATGCCAAAGATGTGGCGAGAGCTGAGAAAAAAATTGATCAAGAAATTAAGTGGCTCGAACAACGTCTGAGCGATGGTCGTCACTACTTAGTAGGAGATCGCTTTACCGTTGCGGACATCACCGCAGCGTCATTGTTAGCGCCATTGGCATGTCCGCCTGAACACCCTATTTATGGTACCAAAGACTTCCGCGAAAAAATGGCGGGCCCTGCAGAACAGTGGGCGAATAGCCCTGCTATCGAATGGGTTCGTACCATGTATACACAAAATCGCGGAAAAATTTGGGCGAAAACGCCGCGCTTCACTAACTAGTAAATCTTGCGCAAGACACATTAAACGGATACTGTATTTAAATACAGTATCCGTTTTTTTATATTATATGTGCCTGTTCCCATTATGCGCTTGATCATTGCTGAAAAACCAAGTTTAGGGCGTGCCATTGCAGCGGTACTCCCAAAGCCGCATCGCAAAGGTGATGGTTATATTCAGGCAGCAAACGGCGATGTAGTGAGTTGGTGCATAGGGCACTTACTTGAGCAGGCTGAACCTGATGCCTATGATCCCGCTTTTAAAAAGTGGCAACTCGATCACCTTCCTATCATTCCCGACCAATGGCAGCTTAAGCCCAAGCCTAAAACCCGTAAGCAACTCACTGTATTGCGCAAACTCATCAAAGAGGCGGATCAACTTATCCACGCAGGCGATCCAGATCGTGAAGGCCAGTTGCTGGTGGATGAAGTCGTGGATTATCTCAAAGCGTCACAGGCTAAGCGCCGATCCGCGCAGCGCCTGTTGATCAGTGATCTTAACCCCGATGCGGTAAAGCGAGCATTTACGCAAATGCGACCTAACTCAGAGTTTGTTCCTTTGTCGGTTTCGGCACTAGCCCGTTCTCGTGCAGATTGGCTGTATGGCATTAATCAAACCCGAGCCTGGACGATCAAAGGCCAGCAAGCAGGTGGGCGCGGCGTATTGTCAGTGGGGCGAGTGCAAACCCCAGTGCTGGGCTTAGTGGTACGACGAGACAACGACATCGAAGCCTTTGTTAGTAAGCCGTTTTATGAAGTACGTGCTGCATTACATGAGGGGAGCGAATCTCCGATTGCCTTTATGGCGAAATGGAAACCAAGTGACGCATGTGCGCCTCATCAAGATGAAGATGGTCGTGTATTGAACCCTAAATTGGCCAACACCGTGGCCCAACGGATTCAACATCAGCCTGCGCTAGTTACTGACGTGCAACGCAAAGAAAAGAGCCAGCGTGCGCCGTTACCCTACAATCTATCGGCGTTACAAATTGATGCGAGTAAAGCGTTTGGGTTATCCGCACAGCAGGTGTTAGATACTTGTCAGAACCTCTATGAAAAATATCAATTAATCACCTACCCTCGTTCCGATTGCCGTTATTTACCGAATGAACATTTTACGGAAGCGATGGATGTTTTTTCTGCGATTTCTGCAAATGACAGTACATTAAATGATGGTGTGGAAAATGCCGACTGCTCCATAAAAAGTAGTGCTTTTAACAGTAAGAAAGTCGATGCACACCATGCAATAATTCCAACACAGAAGAAACATTCAGGCGAACTCTCTGGGTTGGATAAAAAAATATATTCGTTAATCTCCCGGCAATATTTAATACAGTTCTACCCGGTATTTAAATACGCGGATACTCAAGTGAATGTTGAAATATCTGGCGGCGAATTTATTGCGAGAGAGCGAGAAGTGTTGAACCAAGGGTGGAAAGTGTTACTGCCTAAAAGTAAGAATGAAGCGTCGAATTCCCTACAGTTACCACCGTTAGTAAAAGGGCAGAGCTTGTGGAGTGGAGAGCCGACTGTCGACCATAAACAGACGGAGCCGCCAGCACACTATACTGATGCCACGTTACTGTCAGCCATGACGGGGATTGCTCGTCACGTTAAAGATACGGAGTTAAAAAAAGTCCTGAAAGAGACCGACGGCCTTGGCACTGAAGCCACCCGTGCGGGGATTATCGAGTTACTGTTCAGGCGGCAGTTTTTACAGCGTAGGGGTAAAACGATTCAGGCAACCGAGACCGGGCGGCAACTTGTGAGTGTCTTACCAGACTTTTGCTCACAGCCAGATATGACGGCGTTATGGGAAAGTCAGTTGAATAATATCAGTGAAGGCAAAGGAAATTATCAAGGGTTTATGGCACCGCTTACTCAGCAGCTAGAAGATTTAATGAAGGCTGCTCGTGCAGCACAATTGCCGGCAATGAAAAATTCGACGCCAGAGAGGAAAACCTCTCGGCGTCGCGGTGCAAAAAATCCGACACAGCGCAGGGCAAAGCGTACTCAGAAATAACTGAATAACGGGTGCTTATGTCGCTTTTTGAGTGCGGCAAACGCTTGAGTTGGCCAATACAGAGCCAGCGCTAGTGCCGTCGAAATTAACCAAATCCAGCCGATATGATTTACGCCTAGAAACTCTCCGTAATTCGGCTCTATAACGAGCAGTAAGAGGCTATTGATTAACAGTAAAGCGTACAAATGCAGCAGATAAAAGAACATTGGCGCGGCACCAAAACCGGTGAGCACTTTAATGAGTCCTTTACGGTGGCTGATCAAAGGCGCTTCTGCTGCTCTGAGCAGTAAAAACATTGTACCTAGCGTGATTAGCAAGAAAGCGAGAGAGGGTGGGTATTTCGTCAGATTGAACACATCCATAACAGTCAATAACACCGATGCCTGAGCAGTCCAGTCTTGCGCTTCTCCGTACAAGTTAAACCCACGCAGTAAGGCAAATAACACTAAGCAAAAAATTCCGAGTCGTAATAAAGCGGTTTTACGTTCTTTGGTACTAATCCCCCGGCCAAATAAAGGCCCTGAGCAATAACCGAGTAGAATAACGCCGATCCAAGGCAGTACTGGATAACTGACTTTAATATTTAACTGATCGGATTGGAGTAGGTAGCCACGGTCGTGTAATACCGTCCAGACAGGATAAAGGCCATCAGATGGTGCGTAATTCAAATCAGTCAGTAGGTTGTGACCAAAAACAATACTCAGGCCAGCGATTAGGAGCAGACCAAAAGGCAGCTGATGTAATAACGCAAGAGCAATCATACAAAGGCCAATCGCCCAGATGACCTGTAACCAAATGGTCTCGTAGGCGCCCATCCAAGAGAAGGTCACCAGTGTGACCTCAAGAAGAATAAGAAACAGCCCGCGTTTTAGTAAAAATCCGGTTAGTTTGCGTCCATTGCTGGCATATAACCAGGCAGATACCCCGGTCAGAAACACGAATGCCGGCGCACAGAAATGCGCGGCAAACCGACTGAAGAATAAGCCCGGAGAGGTTGCATCAATATCCATAGGATCGCTGACCTGCATGTGCAGAAAAAAGCGCTCGCGGACATGATCGACCAGCATAATAAGCATCACCAAGCCACGCATCATATCAATGCTATTGATGCGCTGGCGGATTTCAGAATTCATACGTTAAAGAAGTCCTATAAGTTCGTGGGGCACCCGGTTGTGTCCAAAGTGCAGAATAACTGTTATCGACCCAGAAAGTATCCGTCACATTCGTGATTGACGCCTGCAGGCTAAGATCGGCCATTAATTTGTCACCAGCATTGAGGTCAATGAGCGAATGCTCAGGGAGTGCGTAGTCAGGGTTTACTTTGTCGCCTATGCGTTCGCCAACGTAGTTTACCGTAATTCCGGCATGAGCAGGCAGGCTTCTAATGCGTAAATCGTGGCCCAGTATCACCCCCTCGACGTGTTAAGCCGGTAAAGCTAAAGCATAAGTCCGTCGGTGTATTGGCGCTCATGCCAAGTAGTTCACACATATTTTAAAGTCAATTTACATTTGTTCAGCTATCTTATAGTAACTGATAGTTTTATTATAATTTGACATTACTTGCTCACTGATAAATATGATAATAATTGGAGCTGACTCTATGACCTGTATTCGTACACTTACTGCACTTTGCGCTGTATCTTCTGTCGTGCTTTTTATGACTGGGTGTGGAGGTGGCAGCTCTAGCAGTAAAAAAGTAGGAATTGACCTGACCTTTGAAGCCGGTATACGTGGTGCCGAGGCTGAGCCTTCTATGTCAGAGTACAATGTTGATGACGGTGACATTGTATACCTAAACTCTCGTGTCTCCGGCACCATTGCCAGCGTTCCAGATACGGTGACAGATGCTTCGGTCGTTTCTTTGTCGTTTAATCCAACGGTTAGCGGTGAAGTGTTAGTGATACTAACCAGTACCGCACCGGATGTTGATTTGGCGGTCTCTTATGACACTTTATTGTTAGGTTCGCCCACAGAAGAGAGCCAACAAGCGGGTTCGTATGAAGTGCTGCTGCTAGATATTCGTGACACGCGTGAATACACGATTGATATTTCAACTATTGGCGATGGTGGTAGTTTTGAATTAACTCTAGTGGAAGCCAATCGCGAAACGTTAGGCTTAGCTGACGATGAATACTTTGTGACCTACCAGAAATGGGGAACGGTTTTATGTGATGGTAAGGCAGATGAGGGTATTATTGAAAACAGTCACAGTATAATCAACTGGAAGGATGGAACGGTTAATTACGACGACCAAACGTTAAAATTCTCTTCTGTTGATGGCTATGAGTTTTCTGTAGATAACGCTTTAAGCCTAGGCTCGATTACCGAAACGTTGAGTTTGGTAGTGGATGTTGATCCTGAGACTGGAGATGTCGATGGGTCGATTGATCTACTTCGTAATTATTCTACCGGGGATTACGCTCAATGTAAGACAGCAATAGATATCAGAAAAGGGAAGGTGAGACTTTAGTTTGATTGCTTGAAGTTGATCCGGAAAATGGTGAAGTTGACGGCTCGGCCGATTTAGTTCGAACATACACCTCGGGTGAATACGCAACATGCACTACTTCAATAGATGTACGAAGTGGACAGGTGAGGCTTTAATCTATTTAGGGTATCCATTAAGATCCTGATCTAATTTCTGAATAATCAAGGACGATTTATGCGTTTACTAATATCTATTCCAGTTCTTGCCACGGCGGCAGCATTATCCGGATGTGGTGGGTCTGACGACTCTGGTATCAATACTGGTATTTAGATTAGTACGAGCTTAAAGGGTTTATCCGTAGAGCCGGAACTCAGCGCTGTTAATGCTGAGGGTATTGGTGGTTTGACTTTAAATTCAGAGGTTTCTGGTTTTATTGCAGATCAAGATATGGTGTCATTTAGTTATGATGCAACCTCATCAGGATTGGTTGTCGTTTCGTTGACCTCTACCGCGGACGACCTTGATCTTACCGTTCGAGGTGGGCAAGGATCTATTGATTCTAGCAGCTTGGATTCAAATGAAATCATTGTATTTGATGCGATTAACGGCTCAGATTACAGTGTAATAATTGATTCATATGAAGGTGAAGGGAATTACACCCTTAAAGTCGTGAGAGCTAATCGCGAAACTCTAGATCTTTCTGAGAATGAATATTTAGCATCATTAAATGAAAGCGAACTTAGAGATTGTGGATCTTTTACCTCCAACCAAAGCACTGATTACTTTCTTGTTTTCAACTGGACTAACGGTTATCTCGGTAAGGATGACGGTAAGACGAAGTTTACCAGCAGTGAAGAAAATACCATCGTAATTGAATATTCTGAAAGCGAATCAGAAGAAAATTATAGTTACAGCTATGAAGGTACTTTAACGGTTACGGTCGATCCTAATACGGGTGTTATTTCTGGAACGGATATTTGGTCTGATATTGAAAACTATCAAGGTGACATTGCTGAGTGTAGTTATGAAACAACACTTTCAGGACAAATTGAGTTGTAGACGCATTAAATAACTAATAAAAACCCCGCGATTGCGGGGTTTTTTATGTCACTAGAAAAGTAATCAATTACTTAACCGGCGTAATCCATTCAGCATTAAATGGATCTTTACCTGTCACGGTATCGAAGTACATGGTCTGCAACTTCTCAGTCACTGGGCCACGACGACCTTCACCAATCACTCGACCATCTAATGACTGAATCGGTAATACTTCCGCCGCCGTTCCTGTAAAGAAGGCTTCATCGGCGATGTACACTTCATCACGGGTAATGCGTTTTTCACGCACTTCATAACCCAGTGATTGCGCCATCTCAATAATGGTTTTACGGGTAATACCATCCAAGCAAGACGTCAGTTCAGGCGTATAGATAATGCCGTCACGAATCAGGAAGAAGTTCTCACCAGAACCTTCCGCCACATAGCCTTCGTTATCTAGTAGTAGGGCTTCTTCACAACCGCTGTCCAAAGCTTCGCGTAATGCCAACATAGAGTTGATGTAGTTACCGTTCGCTTTGGCTTTACACATGGTGATGTTTACATGGTGCCGCGTGTAGCTAGACGTGCGAATTTTAATGCCATTGGTTTTGGCTTCTTCGCCCATGTAGGCAGGCCATTCCCAAGCAGCCACCATGACGTGTACTTTTAGGTTGTCGGCACGTAAACCCATGCCTTCAGAGCCTAAAAACGCCATCGGACGAATATAGGCACTGTCTAGGTTGTTTTCACGCACAGCAGCACGTTGAGCTTCGTTAAGCTCTTCTTTACTGAAGGGCAATTTCATGTTCAGGATGTGAGCAGAGCGGAACAGACGATCAGTATGTTCCTGTAAGCGGAAAATGGCCGCGCCTTGATCCGTCTCGTAAGCTCGCACTCCCTCAAAGACGCCCATGCCGTAATGCAGGGTATGAGTCAGCACATGAATTTTGGCATCACGCCAGTCAACTAACTCTCCGTCTAGCCAGATCAGACCATCGCGGTCAGACATGGAAGGTAGCATAGGAACCTCACTCTCAATTCTATAATCAGTGTTTTATGTCAGTGCTCTGGCGGCTGAGTTGCCTCAGTCTCTAGCCAGAGTTTCCATTGTTGGGTCACATCATTACGCAGTGCATTAAACCCGAGAGCAGTCACCGTATCGCTTTCGAGGAGCAGGGATTGTTGCTGCAATGCACGCCGGTGAGTTTCGGCTCGGTAGGACAGGTAGATTTCCTGTAGGGTCTGACAGTCTTGTGGAGCCATCAAACCAACGTCGGCGAAGGCATCCAGCAACCGCATGTTATCGGTAACCTGCAGTAACGCAGGGTGCTGGTGTGACCAAGCCAATACGCCGTATTGAACCAGAAACTCGATGTCAACAATACCCCCAGCATCTTGCTTAAGGTGGAATTGTTGGCCACTTGTATCTTTGGAGCCAAGATTATCCCTCATTTTTTGCCGCATGGCTCGCACTTCTTCACGCAGAGTTTGTGGGTCGCGAGCTTGCTGCAGAATATCGTTGCGAATTGTTTGGAATTGCTGGCCTAGGTCACTTGGCCCACAGATGATTCGCGCGCGTACTAAGGCTTGATGTTCCCAAGTCCATGCATGTTTGGCTTGATATTCTTTGAAGGCATTCATTGACGCTACGATCATGCCGGAGCTGCCTGATGGACGTAGACGCAAGTCGATTTCGTACAGGTCGCCAGAGCGTGTTTGGGCAGTGCAAATATGCACCATTCGCTGCCCCATGCGGGTGTAAAATACGCTGTTATCTAAGGCGCGATCACCGGTGGTTGCTCTCCCTGCATGGGCGTTGTGAATAAACACCACATCAAGATCTGAGCTGTAACTAAGCTCTAGGCCACCGACTTTGCCGTAGCCCACAATTAAAAATTCAGGGCTATAAATCGCTTCTTTATCGGCATTGGTGGGATAACCGTATTTGGCGACCATTTGCTCAAAGGCTAGGTGTGTCACCATATCGAGTGTGGTTTCAGCTAGGCGTGTCAGGTAATCGCTGACTTGCATTAGGGTGAGTTTGCCCATCACTTCACAAGCGGCGGCGCGCAGTTTATGAGCACGCACATACTGCCTAAGTTGTTCCATCTGCTGCTCGAGGTCATCGGCTTCAATGCGCAGTAAACGTAAATGCAATTCTTCTTTGAGTTCTGCGCTATCAGGAAGGCGGAATAGCGTTTCAGGCACTAGCAGTTCATCTAATAACAGAGGTGTGCGAGTTATGTATTCTGCGACCCAGCTAGAAGCGGCACACAAGCGCACCAGCTGATGTAGGGCTTGGGGGTTTTCTGACAGCAGTACTAAGTAGGCCGTGCGTCGTAAAACTGCTTCTAATAAAGGGATGATGCGGCTGAGTGTTTCGGCGCTATTGTCTTGTTGCCATACTTCTTTTAGTAATCTTGGCATCAAGGTTTCTAATCGTTCTCGTCCGACTTGCTGCATTAAATTAACCGCACGCGACTCGCGAAAGCGATCAATGATGGCTCTTACGTTTTCTTCTCCTGCGCACGGATGTTGCTGCAAAAACTCGGCTTCGGCGGCGTCGTGCAATTCGCCGTGCCAGAGATCAAGCCATTCGTGTTCTATTTCGGGATCTTGTTGTTCATCATCGTGGGCAACAATATGTGAAAAATGATGACTGACGATTGAGCGATGTTGATTGAGCTGCGTAAGGTAATTGCTCCAATCACTGCATCTCATGGAGTGAGCAATGCGCGCTTGGGTTAATTCGTCATCGGGAAGTTGTTGTGTTTGTTCGTCGCGTACTGCTTGGATGGCGTGTTCGCTGTCACGTAAGAAAAAATAGGCGGCTTTAAGCTCTGTCGTTGCTGAGGTTGGCAAGTAGCCATCTGCGGCTAACATATCCAGCACTTCAACCAGTTCTCGACTTTGCAGGTGTTTTTCTTGTCCGCCTCGTATTAACTGGAAGGCCTGTACAATGAATTCAATCTCACGAATGCCACCCGGGCCAAGTTTTACATTTTGCTCTAGGCCTCGACGGCGTACCTCCGCGTTAATCATGGCTTTCATTGAACGTAACGACTCGAATGCGCTGTAGTCGATGTACACTCGATAGGTAAAGGCACGCAATAATGCGATCAATTCTTGTGCCGCAGGGGTGTCTTCACCAGTCATGAGTCTCGCTTTCACCATGGCGTAGCGTTCCCAATCGCGGCCTTGGCTCTGGTAATACTCTTCTAATGACGCGTAATTCATCACCAATGGACCGCTCTGGCCGTATGGGCGTAAGCGCATATCTGTGCGAAACACAAAGCCATCAATGGTGTGCTTATCCAGTGCAAGAATCAGTTTTTGCCCGAGTTTAATAAAAAACTCCTGATTACTGATCACTTTAGGCCCCGTCGTATTGCCGCTGTCGTGGTAAGCAAAAATAAGGTCAATATCAGAACTTAAATTTAACTCCCAGCCACCCAGCTTCCCCATACCTATGACAATCAAGTGTTGCTCTTCTTGGGTCTCTTTGGAAAGCGGCTTGCCATGGCGTTGTTCTAAATCAGGCAGTAAAAAAGCAATGCTTCGATTGACGCACACATCCGCTAACTCCGATAGCGCACGAGTGGTTTCAAGGGTATGAGCAATTTTTAGCGCATCTCGCCAAATAATATGGATCATGGCGCGGCGGCGCATCTGGCGCAGGGCTTTATGCCAATCGTCTTCGCTGATTGCATCCCTCGAAAGCTCGTCAAGCCATCGTTCAAAGTCGTCACGATTAACTGGGGAATCTAGTGCTTCTGAGGTTAGACACTCGCAGATGTACTTGTCATCACGAACAAAATTTTCCGCTACGTACTCGCTAAGCGTCAGCACTCGTAGAAGTTTTTCCTGTTGATGCAGTGGGAGAGTGTTCCATAAACTTGACCAGTTAAGGCCGAATCTCTCGCAATGATCGGCAACCTGAGTCTGTAGATGATTCCAATGTTGGCTGAGTATTTCCGGAAGCATACGCTGGAGGCGCTCCATGATGAAAATTTTAGAATGACGTTAATCGTTATAGTCTCAGACTTTAGCGCACAAAACCCAGTCAAAAACAGAGGCTGCGGGAACAATTAAACCAATGAGCTCTCTGAATAACTCAACAAACCTTGTAAGGCGGAATTAAGCGTCGCCCTATAAGTACTATTAAGCACTACAGTATTAAGCAAGACATAAGCGTTATACACTTCAGCATCGTCACCGTTATAGCTATTTTTTGTGAGTAAAACTATGAGTAACCCACCGGGTAAAGAGACACCTACCCGCCGTACACGTTCTACATCGAGTAAGACATCGACAAACACTGCGCCGGTTAACGCAACACGAGATAAAAAGACGCCTAAAAAAGCAGCATCAAAGACATCTAAATCACAAGCGTTGGAAAAAACGACAAAAACAGGCCCTAAAAAATCAGTTAAACCAAAAGCGCCTAAGGCAAAATCAACAAGCGCTAACTCTAAAACGGCTAAACCCGTTGCCAATAAAGGGGCGGCGGCGAAGGTTGCTTCTACTAAAAAACGCCAGTGGAAACTGCCGTTGCTCTCTCTACTCGCAGTATTCACCTTGCTGTTTGCCGTTTGGATGGTTTATCTGGATGCCGAGGTAAGAAAAGCCTTTGATGGTAAAAAATGGTCGCTTCCTGCCAAGGTATACGCTCGCCCACTGACCCTGTATCCCGGTTTATTACTGCCTCCAGAACAGCTTGAAGCCGAATTGCAGTGGGCCGATTATCGCCCGGCGGCGCTAGCAGATCGCCCTGGTACGTATCAGCGTAACGGAAATGAGTGGGTGATCTTCCGTCGTGGTTTCCCGTTTTGGGATGGCTCTGAAGTAACGCGACGAATTAATCTTAAAATTAATAATCAGCGAGTATCTGGACTCGCAGACATTGAAGGGAATCAACCCCTTATTCGCCTCGAACCGCAGTACATTGGTGGGATTTTTCCTGCACATAATGAGGATCGTGAGCTGGTTCGCCTAGAGGATGTTCCTCCTGTGCTGGTGGCGGCGCTTATCGTGACGGAAGATAAGCACTTTTTTGAGCACTTAGGGGTGTCGCCTTATGGTATCGCCCGCGCGATGATGGCAAATGCTCGTGCGGGTAAAATGGTGCAGGGTGGTTCGACATTGACCCAGCAGTTAGTGAAAAATTTTTTCCTAACCAATGAACGAACAATAACGCGAAAAGCTCAAGAGGCTTTTATGTCGTTATTGCTTGAGTTGCATTACGACAAAGAAGAAATTCTTGAAGCCTATATTAATGAGATATATTTAGGTCAAGCAGGCCGACGTGCCATTCATGGCTTTGGGCTTGCCTCCCGATTTTACTTTGGTAAGCCGTTAAAAGAATTAAACTCTGCGGAAATTGCAACCTTAGTTGGTTTAGTGAAGGGCGCTTCTTTTTATAATCCACGTCGCAACCCTGAGCGTTCAAAAAATCGACGTGATTTGATTTTAAGTATCATGGCTGATAATCAAATAATTACTCAGGCGGAAAGTTTAAGAGCAAAGCAACGGCCTTTAATTACGGCGTCCCCTCGCCGTGGCGGACAGCGTGAATATCCTGCATTTCTAGAGCTAGCGAAAGAACAGCTGCAAAAAGACTATCGTTTGCAAGATCTGCAAACAGAAGGGCTACGAATTTTTACGACGTTAGATCCGTGGGTGCAAAATGCGGTAGAAAATTCGGCGGATGCGCATTTAAATCGATTAGAGAATCGCTCTACTGGCTTAAAAGGGACGTTAGAAACTGCGGCGGTTGTTACCAGTACCGATGGCGGAGAAATTCGTGCCTTATTAGGGGCGCGTGATGCCTCCTTCTTTGGTTTTAATCGTGCGCTAAATGCAAAGCGAGCGATAGGATCTCTGGCGAAACCTGCGGTATTTCTTGCAGCACTCCGTAGTGGGAAATATCACTGGGGGTCATTTATTGACGACTCTCCTGTGACCGTCGAAGGGCGTAATGGCGATGTGTGGCAACCTCGAAATTATGACCTTAAAAGTAATGGTGATGTTCTAATGGTGGATGCCTTAACGCGTTCGTTAAATCAAGCGACTGCGCGCCTAGGTATGACCGTAGGGCTGGGGAATGTGGTGGATGAGATGCAGCGGCTGGGAGTGAGCAGTGACCTTCCTGCTTACCCATCATTGCTGTTAGGTGCCGTGTCGCTTTCGCCCTTGGAAGTCGCACAAATGTATCAAACCATTGCATCAGAAGGGTTCTTGATGCCGTTACGCACCATTGATGCGGTAACAACGGCTGAGGGCGACATGCTTTCCTCGTATGCGATTCGTGGACAACAGGTTTACGACCCGGTGTTGATGGAGTGGCTCAGGTTTGGGTTAGAGCAAGTGGTAGCCACTGGAACCGCTCGGGCGTTAAATTCTTTGCCTCAACCTTTAGCGGGCAAAACTGGCACAAGTGATGACCAGCGTGATGCCTGGTTTGCCGGATTTGATAACCGTCACCTTGGTGTTATTTGGGTGGGGCAGGATGACAATAGCCCGATGCCTTTCACAGGGAGTAGTGGTGCTTTACCGATTTGGAAATCTACATTGCAGCGAGTTGGGGTTGAGCCACTGACAGCCCCGCGTACCTTAGTTGACATTACTGTGGGGGACGATGGCACTTTGATGGGAGATCACTGTAGCGGGAAAGTGTATCCCTTTCCTCCATCGTGGCTGGACAATGAACGCCCTCCCTGTAATTCTGGTACTAAGCGCATCGGAGAAGAGATCAAATCATGGTTCGATTGGTTGTTATAAGTCTGCTACTGACTGGGTTAGTGGGGTGCGCCACGAATGACGGTGTGAACAACGCTGACGCTGACTACGGCCAATACCGTGACGGTAGCGAGCATCCAGCCGTATTGATGTTATTTAAGCAATCAGACAATGCGGTGCAAGCGGGAAATTGGTCTGCAGCCATGACGTATTTAGATCAGGCGCGTCGTATTGAACCACGTAATCCGTACGTGCTGTATCGACAGGCTTGGGCGAGTGCACAAAGCGGTGATACAGAACGGGCCCGTCAATTACTTGAGCGGGCCCGTGTATTTGTTAATAAAGATGATGATTTACTAAACTATCGTCTTTATGAGCTGGAGTTTCAGTTGAACCCTTAGGGCCCGATATTGTTCAGGGCTCTTTATATCCACGATCAAGGTATCTACTTGAAACGTTACAGCACCTACGTCTTGCTTTACTGAATTCATCAGGATGTTTTAGTCGTTAGTTGCCGGTTTTAAACTGAGACAATAAATCCATCATTCGGCGCGACATTTTTTCCAACCCTTGAGATTTAGAGAGAGTGTCGTTGGTATGGCTGAGTGTTGATTCACCAATCTCACGAATCGATGTAACGTTGGTATTTACTTCGCTAATGGCGATGTTTTGTTCTTTAATGGCTTGGGCAATTTGCTGATTCATCGCGTGCATGGATTCAACGGATGTTTTAATTGTGCCTAGTTGGTCATCAATGCGAGTTACTTGATTTACGCTTTCAGTAACGCCTGATAATGATGTCTCCATCGCGGTGACAGCTTCGCCCGAGCCTTTTTGAAGTCGCTCGATCATGCGCTGAATTTCCTCAGTGCTTTCATGCGTTTTAGAGGCTAGTGTGCGTACTTCATCTGCCACAACGGCGAATCCTCGGCCCTGTTCCCCTGCACGAGCTGCTTCAATGGCGGCATTAAGCGCAAGTAAATTAGTTTGTTCTGCGATGCCTTGAATCACAGATAATACGGAACCAATGTTATTGCTTTCGGAGTCAAGATTTTCAATCACCGAATTGGCGGTTTGAATATTCGTATTGAGGTGCTCGATACCAGCACGAGCGCTGCGAATATCCTTATCACTCTCTGTCGCCACATCGTTGGCTGCCAAGGCGGCGCTGGCGGCTTCTTCAGAATATTGTTTGATTTCTTGCATTGCACTGGTCATTTCAGTGGTGGCAGAGGCAATTAAATCGGTCTCGTCACTTTGCTTACGCGCACCTTGCTCAACACTGCTGGCGGAAGTGTTGAAGTCTTTCCCTAGCATTGCAATATCAGAGGACAATTCACGAGCTTGTTTTACCAGATCATTTACGGAGCTGAAAAAGGTATTAAATGTATGGCCGAACTGGCTAGTCGGGTTGTTAACTTGATATGACAAGTCAATCTCACCATCTTTTTGAAGATGAGCACCAATATCCGCAAGCTCAACACTTTGGCAGAACTCCGCCCAGCTTTTACGTGATAAATAGATGAGTAAACCGGCTTCAACGATAACAAATAGTGCATGTAGAATGACAATATCTAACCCTGTCTTGTATTCAAAAACATAAACACCGGCACCTGCTTCTTGTAAATAATTGAACACTATATGGTGTACCGCGATGACCCCAGCGCCGGAAAGTACTGTCAGAGGGTCACGGTAATATAATAAGGCGGCAAGTAAGGCAAAAATACCAAAGTGCATTTCAATCAAACCGTGTGACTGATGAATGTGTAGCCCGGTTAATATCATCAGCGAGGCGGCAAAGCACATGCGGGATAATCGTTGTCCTGGCAGTGCTTTACTTACGAAGTAAGGTACTAGAACGGCCGGTAACCCGACAATAAGGGCTTCTGTCCATGTGTTGTTCCAGTTCGCAAGCAATAAAGAAACGCCAAAAAGCGCAGCGGTTAATTTTAGAAAAAACGCATCGGCTTCAACATAGAAGTCGATGACTGATTGAGAGCGTGTCATAGGGTTTCCTGCACATACTTATGATGTCTATATTTCTGAGTCTAGATCAGACTTTTGCAATTGCATGGCGGGATTACAAAAAGTCACGGCTTTAGTGCAGAACCCTATAACTCAAAGGAAGAGCCATATTAGTGGCTCTTTGTAGGGGGAATATGACGACTTAATTTAAATACTAGAATGAGAAAAGTAGGTATTAGTAACCCACTGATATTGATGGGCTGATAAAGCACATAGGCTGCGCTCATTGCTATCCATAGAGATGCTAAAACGAATAACTCTGTTTTGAACAGCGGTTTTATCGCCATTAAAATGAGTGAAACCGCTCCTGACGCAGCGGTTACGTAGAGAATGATATCGAGTTGGTTGGCTCGCCGACAAAGTTCAAAGACGACGCAAAGAGCGAGTAAAACTCGTCCCCAGATCATACGATCCCAGTACCACGCCATGCCAAGCCCTTGGGCGGCTTGAATCATGCGCACAGAGACGAGCAAAGGTAAGGCTGCATACCAGGCTAACGAGTCGAGTAATAATATGGCTGAATCATTCCCTGATATTTGTAACCACAGATTACCGATGGCTGCCGCGGCCAAGATCAGACCGCTAGCCATATCCGCTGCTTGTTCACCTGACCATTCAGTGTCTTGGTGAAGCTTGGCGCTCCAGCATAGCCATAGGCTAACGGCGAGCAATAAAATAAGCAGGCCAACATCAAGCATCATAATGTCGCCATGACTCGATCTGCAGCGGCGATGGTGTCGTCGATGTCTTGCTCGGTATGCGCAATCGACATAAAGCCCGCTTCAAAGGATGACGGTGCCAGATAAACGCCTTCTTTTAACATACCGTGGAAGAACTGGTTAAAGCGTTCGCCGTCACATTGCTCAGCGACCTCTTTAAAGCAGGTCACTTCATTAAGCTCGGTAAAAAACAACCCGAACATAGAGCCAGCGCTGTTAGTTGTAAATGGGATGCCATGTTTGTCAGCGGCGGCTTTGAAGCCCGCCAGCATTTGCTGCACGCGAGCAGTCAGTTGATCGTAAAAACCAGGGGCTTGTATGGCTTTCAACATAGCCAGACCTGCCGCCATGGCGAGCGGGTTGCCTGATAGCGTACCGGCCTGATATACCGGCCCAAGTGGCGCTAGGTATTCCATGATCTCACGCTTACCGCCAAAGGCACCGACGGGTAGTCCGCCACCAATCACTTTGCCTAGGCAAGTCATGTCAGGAACGATGTCGTAATATTCTTGCGCGCCACCGAGTGCTACACGGAAGCCACTCATGACTTCGTCAAAAATAAGCACGATGCCATGCACAGTACACAGCTCACGAAGCCCCTGAAGGAAGGATTTACTCGGCGGGATGCAGTTCATGTTTCCAGCCACAGGCTCGATGATGACACAGGCCACTTCGTCGCCCATTTTGGCAAAACACTCACGCACGTTGTCGAGGTCGTTGTAATCCAACGTAATGGTATTTGCCGCTACCGCAGCAGGTACGCCCGGCGAGGTGGGGACACCTAAGGTCAACATGCCGGAGCCTGCTTTTACCAGAAGGGAGTCAGCGTGACCGTGGTAGCAGCCCTCAAATTTCACTAACTTGTCGCGGCCAGTAAAACCACGCGCTAAACGAATAGCACTCATGGTGGCTTCGGTGCCGGAGTTCACCATGCGTACCATATCCATTGAAGGAATCAGCTTGCAGACTTCTTCGGCCATGTCGATTTCAATATGCGTTGGTGCGCCAAAGCTCAGGCCTTTATCCATCCGTGCGCGTACGGCATCCAATATTTCATCTGCAGAGTGGCCTAGAATCATTGGCCCCCAACTACCGACATAATCGATGTAGCGGTTGTCGTCCGCATCAAATACGTACGCGCCTTTGGCATGGTCGAAAAAGATGGGAGTCCCACCCACGCCTTTAAATGCTCGAACTGGAGAATTTACGCCACCGGGAATACGGTTTTGTGCGGCTTCAAAAAGTGCTTCAGACTGACTGATGGAGTAACTCATAAGACTCTCTTTTCTATCGTAAATTCAAAAATTAAAAGGGGCGAACCACCACAAGAATAATTATTCCGAGTAATAAAAAAACCGGAACTTCATTAAACCAGCGATAAAATACGTGACTGCGTTCATTGCGATCATCGCGGAATATTTTTAGCAGATGACCGCAATACAAATGATATATCACCAGTAGGGTGACCAAAGTTAGTTTGGCGTGCATCCAGCCTTGAGATAAATAGAAGTCTGGGTTTAAAGCGATCATCCAAGTACCAAGTGCAATAACGACCACCATCGAGGGCGTCATAATGCCGCGATACAGTTTGCGTTCCATTATCTTGAAGCGTTCTCGCGAAATAGTGTCGGTGGCGTCAGCGTGATACACGAACAAACGAGGTAAATAAAAGATGGCAGCAAACCAGGTAATCACCGCAATGATATGTAACGCTTTTAACCAAAGAAATGTCATGCCATGCCCTTTAAATTGATGTATTTAAAATTTCGCGAATTTTTTGCGCTAAACATTTAACTCGACGTGTCCGGTTGATATTGATAGTAACTATTGATGTCATCACGAGAAACGACCCCGGCAAATTCATGACGACGTTCGTCACGATACACGATAAGCCATTGTAATTGACCTTCCTGCATAAGGTCTAAGGCATCTTGTAAATTGGCTTTTAACGATATTTTCCCCGCGACTTGTCGGTCGGCGGGTATTGCCAGTAGGTCGACTGTTTCGCTGTCGCTGTTGGTTTCTAGTGCTTCAGCAACGGCAGCTGGACGAATGAGAAGGTCCTCGTCTGCAATCAATAGCCAGCTGGGATCTCGTTGCAAAATAAATCCAGCAGCTTCTCGCCCTAAATGACGGTTCACTTCAATAACAGAATGCTGCATCGCTTGTGCAACCCACGTATTACGAAGCATTTGGCGTACAGGATTCGGCGCTTGATATTGAGCATTACCCCCCAGTTGCACATTAAATACAGAGGGCAGTTTGAATACTTCGCTCACCACAATACTGGCGATCACGATGGCGAGCATTGCAGGCATAATAATATTCGGGTTCGCGGTTAATTCCAGTAATGCGACTAATGCTGCCAGTGGTGCCCTGAGTACGGCTCCCATCATGGCTCCCATGCCCAGCATGGTATAAAAGCCAATAGAGACGGGATAATCAGGCACTAACCATACCGACAGCTGGCCCATAAGCCCGCCAAGTGCCGCACCAATAAATAATACTGGGCCAATCAAGCCCGCAGGGAAACTCACCGCCGCCGCCCAAGCGGATAGCACCAGTTTGGCAATCAGTAATAATAACAAACTGGTAAAAATCACTTGGCCATTAAGCGCTTCATTCACCGTGTCGTAACCGATACCAAGGATTTCTGGCAGCCACCAACTGATGGCCAGTGTGGCTAAGGTTAAGCCGCCCCAGCGAATAACGAGAGGTGCATGGCCGAGTTTTTGGAATCCTTTTACGGCATAAATATATCCGGCGGAAACTAGTCCAGCGGCTACGCCTAATAAAAGAATATACGGGATCTCCCAAAGTGATGTGAGGTTAAGCGCAGGCACGTCAAATGCGGTTTCGTGGCCAAAGACGGCACGGGAAACAATGGCTCCAGCAACCGAGGCAAGAATGATCGGAATAAAACCACGAATACTGTATTCAAGTAACACCACCTCCATTGCAAAAATAACCCCCGCCATGGGGGTATTGAAGGACGCAGAAATTGCACTGGCCACACCCGCGCCAGCAAGAATACGCAAGCGGTGATGAGCAATATTAGTGTGTTGGCCGATTAAACTGCCAGTACCAGCCCCCATGTGAATGGCGGGGCCTTCTCGCCCCGCGCTGTGGCCACTGATGATTGCGATGGCGGCAGCAACCCACTGAAGTATCAAGTTTCGTGCGGGCAAATAGCCCTGATGACGCTCCATGCGTTGTAATACATGGGTGACCCCAACGCTACGCCGCTCAGGTGGGAGCCAATAAAAAATTAAAATAAGTAGAGCACCGCCAGCCAGTAATAAAATAGATCGACTATGTTGAGTAAGGCCTTCGTAATCTTCTGGAGAGCTAATCGGGAAAAAGGTAACGAGCGGCAGTTCAATCGCCAAACGAAATAATGTAATCAAGCCCGCGCTTAAAATACCGGTCAAAAATGCCAGCCCGGCCAGCCCTATCTGGTTGTCAGATAGCGTGATTAGGTTTTGCCACGTTTGACGAATAGAAGGCACCGTCGAGTTTTTCCTTACCTATAAGGCTTGAGGGATGGTGTGAACGCTATAAGAACCGGTATTATAAGCGACTTTTATGTCATAACGCCCATTTGGCGTTCAAATCCAATACGGAGTAAGGCTGTGATTAAGGTCGGCATCGTTGGCGGAACCGGTTATACCGGGGTAGAGCTACTAAGAATTCTAGTGAACCACCCAAGCGTTGAGTTGAAAGTCATCACCTCTCGAAGTGAGGAAGGTGTGCGTGTTGATGATATGTACCCCAACTTGCGTGGCTTTACGGATTTGCAATTTACCGTTCCGGATTCTGATGCGTTAGGTGAGTGCGATGTGGTGTTTTTTGCCACGCCTCATGGTGTTGCGCACGCGTTGGCGGAAGAAGTCATTAATTCGGGAGCGCGTGTGGTTGACCTATCAGCCGATTTTCGTATTCGAGATATCGCAACGTGGGAAAAATGGTACGGACAGAAGCACGGAGCGCCGGGTATTTTGCCCGAAGCCGTGTATGGTCTACCGGAAGTGTATCGTGATGCGATCCGCGATGCGCGCTTGGTTGCGGCACCGGGTTGCTACCCGACATCAGTTGAGTTGGGCCTGATTCCTTTGGTTGAAAAAGGCTTGATCTCAGATCAGCTACTGATTGCTGACTGTAAAACAGGCGTGAGTGGTGCTGGTCGTGGTGCTAAGGTTGGTTCACTTTTTGCCGAAACAGCTGATAGCCTCATGGCCTATGGCACGTCAGGGCATCGTCATTTACCTGAGATTCGTCAGGAGCTAGCCGTAGCAGCAGGAGGAAAGGATATTAATATTACTTTTACGCCTCACCTCGCGCCTATGATCCGAGGAATTTTGTCGACGTTGTATGTGCAGATTCCGGGGCAGAATATCGAGAGCTTGCAGGCAATTTTTGAAGCACGCTACGCTAATGAACCCTTTGTGGACGTGATGCCGCCGGGTAGCCAGCCTGCGACGCGCAGTGTTAAAGGCAGTAATGTTTGTCGTTTAGCCCTGCATTACCACGAAGACACAGGTCAGGTTATTGTGTTATCGGTCATCGATAATCTTGTGAAAGGCTCGTCGGGGCAGGCCGTTCAGTGCATGAATATCATGTTCGGGCTTGAGGAAGACATGGGCCTGAAACACGTCGCGCTGCTGCCATAACAGGGCAATTAGCCACACCAACTGAATCAAGATACGGAGACAGTGTCATGGCAGTAGTTAAAGGTAGCGTTCAGGATGAACTGGTGATTGTTCGTCGTGCTCCCGGGTTTCGAGTATGGCGTGTCATTTGGCTGATTTTTCTGATTTTAGCGACCGGTGTCGGTGGGTATGCCCTAGGATATTTTGACAGCCGCACCCAAATAAAAACGCTAAAAGAAGAAAAGCGCTATCTAACCGATGGTTTACGCACCAGTGAACAAGCCATCGAAGATCTTAGCCAGCGGGTGGCTATATTGCAGAAGGGTGGGGATGTGGACCGGCAAGCCGCGGATGATTTCCGCGAAACCGTCCGCGCTCTCAGTGAAAATGTTGCCAACCTTGAGCAAGAAGTCGCCTTCTATAAAGGGATTATGGCGCCGGGCAGTGCCGATAAAGGGTTACGGATCAGTAAAATAGAGGTCGTGCCCTTAGGTAATCGTCAATACAGCTATTCCGTCATGCTGACGCAAGTGGTGGACAACACGAATTTTGTGCAGGGTGAAGTCGCCGTAAATGTTATTGGTTTGCGTAATGGCGTTCGTGAGATTGTTGCTTTGCGAGACCTTGATGCCTCGGTAGCTGAGTTGGGTATAGATTTTCGCTTTCGATATTTTCAAGAAGTTAAAGGCAATCTAAATATTCCGAATGATTTTACTCCGCAGCAAATGCAGGTTGTCTTGCAATCTAGAGGTAAAAACTCACAACGAGTCGAAGAAACTCACACTTGGAACACCCCAGGAGAAGCTTAATGTTCAGTGCTAAAACAAATAACGAAATTGATTTCGATACCGTGATATCTGCGCGCACTGAAATTGTTGGCGATATTACCGTAAAAGGCGCAATTCAAATTGATGGCATCCTCAAAGGGAATTTGATTGCGGAACCTGGCTCTAAGGCTTCTGTTCGCATTAGTGACAAAGGCAGGGTTGAAGGCAAGATTATTGCCCCCAATATTATTATTAATGGCGACGTCAAAGGCGATATTCATGCTTATGAATACATCGAACTGGCTAAAAAGGCTCGCATTACTGGTGACGTCTACTACTCCTCTATGGAAATGGTGCTGGGTGCTCAAGTAAATGGCCAGTTGCTTCACAACGTAGATACCGCCCAAAATCATTCCGACCACCTCGACAAATCCAAGCCAGCGGCAAAAGTTGACTGAAATGGTCGGATAAGCGGATAATCGAAACAGTTATTACTATCAGGTTTTCCATGACAAGCGCAGAGCAAGCAACACCTATCGGGCTAACCCCGTCCGCCGAAGAAAAAATCAACGAGCTTCTTATTGAAGAGGCCGATGACGATTTGTGCCTGCGAGTATTCGTTACCGGTGGGGGCTGCTCTGGCTTCCAGTACGGTTTTACCTTCGACGATGAGCGTGCGGAAGACGATGCTTTGATCGCCAATGGCGGAGCGCGCGTTTTGGTAGATTCACTAAGCTACGGTTATTTAGTCGGCTCGGTGATTGATTATCAAGAAGGCTTAGAAGGTTCACGCTTTGCGGTAAGTAACCCAAGCGCCTCGTCCACTTGTGGGTGTGGCTCCTCGTTTGCTATCTAATCACAATACTCTTAGGGTGCTTATGCGTAATTTAATGGTTTGGTGCTCAATCGCTTTATTATCCGTACCTGCACTTGCTGAAGAAACCGCGCAAGAAAGCCCAACTCCTGCGGCTGCGGGTGATACCGAAGTAGCCCAAGTAGAAGAAGCAGAGATAGTAAACACCCCTGAAGTGACCGTGTTACATACAGATATAACGGCGCCAAGAGCAACCGATGCGGTTGGTTCTATAGAGATTGAAGCCATTCCAGCTGTTGCTTCAGCAGAATCGCTAATTCCGACAAAATTTCAAGCGCGGATAGAACGACATTCCGCCGATGAGATTTATGAACTGCTGACTCGCGCAGAAAAAATTGCAGCTGGGCAAGATGAATACAGCACCGAAGAACCAGTGATACTCGTATTGTCAGGCGAAGAGATTGAGTTGTTTAAGCGTGAAAACTATCGCGACCATAAGCCGCTGGTGGATCTTGCCGCTCGTTTAGACGCGTTTAATATCATTGATGTGAAGGTCTGCAATAACTGGATGGCGCAGCGCGGTATCGAGTTAACTGATTTGCCACCATTTGTTGATAACGTCCCGGTTGCTCAACAAGAGGCTGTGCGTTTAGAGAAAGCGGGATACGCTTATTTTTAATGTTATTATTGGGCCTTAGCCACAGCCCCAAATTGATCGCTTACTCGGTGGTGCTTTAAGCGTAATAAATTCCGCCTAAGACCCTATCTCCTTTTGCTCCGGTGACATCGCAAGCATTCCCTGTCTGTCTATTCAGTGTTCGCCACCCCAGCCAAGCAAAGGCCATTGCTTCCATCCATTCTGGGTCAATACCCACATCCGCTGTTGATCTCACCTGAACACCTGGAAGCAAAGCGCTGACACGTTCTATGAGCCAGAGGTTATTTAAGCCACCACCGCATACCAATAACTCATTAACTGGCCGAGCATATTTCAACACTTCATTACAAATCGATCGGGCGCTAAATTCTGTCAGAGTGTGAGCCACATCCTCGACGGGGTACGCAGATAAATCGCCCGCAGTATCAAGATTGAACATCTCTCTTCCTGTGCTTTTCGGGGCGGTTTCAGCAAAATATGGATGCGCAAGCAAGCTGTCGAGTAATTCAGGAATAAGCGAGCCGCTTCGGGCGTAATCACCACCAAGGTCGCACGTTTCTCCGGTTATTTGCTGGCACCATTCATCAATAAGTGCATTGCCCGGTCCTGTGTCATACCCTAGCAGTGGTTCATCTAAAAAGGTGAGATTGGCAATACCACCAATATTGAGTACCGCGGTGCCGGGCTTGACTCCCAAGGCAAAGCGATGGAAAGCAGGAACCAAAGGTGCCCCTTCGCCGCCAGCCGCAATATCGCGACGACGAAAGTCAGCAATACAAGTAATACCAGTGCGTTCGGCAATCCACGAAGGATCTCCAATCTGCCAGCTAAAGCCGTCCGGCTGAGGTCGATGGCGAAGCGTATGGCCATGGCTACCAATCAGTGTAATTTGATCAGGCGTATGCCCTGTTTTTTTCAGTAGCTTATCAACCGCTTGGCAGCTGTACTGCGCAATTAAACGGTCGGCATCCATTACTAGCTCAGCGCTTAACGCGTCGCTGACAGCTAAGGCGCGAAAAAATTGACTAACGTCCTGAGAATATTCAACACACACAGCATCGATCAGACGAATACCAGAGGCCGTAATCTCCGTCAGGCAAGCATCCATGCCATCCGCACTGGTGCCTGACATTAAGCCAATGCATAAACTCACTGAAAGTCCCCGTTTGAATTGGTGGCGGCAAAATCAGCTAGCCAGCGTTGAAGTTTGTCGGATTCAACTAAAAAAGCGGCTTTATCTGACTTATTGATTGAATCAGCTTTAGGTAATGACACTCGGAGAGAGTCTCTGTGCACCCCATCAACCAAGAATTCATAATGCAAGTGAGGGCCAGTTGAACGCCCAGTTGTTCCTACATAACCAATAACCTGCCCTTGTTTGACATACCGTCCGACACGCACCCCCTTACCAAATTTACTTAAATGAGCATATTTAGTTTGATAGCGAGACCCGTGCTGAATCATTACAACATTGCCATAACCACCTTGACGGCTAGCGTATACTACCTTGCCATCCCCGGCGGCCTTAACAGGTGTTCCGGTTGGGGCTGCGTAGTCTGTGCCTTTGTGAGCACGAATTGTGTTTAAAATAGGGTGTTTACGGTTTGGATTGAAGCGAGAGCTTATGCGGAAAAAATCGATAGGATTGCGCAAAAATGCTTTACGCATACTGGTGCCACTTGGTGTGTAATAACTCGTGTTATCATCTTTATCAACAAACCTAACCGCCGACAGTTCACGCCCACGATTATTAAATTGGGCAATGAGAATGTCTCCGTAGCCAATTTTATTGCCATCTAGCTGAATTTCTTCATACACCAAACTAAAACTATCGCCCTGGCGAATATCCAAGGCAAAGTCGATATCCCAGCCAAAAATAGCCGCAATTTGATAAAGCACTTGTGATGGAATGCCCGCCTGCGCGCCATCATAAAAAAGTGAATTCTCAATGGTGGCCGTAGCAAAGCGTGGAATATAGTCAGCGACACGTTCTGTTAGCTGGTGCTTAATAGAGCCGTCATCTTCGCGTGAAATTATGTGCTTAGCTAACGGTGAAATCTCTAGTTCAAGCTGCTTAATTCGATTCTCCGCGGTACGAACCCAGCGAACCTCTTGGCCAACTTGAAGTGTAATAACTTCGCGAGGAACCGCAGCAGCGATATCGATAACATCGATGGCGCTGAGATTCTCTCGGCTAAATAGAACCGACAAGCTATCGCCAGACCGAACTTTAGAGCCTTCCCAGTTTAATGTGGGTTCCGGAGGCGTAACGTCTGCGTCACTCACCTCGGGTAAATCGATGACAAAGGTATGTTGCTTAGTATTCTCGGTGTCAGACCTTGGCCAAAACACGATTAAAATCATCAGCAGGACTACCAACCCAGCACCTACGAGATGCTTTAGGGGAAAGTACTGCATCTGCCCTGAAAACGGCATGTCTCTGTAAATTCCTGATGGGCCTGTCCGACAAAAAGAAGACCAGGCCTGTTAAAAGATAAAGGCTAAATGAATAAACTCACTCCGCACCACCGTAATATCAGGCGCTGGAGTCTCAAATTACCAAATGCCAAGTGTAAACAATAGTGACGCATTTTACCCGGTGAACTTGATTTTGCACCTTGATCAGGTATGTTCAGCAACCTTCTGACAACCAAGTATGACGATAGCTCCCATGACTGCAGCATTAATTGCCGATTTGAAAGAACGTGGTCTCCTAAATCAGGTGACAGCGGATGAAAAATTTATCACACACATCGAAACCGGTGCGAGAACCCTTTATTGCGGGTTTGATCCGACTGCAGACAGTCTTCATCTAGGGCACTTGGTTCCACTGTTAGTGCTTACGCGCTTTCAGCTGGCAGGGCACAAGCCGATAGCCCTAGTTGGGGGTGCCACGGGATTGATCGGAGATCCTAGCTTTAAAGCCGCCGAGCGCCAGCTCAATACGCCAGATATCGTCGCGGGCTGGGCGGATAGGATTCGTCAGCAAGTCAGTCAGTTTATAAAATTCGAAGGTGTTGAAAACCCAGCCATTGTGGTGAATAACCTCGACTGGGCAAGCGAAATGAACGTTCTCGACTTCCTACGTGATGTCGGTAAACACTTCTCCGTTAATGCCATGATCAATAAAGAATCAGTGCAGCAACGACTTAATAGAGAAGGTGCGGGCATCTCATTTACCGAATTCTCTTATTCCTTATTACAAGGCATGGACTTCGCCGAGCTAAACCGACGCCACGATTGTACGATCCAGGTTGGTGGGTCAGACCAATGGGGCAATATTGTCGGTGGAATTGATCTTGCGCGTCGTCAGAATGGTGCGCAAACATTTGGCTTAACCGTGCCTCTGGTCACTAAATCTGATGGAACAAAATTCGGTAAGACCGAATCCGGAGCTATTTGGTTAGATGCCGCTAAAACATCGCCTTATGCATTTTATCAATTCTGGATGAATACAGCCGATGCCGATGTATATAAGTTTCTGCGTTACTTCACCTTCTTATCCGTTGAAAAAATAGCGTCTATTGAAGTGGCGGACGCCGAAGTGCAAGGCCGAAAGTCAGCACAGCCCATATTGGCGGATGAAGTAACTCGCATGGTTCATGGCGAGGAGGCGCTTGAATCGGCTAAGCGCATAACCGAGGCACTCTTCTCTGGCGATCTCGCATCCTTGAGCGAAGGTGAATTAGAGCAAATCAAGCAAGATGGATTGCCGACGAGTGAGTTAGACAACACCGCGATCAGCGAAATACCGATGACAACCATTTTATCGGATGCAGGCATGGGGCAAGGGAAGCAAGTTAAAGATGCGCTTGGCCGAAATGCCGTCGTCGTTAACGGAGTGCCCTACGGGATGGATTCGTTAATGGATGGTGCGTCCATCTTTGCTAAGGAAAAAGCACTCTATGGTCGATTTTTTATGGTGAAACTGGGTAAGAAAAAACACCATCTATTCGAACTTAAGAAATAGTTTGAATTAACTGTTGACGGGGCGCTGAGTATCTCTATAATGCGCACCTCTTGAGTCGACACGGTTTCTTCGGAAAACGAAAAAAACTCAAGAAAAACAAAGGGTTGACAGTGGTTTAGATCACTATATAATGCAGCCCTCCTAAGTTAAGTAGCTTTCTAACGGAAGCGAAAAAACAAAGGAAAGCAAGGGGTTGACAGTGATATTGATCACTTTATAATGCGCCCCGCTCTGAACGATACGGCTCAGCCAAAACGATCAGAAAGAAAATGGTTGACATCGAAGATTAACTCTTTAGAATGCGCAGCCCGCTTCAAGGTAATAGAAGCAACGTTCTTTAACAATTTGTTTAGACAATTCGTGTGGGTGCTTACTGAGATTGAGTGGAGACACTGAATAAACAAGTAAGA
>OJBE01000025.1_pt1 | contig 75326 bp, 73 predicted proteins | sample 1590521 | NCBI WGS metagenome assembly OJBE01 (sample SAMN05416807, study PRJEB24817) | seawater metagenome | isolation source: Sea water | place: Canada:Atlantic | collected 2013-07
TATGAGGGCATTTTAGCACCTCCTATTACGCGACCGGAATTAGTGTGCCACTACAGTCAAAGCGATCATTAAAAGGTAAAATACAACCGAATTTTCAAATCTAAAATACTTATTAAACTAAAAACCTATTCTGTTAACTTTCAAATTTTATACAACCCAGAATCTACCAGACCATGCAATGTATACATCAAAAAATTAAATACAAGTTTGTTTTCTATTTTTGAATGTCTAGGATAAATTGTATTAAAAGGGTAATCCGAATTACTTTTCGCCCACTCAAGCGCCTTACCAATCCTTTCAATTTTATTTTCATCGAATTTTTCGTAATACTTCCTCTGCTTTTCATCGAAGGGCGATAGATTTTTCAAATCAGCCTCATTTATGTAAAAAAGCTCATATAAAATAACACTTAAACCCGATTTAATCTCAACAGGCATATCGTTCATTATATTTCATCCTTCCACCAGTATTTTGGAATATACTCCTGCTCGGCACTATTTAATGATTCAGGTATAGTGCCACCCTGACTAGAATTAGGAAAAACATCTACCATGGTACTTCCATCATCGCCATACCCCGTTCGCAGAATATAATTACTATCATCTGTATTCAAACCTCGTTCTTTTAGCTCCTCCATCAACTGGTCATTCATTGCTTGAGAAGGTTCATAATGCCCACTCTGGTTTGATATTTCCTTTAGCGTTCCATTTTCGACAACCAGTTCCCCTCCGGCTGCTATATCTTTCCCTTGAGACAAACTTGAATGATGGAACGCTCCAGCTTCATGATAATGGGAGGCATATATTTTTCCATCGGGAGTCATTACGAATATTGCGCTTCCCTCTCCCGAGGCATGGCTTGCTGCTTCACTAGTATCAAATAGCTTACCCGCGCTATCTCCGCCAGCATGAACAATCTTGCCATTTTCTACAGTTAGAAACTAATAGGACACCCATGTTAGTACTTTATCCTGATTGCTCATAAATTAACCCATGTTAGACTCAGAGCATCTTCTACTAATAGGACACCCACGCTCTAATAGGACACCCACGCTAGTACTTTATCCTGATTGCTCATAAATCGACCCATGTTAGACTCATAGCATCTTCGTTGAAGGATCAACACTATGCCCAAGCCAAGAAAACAGCAGATCGCTCTGGATGCGACGCCTTATTATCACTGCGTATCACGCTGTGTCCGCAGGGCGTTTCTTTGCGGTACGGATTCATTTTCGGGTCAAAGCTATGAACATCGTCGCGGGTGGTTAGAAGAGAAGTTGCTGGCTTTGCCTCAGACGTTCGCAATCAATATTGCGGCGTACGCCATCATGAGTAATCACTATCACGTGGTGCTTCATATCGACAAAAAGCAGGCAGACCAGTGGTCCGATCTTGAGGTGGTTGAGCGCTGGCATTCGATTTTCAAAGGTAATCTGTCCTCGCAGAAATTTATCAGGGGTGAAGTTCTGGATGTGGCGCAACGAGCGCGTCTACAGATGTTTATAGATGAGTGGCGGGCGCGTTTATGCGATATCAGCTGGTTTATGCGAATTCTGAATGAATCTATCGCTCGTGAAGCGAATGCCGAAGACCAGTGTACCGGCCGATTCTGGGAGGGGCGGTTTAAGTCACAGGCGTTGCTCGATGAAGCAGCGCTGGCAGCCTGTATGGCTTATGTTGATCTGAACCCTGTTCGTGCTCAGATGGCAGAAACGCCAGAGCAATCAGACCATACGTCAATAAAGAAGCGTTCGGAGAAGGCTAAGCAATCTCAACAGATAAATCATCCAAATCAGCAGGTGAAAGAGCTGCATCCATTTGTGGGCAACCCTCGTCAGGACATGCCGGACGGAATTCAGATGCGACTTACAGATTACTTGGAACTCGTCGAATCATTCGTCTCGTCCATGAGACTCACCCTTCGGGCAGCCTAAAGGCTGTGCAAATAGTTCCCTGCAATTTGTGGACTGGCCGGATTCTCCGCGAAGACAAGCGTGGTGCAATTTCAGAAAATGCCGAAAACATTTTGACCCGGCTCGGGATTGATGATTCACAATGGCTGGACATGACTTCAAACTTTGAGCAATGCTTTGCGACATTTGCAGGTAACGAACAGCGCCTACGGAGCGCCTGCGAAACGTTAAATTATCAAAGATCACCGGGACTCAGCCGATGTAGAGCGGCTTTCGGCTAGCAGAACTCTGTAACCCACATTCAAAAGCGAACACCAGTATCTGCTGGTGTTGAGCATGTCTTAAATTCGACCTTTTCATTGAAAATCCGGAGTCTTACCCCAGTACTATAGGAGCTGCCGTGCTGAACCATTGCGTTGGTGATAAATGACCTGATTTTGTTTCAAAATTAAGGTGGGTGTCTATTTAGTTAGTTTCAAAATTAAGGTGGGTGTCTATTTAGTTTGTCTATTTAGTTTGTTCACACTTCAACGCCTTCGACTAAGTTTGCGAATCGTCCATAACAGGAAAATAGATCTTTATCTTCGCTGAGGTCGCTTTCCAAAAAAATCCGAACTAAGCGGACTCGGCCTATAGGTTGGTACTTGTCCATTTCTTCGATTTTCTCAAAGATTTGCTTGAGGGAGTCATACGCTTCTAATGCAGCGACACTATTTTTTTTATTCTTTAACATGATTTCAAGATTCATGCTTTCTTTCTTTAATTGAATTAATTTATCCATTTATGAGTAATGAATTTATCTCACTTATTCTGATTTCTAGATCCTCTTCAGGCCCTGCAAAGTTTCTAGATGCAATGATACCAAAATTTAATTTTCTTCCATTTAATTCATTCCGATAATCTAACCCTTGTTCATGACATTTTTTAAGAAACTCTAACTGTCTAGCAATTGATGCATAAACTCCAGAGTCTTTAGATGTACTCTCTTTTACCTGAATCTCAGGCAAAACACTGTCAATATTATCAATTATTTCTTGTTTCATTATCAAGTTCCTACTACGGATTTCTTTATAGAATCGTTAACTAATAACTGGACTCCACCCCCAGATGTTTCAACAGGAACTTCAGGTACAGTCCAATCATCAAGGACTGGTTTAGCATAACTTTTTAATCCTGTGCCACTTGGTATTTTAAAGGCTTTCAAAGATCTTGTGTTTCCATTAAGACCTGACTTGACTAAAGTGACTAATAGGACACCCACGTTAGTACTTTATCCTGATTGCTCATAAATTAACCCATGTTAGACTCAGAGCATCTTCGTTGAAGGATAGAAACTAGTTAGATATGACTTCAAACTTCGAAGAATGCTTTGCGACCTTTGCGGGTAACGAACAGCGCTTACGTAGCGCTTGTGAAACATTAAATTATCAAAGGTCACCGGGACTCAGTCGGTGTAGAGCGGCATTCGGCTAGTAGAACTCTGTAACTCACATTCTAAAGCGAACACCAGCATCTGTTGGTGTTGAGCATGTCTTAAATCCGACCTTTTCATTGAAAATCCGTCGTCTTACCCCAGTGCTATAGGAACTTCCGTACTGAACTATTGCGTTGGTTATAAATGACATGATTCTGTTTCAAAATTAAGGTGGGTGTCTATTTTATCTTTTTTGGTGGCCAAATTTAGTTGACCACTACATTGACCTTATGAAAAATCAGACATTCTTCTTAGTTTGACTGTCCGGGGTTTTGCGGGATTTAATATCGTTAAGTATTTTGGGATTCAGCCGTCGGAGGAAAATATCGTCCACCGTTATCTTTAATTAGAAGGATCCCAACATTTTTAGGAGTCAATTTTTTTAATTCTTCAAAGGTTTTTTTAAGAATGAAAAAATTATCAAGTCTTATTTTATTTGGATTGGTTGATGCAGTTATACAAAACTCATCTTTGCCTTTAGCTTTTGTTAATACAGGAGAAAAATTTTCTTTTTCAGAGTTTATTATATAAATAACTTCAGTATCATTCATTTTTTATACTCATGTTAATATTTTTCTTGATAACGTGCTGCATCCTAATTCATATATCCTTTTCTTGTAAATAAATATATCATGTAAATCTTCAGAGTTAAATGTATTGGATGAGAAATATTTTTCTATTGAGTAGTAAGTTCTGTTGATTTCTTTAGTCGGTGTTTTTTTAAAATAATTAGGATTGTTTTTTAATATGACGGTGATTGCAAGTAGAGACTCTAGTACGGCAGTTGAGTTGTCGATAGCTCTCTTATCTTCCATGAAATCATTGAAAATTTTTAAAAATATTAATATATTTTCATTGGGGTTTTCATCGATATATTTTTTTACCCACCCTTTAACCTGTGCAAAGTATGCATGCTCATGAGTTTCTCTATTTCTTGAGAAGTATGTTCCTTCTCCAAGGAAGAATTCAATGGACTCATTTTTTTCGATAGAAGTCTTGAATAAATTTTTACTCACTTTAGTCTCTCAGAATGAAGGTTTTCAATCTTACTTAGATTATCGATATTATTGTCGTGAGCAATATGCTGTCCTCCTGACATTGTTGCTTCTGAGTTTCCAGATTTAGTGTACCCGCCTGGAACCCACTCACCTTGGTATGCACCGCCTTCGTTGCCTGTGGGAATATCAAACTTAAAGCGCGGGTCACCTGGATTAGTTTTAATATACATTATTCTTGAATCTTCAAGCATTGCCTCATCCCCTAGGTTTAGCCCGTCTCTCAGGACTTTCCAGTCCCCACCGGAAGCTTTAAATTCTATAACAAGCTGATCCATTTCAGAGCCTAGTCCAACAAATTTTCCATCAGGTGATAGAGTTTTATATTTTGGGTTAGCTATCCAATCCTCAAATATAACCATCCCAGCACCTTCATTTTTAAACTTCTCCAAATGCTCTGAAACGTATTCTACAGGCAGATACTCTCCTACATCATCAGGCCTATTTCCATTCTCAAGATTTATGATTTCATCGAACTTTTCTTGAGACATAGGAACTTGCGGTGGCACAGTTGCATTTGCGCTATTGTTCGGCGTACTAACAACCCCCGTCTCAGCCCCATGCGCATCGGTCTTCTTCGCCTCAACTTTTTCAACCGGCAGGGCGGCATTCTGGTTGCCTTTGGTTTTACGCTTCTTGGCTTGCGATTTTAATGAGCGCGTTGCTTTCGCGAAGTCTTGCAGTAAATCCCCGACCTTTTGGAATTTTTTGATCAAATGCGCTTTGCTGCCTACCGCCGCGACAACACCGACGCCGCCGGTAACAGCGGCCATGACGATGGCGAGGATGATTTCGAATACCGCAGATCCGATAACATTGGTAACTTCTATCGCGTGTTGAGCTTCGGCGTAGTCTTTGGTGAATTGGTAGAGCATCCCTCTAACATTGGGGTCATCCATGACTAGGCTAGTCATGGCCATGGCTTCGTCGATCTGTTGTTCTGTGATCGTGGTTGGGTCAAAGCCCAATGCTTCGACGAGTTCGCGCTTCTCACCTTTCACATAGGTGTCAGCGTAGGTTTTGCTGAAGTCTTCTGATTCCCAAGCGGCTTGTAATGCTTTTGCATGATGCTGCATTTTCACAAAAGGATTGACGACGTCGCTGACTTCTTTGAGCCATACCACCATACCCCAGGCGGAGGAGCCTATGCCTTGCATAAATGCGCCGGTGTAGATCATGCTTTTGGTGAGGGTGTTTTCTTCATCTAATAGGCGCGTATGCATGGCGGCTTCAGCGCGCTCGCCAGCCACAATGGTAGCGAGAGCGTTGCGAATCTTGACGATTAACTCGTTTCGAGGGTCGGGAACGTCGTCGCTGATTACCAGCGCGGTGCCGATCTTCTCAATGGTGAGGTGTGAGCTTGATAGCGCATCGGATAGCGCGCCTTGAGGGCTGCTTTGGCGATTAGGCAGCGAGGTCAGCACATCGCTGTAAAAATGGTTGTGTGCCGCATCGATTGAACTCACAGGCACATTACATAGGAGTTCATCGGCTAGGAGGGTACTTCCGCCTGCGAGATTTTCAGTGTGCCAAAACTGTGGGCCTGCGCCACGGCGAATGCGGTAGCGATTCCCCTGACTATCCTCTAACTCAAAATCAGCCATGTCCCTATGTTTTTCCCATTCAGTCCAGAATATTCAAAGTCGTTTAAAGAAGTTGTTACACAACGACAGTGCAATACTAAGCGGTTAGGCTGATGGCTTCAATCAGGAGATGGGTCAGCCTGAGAAATAGGGCCGTTTTAGAGCCCTCCGAACTTTTTGTTTTGTAGGCCATATTTCCTTCTTGAGTCTGTTACGCTGCAGTTCTTAATGCCTTGAAAGCTCAAGTCCCATGTTTAACATCACTCCAAAAACCCAAGTTGAAATAAACGAGTACCTGCCTGTACTTCAATCACTGGGAGAACGTCGTACGTTTAAAAAAGGCGATGTGATTTTTCGGGCAGGCGATAGGCCCGATCATTTGTTGTATCTGACTCAGGGCATTGTGAAGAGTTATTACCTCAATGAGGGGAAGGAGGTGATTCTTCGGTTGATGTCGAAAAACAGCGCTGCATTTGGCTACTCGTCGTTTATTACAGGTGCGCCGTCGCAGGAAACTATCGAGTGTGTGCAGGCGTGCGAGGGCGTTTGGATTTCGCTGAAAGAGTTGGATGATAAGAAGCAAGAATATCCATGGCTCTACGTGATGAGGGTGTATATGGCGGAGCAGCATTATTTATCCATGGAGAGGCGGTTAATCATGCTGCACCATAAATCGCTTGAGCAACGATATCGTTATTTTCTGGATGTGATGGATGATGAGGTTGTCGAGAATACGCCGATGCATTGTGTGGCTTCATACCTTGGTGTGACGCCTGAGTCGTTTTCAAGAATGAAACGAAATTTGGAGCGACCTTAACATTTGATAAGGTCACAGTGGGTCATCTCCTTTATAGTCATCAAACTAATGATAACGAGGTACTTGAAATGCTGGAGTCAGTCGAAATATTAAAGCCTGTGGTTGTGCTAGTGGCGTGGTCTATGGTGATGTTGTTTTGGATGCTCGCGACACGTGTACCAGCAATGAAGGCAGCTAAGATCAAGCTGATTCCGGGCGCAGCCTACGACGAGAAGATGGCGGCGTTGCCTGGCTCTGTGAAGTGGAAGGCAGACAACTACAACCACTTAATGGAACAACCAACTCTGTTTTACGCCTTAGCGATTTTACTGGCTATTATCGGTGGCGGTGATTCTGTCACGCTGGTTGCAGCGTGGTCGTATACTGGATTACGAGTTTGTCATAGTTTGGTACAGGCGCTGGGGAATAAAATTGAGATACGTTTTCTTTTATTCGTTTTATCGAATGTTGCGCTTTTGGTCATGCTAGTGAATGCAATGTGTTTGCTGTTTTTTTAGGAGTAGTTAGTATCTATGAAAATTACCGTTCTTAAGTTCGATACCCACAAAGCCGCTTTAACAGTTGCCTCTGTGTTTGCAGTCAGCACGCTGCTATTTCTGATTCCATTTATGTTGATTATGCCGATTGCAATGCAGGGGGCGAATGAGGTCAATGGGGGTGGTGTTGCAGTACTGACTGAAATGTTCTCAGTCATGATATTTATGCCTGTTTTCTATTTTATCTTTGCGTATCTAGGCGTACGTTTTTGTGCTTGGTTGTACAATAAAATTGCGGGTAAAACAGGTGGCTTTGTTTTGACAGTGGCAGTAGAGAATGATGACTAGTATAGGTCTTACTAAGCGATATTGATGTCGTTATTGACAGATTAAGGCCGCATTAGCGGCCTTGTTTATATGAATTCAAAGGTGCTCCAAATTTTACAAGTGCAACCCACACTCTGTTTTTTCTTTCCCCTGCCAGCGCCCAGCACGACCTTCGCCTTTGACGGTGCAATGTGAGCAACCGATCGATTCATAGCCTTCAGCCACCATCGGGTGAAAAGGCACATTGTGCGTTGCGATGTAAGCATCACGCTCTTCTTTACTGACATCCAGCATAGGGTTAAATTTAATAATCCCACGGCGCTCTTCGAAAATATTCAACGACGCTCTGTGGTCAGACTGCCAACCCATCAGGCTTGAAATCCATACGTTGTAACGCGTTTTTACTTCTTCTAGCGGTTTCACTTTATTTACCGAGCAGCATAAGTCTGGATCGGTTTCCCATAGGTTTTCCGATTGCGAGTAGGCGTGTAGGTGAGTGTCTGGTGTGAGGTCGGCCACGTTCAGACTAAATCGCTTGGTGAGGTAATTACGATATTCGATGGTTTGCGGAAAGTGATAACCCGTATTCACAAAGTGAATCAGCTGCTCAGGGCGAATGGCCGAGATGATATGTAAAAAATAGGCTGAGGTTGCCGCAAAAGAAGACGTCACGAGAATTTTATCCGCCGCAAAATCTTGATACACACGCTGAATCCGCTCTTCAAAATTGAGTGGCTGGTAGGTTTTATTCAGTTGCTCAATGGCTTCTTTACTTAACCCTAGGTTGTTTGTGCCAGCGGTGCTGATAATCTCAGTAGTGGCCGTGTCAGCGGTATTCATTGTAATTCCTTGGGTGTGTGGCCCAGTGAATGATGTGTAACAGAGGCTCTTCGCTCTGGTCCCATTGTGTAGGCATGATAAACGCTGGTGGCTTATCTGAAAAAGAATTAATAATGAAATTTATATTCCTTAAATGAATATGTAGGTTAGTAACTCCAACGATTCTGAACAGAATAGGTCGTAGCCGTATTTAATCAGAGGTGCCTTAGAACGCGTATTCATTTTTTAGGCTCTCACATCATGGTTCGTTCTTATCCATGTGTTCCATGGGGCCATATTTTTCAATAGAGTCTCGATTGGTAGGACAAACCTTACATAAAGTTACATTTTATTTGCGGATCTAGAGCAGAGTCCTAGAATGGTGTCCCTTGGCGACATTGTTCGCCAAGTAAGAGCGACTAATTAATAAAATTATAACTACCTTAGGGATATGAGTAATGAAATTACATAAGTTATTTATTGCTACTGCCGTGATGCTTCCAATGATCGCTACAGCAGCAAAAGGCGATAATAACGGTAAGCCTTTTCAAGAATTGAGTGCCGTGATTGAAGGTAACCGTTCGCTTATTGATGCTAACACTGCAGGCATTGATGCGTTACGTGTCGATGTAACGAATATTGAAAGCAGTATTGCTGCGGTTCAGTTCGATCTTGATGGTTTGTTCGCACTGATTGGTGACAACGACTTGGATCTTGCTGAGTTGGAAGGGCGCGTTGCTGCTCTGGAAACTGGCTTTGATGTATTGAATGCCGATCTCTCGGATTTACGTGCTGATCATGCTGCGGATATGCTTGATGTGAATTTAGCCATCGCTAACGCAGAAGTACGTATCGGTGCATTGGAAAGCGAGCTTCAAACGTTGACAGATTCGCTTAATGTACGTCTTGCTGGTATTGATGGTGAGTTGCAAGATAATGCGATGGCAATTGATTCGTTGTTGGTTGATTTGAGTGTGACCAGTGCTAAAGCGCTTTCGAACATGATGGCAATCAATGGCCTTGAAGGGCAGGTGGCTGATTTAAACGTTCGTGCTGCTCAGCACGAAGCTGATATTGCAGCTCTGCAACTACAGATTGATGCGTTAGATACACGTATCTCTGGTCTTGAATCAGCAGGAACCAGTTGTGCGAGCAGTGCTGTGTGGCAGCCTGTCGATTGCGCGACAAATTCTTGGGTATGGACGTCAGACAGAACGCATCCGACTCTCGATGCTGCAGACCAAAATGGCGTATTATGGGTAGGCGATCAGCACGCTAATATTCCTAATACCTGTAGTCTTGATGGAACTGGTTGGGTATCGACGGAAGTCTTTACTATGCAAGGTTGTAATACAGACTGGCGCCATATTGGTGGATCTTTCAGTGGTAACTGTGGTGGACATGATGGCGATCAGGTTCGTCGTCTGACGATGAACCCTGAAGGTTGTTTTGATTACACTGCTAACTAACGTTGGTGGTCGCATAAGTCGAAAATGGCACCACATTGGGTGATATGTCATCGACTTATTATTAACTCGTAATCACTTATTTAATGGGTGGTTGCGAGTTGATAAAGTTTTTTTCACCTGAACTAAACGTAATAAGTACGCATTGAAATAAACTCCAATTTACTCTCCGCTCAATCCACGCGCCAGTAAGCTTAAGCTTTGCTCTAGCCACTGATCGGTATCCACTTCATTCGTTTTAAATAATTCACTGTTGCCATCTTGCAGCATAATGACGCCGTGTAATGAGCCACGCATATAGAGGGCAATGGATACAGGGTTGGTCTCATTTGGCAGTATCAGTGAGCCATCGTTTAGGGCTTTTTTTACTGAGTTTACCATCAGTTGCAGAATGCGATTGTCGGCTTCTGCGTACGCTTTTTCAGCATGCGTGCTGTTTTCATGCAGCTCTTTGCCTGAAGGCCGCATGCCAGCTGATAGGGTGAGGATGCGAAAATAATCTTGCTGATGTCGGTAAAAATACAGGTATGCCTTACCAATGGCGTACATTTGCTGCACGCCTTTGTCGCATTCGCTGACGTACTTGTGCATCAAGTCATACAAGGTGTTGGCCGCGCGAACGCTTAGCCCAACATGAATATCTTCTTTGTCGCGAAAGTAGACGTACAGTAAGGCGCGGCTTAGCCCTGCGCTTCTGGCGATGGCATCCATGGATGTTTTATCAAAGCGTTGCTCAATAAACGCTTCTTCGGCTGCGTCTAAAATGGCTTCTCTACGCTCATGCTTTTCATCTTCGTTCCGGGATCGGATATGCACATTTACCTCCTTTAACTGACAGGGGATATTGACACTTTCTCATATTTTGACATAGTGTCATTAACTGACAGTATGTCAATAAGGTGGGGTTATGCAAAGTTTATTGTGGTTTAGATCAGTAAATATGGTGGTTTTAAGGGCGGCCCTGGGTGTGGCTTCAGGTGTGGCTTCAGGTGTAGCTTTAGGCTTGGCTTTAGGTTTGACTTTAGGGATAAGTTTTGACGCTACTGCCACAGAGAATGGTGAGTTGAGTGCTGAGGCGTCGGATCTTGAATCCACAGTTCAGCATATGATTCCAGTTCAGGTGGTCACTATTGCACAGCAACCTGTGTACGAGTCACGAACCTTCTCTGGCACTACCCGGGCGGTTAATCGTGCGGTTATGCGTTCGCAAATCAGTGGCCGAGTTGATTATTTACCAATAAAGCTTGGGCAAGCCGTTAAGAAGGGGCAGTTACTGGCTGAATTGTATAACCCCGAGGCCGCGCCTGCAGCGCGATCGGCGCGTGTGCGTTGGCAGCAATTGCAAGATCAACAAGGGCAGCAGCAACGTGACTTCGAGCGCATCAGTGCCCTTTACGAACAAGGGCAGGCGAGTCGTCAGGACTTTGAACAGGCCCGCACCGCTTTAAATAGCGCGAATGATGCTGCGTTAGGCGCCGAGAGCGAATACCAACGAGCGTCAGGGTTAGATCAAGAGCGACAAATTCGAGCGCCGTTTCAAGGCGTTATTACATCCATCTCTACTGATGTGGGCGAGGTTGTTTCACCGGGCCAGGCACTGTTGCAAGTCGCTGATCCTAGCGCAGTTGAACTTGAAGTGGTGGTTAGCTCAGCCATCGCAACCAGTGTAAAGCCTGGCCATACAGTGACTGTACGTTTGCCTGTGCAGTCGGGTGTCCAGAGAAATGTTCAAACCAATGTTCAAACCAATGTTTCAACCAATGTTTCAACCAATGCTCCAATCAATCGTACCTCACTAAACAGTGCTGATATAACGGCAAGAGTGACTGAGGTTAGCCCGTTTCGTGATCGCACCGCACTACCTTCTGTTGTGCTGGAATTTGACTCTAAAGTTGTTACTAGCGGCACTGCGGTTTCTGCGCAATTTAAGATGCCTGTCGGGCAGGCGTTTGTGGTGCCGAGTAATGCCTTAGTACGTCAGGGAATGCGTGTGATCGTATACCGATTAATGGCGTCCAACACGGTTGAACCTGTGGCTGTGACCTTAGGCACTGTGCAAACTGAAGGCATCCAAATCTCTGGTGAGCTAGATGACGGTGATCGCATCATAGTGACCGGAAGCCAGCGATTATTTCATGGTGCATCTGTACAGGTGATGCCATGAATACGTTTAATGCATTACACAAATATCAGCGTTTAGTCTTTGCCATGACATTGATGTTTTTGGTGGTGGGTTTGGCGTCTTGGTTTACCATGGCGCGACAAGAAGATCCGAGTTTTCCGTATCGTCTTGGCATGGTCAAAGTGGTATTTCCGGGTGCGACTGCGACTCAAATCGAGAAGTTAATTACCGAGCCATTGGAAGAACAATTAGCTGAGGTGGATGAAATACGACGTATGCGTTCCATCTCACGTGATGACGTTGTTATTGTCATCGTTGAATTATTGGATCACATTTACGATACCGACACCGCTTGGGATCGAGTTCGTATTGCGCTTGATCAAGCTCAGCAAGATTTCCCTGCGGGTGTGGTCGAACTAACCCTCGAAGATAAACGCATGGATATTCCGGCCGTGGTGTTAAGCCTAACGGGGAGTGATGATCTCGTTGCGTTGGCAGAACAAGCCGAGTTATTAAAAAAGCAATTGTTACGAGTGCCCGGTGTGTCGCGTATTGAAATAAACGGCGACCCAGAAAAAGAACTTCGTGTTGAATTAGACACAGAAACACTGAATCAATTAGGCATTAATCGTGATCAAGTCGTTGAGGCGATCCAAGCAAATAATCATATTATTCCAGGCGGGTTAATTCGCCTTGATGGGCACAGCTTACGTGTAGTGAGCGGGTCGGATGTTCGTCAGCTTGAGGATTTAAAGTCAGTACCTTTAACACTGGGGAGTGGACAGCAGATACCACTAAATGCCGTTGCTCATATTCATATGGCCCCGCGTGAGCCTAAAACGGCGCAAAGTTATCACAATGGTGTGCGTGCTATTTCCCTCGGTATTATTACTCGGCGTGGACAGGTGGATGCATTGGCCTTTGGCCAAGCGTTACGCCAAAAAGTGGACGACATTCGTACGGATTTTTTGCCACTCGATATTCATGAAACCTTTTTTCAACCGGATTATGTGGCGGAGCGCTTAACGGGGTTGCAGTGGAGTCTTGCCGGAAGCATCGCGATTATCGCTTTAGTGGTTATTATCGCACTGGGGTGGCGTAACGGTTTAGTGGTGGCGGCAATATTACCGGTTGTCGCCATTATCGCGTTGGCACTGTACAACTTAGGCGGGGGAATTTTGCATCAAATTGCCGTCATCGGCATGGTGATCTCGTTAGGTATCTTGGTGGATAACGCCATTGTTGTGGTGGAATCCATTGAGCAAAATTTGCAGCAAGGTATGAGTCGTCGTGAATCAGTGACCGCAACATTTTCACAAATGGCGATGCCTTTATTCAGTTCAACCGGAACGACGGTGGCTGCTTTTATTCCTTTGTTATTAAGTAAAGGTGGCACGGGTGACTTTACCCGAGGCATTCCGGTCATGATCATTATTTCACTCATCGTCAGTTATTTTATTTCGGTGTTTGTATTGCCCTTAGTCGCAGAATATTTAATTCGTGGTCGTCAAAAGAAACCATCACAAGGTTTATCTCGACTGAGTGATTATTTAGTTCAGGTCACGCGAACAAAAGGTAAGCGAGTTTTGCTCTTAGTTTCTGTGATTATGCTTGCCGTGTTGACGTTAGTTCCCAGTCTTAAGTTGCAGTTTTTTCCTGCCGCTGACCGTAATCAATTGGTGCTGGATTTAACCCTCCCTAGTCATGTCACTATTGATGAAACGGCTGCGGTGAGTTCCGACATAGAGAGAAGCTTGTTGGCACGCGAAGAAGTCACTTCTATTTATCGTTCTGTTGGCGCATCGGGTTTTCGTTTTTATTACAACTTAAACGCGGTGCCTGAGTCACCAAATACGGCACGCCTAATGATCAACACCGCTAATCTGGCTGCCAATCAGGTATTAATTCACTGGATTGAAAACTCGTTGCAGCCTTTGCATCCCGAAGCAACGTTAGTGGCCAAGCGATTAGGCCAGGGGCCGCCAACGCCAGCGCCCATTGAGCTGCGTTTGCAGAGCGACGACTCACAAGCCTTGTATCAGGCAACGGATCAAGTGCTGAAAATTCTGCATGAAATGTCTGGAACAGACATGGTGCGATCTGATTTAGACACAGGCATTGCCGAAATGCGTGTTGAAGTGGATAAGCCTACGGCTGAGGCCTTAGGTTTACGACGTGACCAAATAGCCGCCGCATTATTCGCACAAACTCGTGGCCTTGATGCCGGTGAATATCGGTATGCGGATAACCCCGTCACCATTCGTGTGCGCTCAGAGTCTGGCGAACATACGTTACCGCAGACGCTAGCGAGCACCTCAATTTATAACGCCGCGGGGCAGCCGGTGCCGTTGGATACTGTCGCGAAGGTTTCAATGGGTTGGAACCCTGCGGTTATTCATCATTATCAGGGCCAGCGTACCGTGACGGTCTTGAGCGAATTAGCACCGGGGGCAGCATACAATGAAATTCTTAATGCTTTAAATGAAGCACTGACGGTTAAACCTTTGCCTTCAGGCGTCAATATGCAGTTTGGCGGTGATGCAGAAGGGTCGGGAGATGCCAATAGTGCCATTCTAAAAACGGCGCCTTTAGGCATCATGATGCTGTTGTTGTTTATGTTGTTAGAGTTCAATAGCTTTAAGCGCTTAGGCATTATTTTAGTGACGATCCCACTGGCGGGTGTTGGCATTATACCGGGCTTAGTCTTCAGTGATTCTCCCTTTGGTTTTCAATCGTTACTGGGCGTTATAGCCCTTACTGGCATCGTCGTGAATAACGCCATTGTATTGCTAGACGCCATCGACGCACGTTTAAAAGAAGGGAGAGATATTGATGATGCCGTCGACGCGGCGATTAAAGCGAGAACCGCCCCGGTATTACTCACTACAGTTACAACGGTACTGGGCTTGCTGACGTTGGCGTTCTCCGAATCTACCCTGTGGCCACCAATGGCGTGGGCTATTATTTCCGGATTGCTAATGTCGACGTTATTTACGCTGCTGGTTATTCCAATACTGAGCAGAACCTTTCTGCGTTCAAAAGCGATATGAATGTCGAATAATACGAGCACAACTTAATGCTGGTCGTTAACTAAAAAAGAGGCGAATATGTCACAAAAGATAGAACATCAATTTGACCGAGCAATTCACTTAGTTGGTGGTGACAGCCAATCCAGTGCAGGGCAGTACAAAGGCGCAACGACATTAGAATACGCCAACATGGTCGGGCCATTTGGTGGTGTTTTGGCAGCGGCGCTATTAAATTCGGTACTTCAACATCCGCAGTGCCAAGGTGAGCCTGTATCATTAACCGTTAATTTTGCTGCGCCAGTACAAGATGGCGAGTTTAATATTGAAGCAACGCCAGTAAGAACTAGCCGCTCGACTCAGCACTGGACGATGTCTCTGCTTCAGCAGGGAGAGGTCGCCATGACCGCAACAGCCATATGTGCGTTGCGCCGTGAAACATGGGAAACAACAGACAGCGATATGCCGCAAGCGCAGGCACCGGAAGGGTTGGCCGCATTACCCGAAGTCATGCCCATCCCTAAACTGTTTTCTAATTACGATATTCGCATGTTACGCGGCAACATAGCGCCATTACCGCAAGCGGAAGAGTACGTTAAAGACAGCTCAGAGACCTTGTTATGGGTTCGTGATAAACCGGCGCGCGCAATGGATTTTACCTCGCTAACAGCCATGGCAGATATTTTCTTTCCGCGTATATTTGTGCGCCGTCAGCGTCCAGCGGCGGCAGGGACTATCTCTTTAACCATTCATTTTCATGCAGACAGCCAAGCGCTCGCCACTGTGGGGGATGAGTTTGTATTAGGGCATGCACTAGCCAAGCGTTTCTACAATGGCTACGCCGATCAAGTAGGTGAGGTGTGGTCGAAGAGTGGTGTGTTGTTAGCGACAACGTCACAGACGGTGTATTACAAAGATTAAACAAGCCTAAGGTGTCTCTGGTTAATTTCGATCAATTTAGGCTAATTAGCTTATGGCTGAATTAATCAGAGGTGCCTTAAATATCTGAGTATTAATACGCCCTTAATTTTTTTCTGTCTAGTAATGTTGTACTGAGCTGTAAGTGGACAAAAGACGCGTTTATTTAACCTTATACGCCATCAAAAAAATAGAATTGGATTGTTTATGTAAGGCCAATTTTTGATGTCGATAATTGTCCAGACATTCTCAGCCTAACGTTATATTTCATATAAAAACTTGGAACTCGTTCCTAAACTCCCTGCCAGAATAGCCCCGATAAAAAATCACCACAAAAAGTAAAAATAACAGGGAGGGTGTTTCAAATGAAAACTGGTAAGGCGAGTACTTGTTCAGGAATGATAGCTTTGTCCGTAACGCTTGTCGGTATATTGATTACGGCGTTTGGTGTTCATGCAGAAGAGATCGATATCACGGCTCAGGATATTGCACTAGGGCAGCGTATTGGGCTGGCACCTATGGATGAACATTCTATGGATAAAATAACCGCACAGGGCAGTGTGCGTGATGATTTTCAATACCTGATTGATGTCTACGATGGTGGCCCGTCGGACGAAGCGCCAGAGAAGGCGGTAACGGCGTTCTTTCAGACTGTCTTGCCTATGTTTGAATTTTTAACAGACTACACCATTTCGGATGTTGAATATCGTGACCCAGACAGCCCACAGGTGATTGCTAATACGGACGGCTCTATTACGATCATGTTGCCATCTCGTATTGGTGAAATTGCTTATCGCGATCTAGCGGTTCTTGGCGCTGAGAGCACCCCGTTGGGCGATCTCATTTTTTCCAATATACGTACGGTAGAAGGCTCTAGAATCATATTGACTCGTACAGAGCCTTAACCGAGTCTTATTTCCGCAGGGCAGCAACCATAGCTTTTAATTCTTGGAGTTCATCACGTAACTCATTAAGAGACGCGTTGCCGTCTTCTTCGTCCTGCTCGGCACGCTCTTTGGCGTGCTCGTCTTCTAATACATTGACCACAATACCGATCACCATGTTTAAGAAGGCGAACGCGGTGAAAAAGATGAAGGTGAGGTAGTAACTCCATGAGAGTGGGTAGACAGCCATCGTCTCGTACATCACATCCGTCCAATCCTCGAAGGTCATCACCCGGAACAAGGTCAGTAACGAAATGCTGATGTCGCCCCACAACACAGGGTTGATGTTCGCAAAGAAGGTCGCGCCAATGGCGGCGTATATATAGAAGATGATGAACATCAGCAGTACGACATAGCCCAGTTGCGGTAATGCACGCACCAAAGAGTTTAGTAACATTCGCAGCTCGGGAATGATCGACACCATACGCAGCACGCGGAACACCCGAACCAAACGTCCTACCAGTGCCATATCGCTGTTATCAATAGGAATCAGGCTGACGACCACCACTAAGGTATCGAAAACGTTCCAGCCATTATGGAAAAAACGTTTCTTATTCGGCTCGGCAATAAATCGCACAATAATTTCGAACAAAAACAGAAACGTGATGGCAACATCCAGCCATTGGATGCCCGTTGAGACGATGTCTGGAATTGGGTACGTTTTGGCACCAATGAGCAGTGCAGAAAGAATAATAATCCCGACAACAAAGAGTTCAAAGATACGGTTGTCACGCAGTGCAATGGCTCTTGCTTGAATCTGATGAATACTGGTCATGTTCTGTGGTCACTAATACGCGATGGAATTGCGGCAGATAGTAATGATTTTGGCACTCAATACAATGCTCCAGTGACCTTTCATGCAATTGCTGCTCTGTGAACGTTTATACGGTTTGAATCGATTGTCTTGCTTTTCATCAAGTTCGTTTGAAATAGCTGAAACAGAGAAGGGGAAGTGCTTGTTTGGTGTGCGAGAATACCCCACAGATTACTTTCGATGATGTCTTTATGTTGTTACTTCTTTCTGCCGTTGCAGTGATATTTCTCATTCTAATGACCCGGTTTATGCGTCGCAACGTGTTGTGGCGTGCCGCAGTAACGCCTTTAGCCTCGATTATCGGCTCTGGCTTTTTAGTATTGGGGCCGATTCTTGTGCATCACTTTGGTGTCTGGGCTCCTTGGATCATGCTCGTCTTATGTATGCTTGCTTGGGGGTTTGGCTCTGCATTGCGGGCCAATATTCAGCGAATCGGGGAAGGTAAAAAAGGAGCGGGTCAAGCAGCGGATAGCCAACTTGAAAATGTGAGTGCGTGGATACTCTCCGTTGCCTACATGATTTCAGTGGCGTATTACCTCAATTTATTCGGAAGTTTCGCTGTGAGTCTCACGCAATACGACACTCAAACGACGGCAAGGTGGGTAACTACCTGCGTCTATTTAACCATTCTGGTGATGGGGTACTGGCGTGGCTTTCGTATGCTGGAGTCGGTGGAATACCAAGCGGTAGCTATTAAGCTTGCAGTGATTGGTGCGCTGATTTTTGCATTGGGTGAATTTACTTGGGGAGCGGCCGAAGACAACGCTTTGGTATTTCCTAGTGCCGACATAGGTCACTGGGAAGCATTAACCCTCGTATTTGGTTTATTAATTACCGTGCAGGGATTTGAAACGTCTCGCTACCTGGGTGCTTCTTACACCGCTGTTACGCGCATTCGCTCAATGAAATTAGCTCAAGTAGTAGCAGCCTTGATCTACCTAGCTTACGTCATTCTCCTCACCTACTCTTTGCCGGTGCCTAAGAATGACATTAGTGAAACTGAAATCATCTCCCTGATGGGGCAAGTATCACCTTTCCTCCCCGTGTTATTGGTCGCTGCGGCATTGGCGGCACAATTTAGTGCAGCGATTGCCGATACTGGTGGCGCAGGCGGTTTACTAGAAGAGGTGAGTCGCAAGGTATTTACAGAACGTCAAGGTTATCTGGTCGTCTGCATTGTTGGCCTAATACTGACGTGGGTGGCGGATGTATTCACGATAATAGTGATCGCCTCAAGAGCGTTTGCCTTTTATTACGCTGTTCAAGCATACATTGCTGCACACAATGCACAGGGCCGTGAAAAAGTACTGTTCGCGAGTATGAGTTTTACGGCGCTTGCTGCGGCATTACTAGGCACTTCTGTAGAGACTTAACGGGTTGCTCAGAGGTTGAATTCCAACACGCGCTGGCCTTATGAAAACCCTTGCCTCAGGCGGCATAAATACCGTAAACTACGCGCCCTTTTTGTGGGTTGAATACCGCCCGCAGGCCCTGAAGCCCTAAATACCTTGTGTAGAGCGCGCTTCAGGATAATAAACGACAGGCGATTCCAAAACCTGTCACTTGATGAAACGACCGGAGTAGTACACTTTATGGTAGTTATCCGTTTGGCCCGTGGTGGCTCTAAGAAACGCCCTTTTTATCACATCAACGTAGCTGACGCGCGCATGCCTCGCGACGGTCGCTTTATCGAGCGTCTTGGGTTCTTCAACCCAGTTGCCCGTGGTCAAGAAGAAGCACTTCGCCTTGATCTTGAGCGTGTTGAGTACTGGATGAGCAAAGGTGCTCAACCAACTGACCGTGTTAAAAAGATTTTGAAAGACGTTAAAAAAGCTCAGGCTTAATAACGACTTACTGTATTAACCCGAGGAGATCGCACAGTGGCAAACGAGGACATTCGAGTTCTTGGCAAGATAACCACTGCGTTTGGTATCAAAGGTTGGGTGAAGGTTTATTCCTACACTGATCCGATGACTAACCTACTGGAGTACCCGATCTGGCATATCCATGTTGATGGCCAGTGGAAAGAATATAAGGTACTGCAGGGAAAACCTCAGGGGAAAGGTCTGGTAGCGAGCCTGAATGGCATTAACGACCGAGATCTTGCCTTGGCATTATCCCAAAGTGAGATTGGCGTTCCTGAATCGCAGTTACCCGAGCTTGAAGAAGACGAACATTATTGGTTCCAGTTGATTAGCCTGAAGGTGGTAAACACCGAAGGCGTTTTGCTGGGCCAAGTGAAAGAAGTATATGACTCAGGTGGCGGCAACGAAGTGCTGGCCATTCAGCCCTGCGAAGGCAGTGTTGATAAGCAGCAACGACTGGTGCCATTTGTTGAACAATACATTCTTGAGGTCGATCTGGACGAAGAGTTAGTTCAGGTGGACTGGGACCCGGATTTTTAACCTCGGGCTTTAGGGTTTGAGAGGAGTAAATACCGGTGTGGTTTGGAGTGGTGACACTATTTCCTGAGATGCTTCAGGCACTGACCGAACAAGGTGTCAGTGGTCGTGCAGTAACACAGAATAAAGTGTCAGTAGCGTGCTGGAATCCGCGTGATTTCACACACGACAAACACCAAACCGTGGACGACCGTCCTTACGGTGGTGGCCCGGGTATGCTGATGAAAGTTCAGCCTCTACGCGACGCCATTCATGCTGCGAAAACAGCAGCCGGAGAAGGCGCTAAGGTGATTTATATGTCACCTCAGGGTCGCAAGCTGGATCAGCAAGGTGTGCTTGAATTAGTGCAGCAAGAAAAGCTGATTTTAGTGGCAGGGCGGTACGAAGGCATTGATGAACGTTTGATTGATGACGAAATCGACGAAGAGTGGTCTATCGGTGATTTTGTTCTCAGTGGTGGTGAATTAGCTGCCATGACGTTAATGGATGCTGTGATCCGATTGGTGCCCGGCGTATTAGGGCACGAACAGTCGGCTCAGCAGGACTCCTTTATGGAAGGTCTGCTCGATTGTCCACACTACACTCGCCCAGAAGATTATGACGGGCAGTTAGTACCGGAAGTATTGCTTAGCGGCAATCATGAAAAAATCCGACAATGGCGTCTAAAGCAGGCGCTAGGCCGAACTTGGCAACGCAGACCCGACTTATTGGCTGCGCTGGAACTGACAACCGAGCAACAAAAGTTATTGACAGAATATCTGGATGAGAACGCTGAGAACTCATCAGACTGTTAAGGAGCGAACAATGAGCAATAAGAACACAATTATTCAGCAGATCGAAAACGCTCAGCTGAAAGACAACATCCCAACTTTTGCCCCTGGTGACACTGTTGTCGTACAGGTTAAAGTGAAAGAAGGTACTCGTGAGCGTCTTCAGGCGTTCGAAGGTGTGGTTATCGGTATTCGTAACCGTGGCCTAAACTCTGCATTCACCGTACGTAAAATTTCACACGGTGTTGGCGTAGAGCGTACTTTCCAGACTCACAGCCCAATGATTGACAGCCTAGCTGTTAAGCGTCGCGGTGATGTACGTCAGGCTAAGTTGTACTACTTGCGTGAGCGTAGCGGTAAATCTGCACGTATTAAAGAAAAGGTATAAGGGTTACCCCCTCATACGTTTCTTTACCGAAAAGCGGGCCTTGTGCCCGCTTTTTTGTGCCTATTGAACACGTATTCCTGTTATGGTTTGAAAGAGAGTAGGCGTTTAAGCGCCTCAACATTTGAGCCCATATTTGAGCAATCAGAAGAATAGAACTATGAAACGAACTTTGATGGCTATGTTAGTAGGTGTAGTGATCAGCTTGCCTGCGCTAGCGGAAGATGATCTTAAAACGAAAGCCGAGAATCAACTCAAGAAAGTGTTGGGGCCTGCAGTAGAAGTGACAGAAATTCTTTCGCTTGGCAAAGATCAGGTATTCGAAGTGATGCTTATGGATGGTGGTCTGATGCATATGACGCCAGATATGAACTTCATTATTCATCAAAATGCATTATACGAGATTACTGACAGCGGCCTACAGAACATCAGTGATATGCGCATGAGTGTACGTCGTGCCCAAGAGATGGCCTCAATTCCTGATTCTGACACTGTCGTGTTTAAAGCCAAAGGTGAAGAAAAAGCCGTTATTAATGTATTTACCGACATCGACTGCGGCTATTGTCAAAAACTTCACCGTGAAGTAGAAGGGATTAATGAATACGGGATTACTGTACGTTACTTGGCATTCCCGCGCGCCGGGGTGGCTGACCAACAGGGTGACGTGACGGAAGCTTTCCGAAAAATCAATTATGTGTGGTGTCAAAAAGATCGATCTGAAGCCATGACAGAGATGAAGGCTGCTCAAGCTGATTTGTCTCAAGCGTATAGCCGTGTTCGAGGCGGTAGCTCTCAAGAGGCCATGGCCGAATTTGATAAGCAACGTACTCAAATGGGCAAGATGCTTAGTGCTGAGCAATGTTCATCTCCAGTGGCGGCTCAATATCAGCTAGGACGCGCCATTGGGGTGAGCGGCACCCCAGCAATGGTGACGACGGAAGGGGCTTTGATTCCGGGCTATATGAAGGCTGAAGATTTAGCTAAGCGTTTGGGTGTGTTGTAACGACAACCAATAGCCAGCGTATGAAAGAGCCCGCATATGTGGGCTTTTTTGGGCCTGCTTGAAAGCTTATGTGTGAGGAATAATGGTATGTACGCAGCTTGTGGAAAAGACGGCCACCATACGGATACTGCCTTTGAATAACCTTTCCCCAACTTATCCACAGAATTGTCCAGATAGGGCAGTATCAGAGTGATCGCATGTATTCGATGATTTCGCTTGACCTAAGCAAGAATGAGGAGATAAAAAAAGCACGAAAGGGTGCATCGAGTTTCATTTTGGTGCAGCCTTATACACACCTGTTCATTTGGCCGTAAAAACCGCTCTATTTCTCTAAGAAATTCATCTTTAGCCTATTGCATTTGCTAAGTCATTGAAAAATATAGAGTTTTTGATTGATTAAAAAACAACCAATTTAACTTATATCCCCGTTCTATTAGGGCTATAGGCGTTTATCAATTTATTATCCACTAAGTTATCCACAGAAATTGTGGGAAACTTTCAGTCGCCAAGCTGCGCCATATTTTCAATTTTAATCGAAAAAAAGGTCGAAGGAGTGTTGACTTAATATTGGAATTGAAATCGTAGGTTATACACACAGGTACAGCTGGCGTAATACTACTTGGCGCTATAATGGCAAAAAGGGTTGAGAATTGAACAATCTATCTAAGTTGTTGAAAAATAAGAGTTTTTATTTTGTTAATTTTTTCAACAATATGACAGGAACGCTGAATTCATGCGGGTTACAGCCAGTTTTCAAATAGTTATCCAGTGAATTATCCACAGAAAATGTGGATAACATAAAAAACCTAATTTTTACTGAGGGTTAGCACTAGCTTCTTCATCCTCATCCGATCTCAAGTAGGCGTCCATAGATGCGTGTGGCGGAGTGGTCAGGCCTAACTGTAGAGCCGTAGGTAAATGGTCAACCCAGTCAAAGTCATCCATAAGTTTGCGCAGTACTCGATCAAGAGGGGCAACAAAGGTAAGTTCCTCTCCAGTCGTCGGGTGCTCCATGGAGAGTGACCAAGCATGAAGTAATAATCTTGGTGCATCCATATGGTCGCGGAAGTAACGACTATGTCGTCCCTTGCCGTAGCGAGCATCACCGATGATAGGGTGGCTGAGGTGTTTTAGATGACGTCGCAATTGATGCTTACGACCGGTAAAGGGGCGGCAATTAATTAAGGAATAGCGAGATTGAGGGTACTTGTCGATTTCAACCGGGATTTCAACAGTGCTTAGGCATGTAAAATCTGTAATGGCTTCTTGTGGAGGTTTTACACGCTCGTGTTTAGCGTACTTATCAACCGGTGGCGACATGGCGTAGTCGAGATGAGTAAATTCCGGCATGTAGCCACGAACAATCGCTAGGTAGTGTTTTTCGATATTACGCTGACGCCATTGCTCAACCACTAAGCTGGCAATCTCGGGCTGCATCGCAAAGACCAAGACGCCAGAGGTAGGTTTGTCTAGACGATGAACCGGATAAACGCGCTGGCCAACTTGATTACGCACCAGTTGTAATGCGAAATCTGTAGCGTGGCGGTCGATTTCACTACGATGAACAAGTAAGCCACTGGGTTTATTGATCACCACGAGTTGCTCATCTTGATAAATAATCTCAAGTTCCACAGTAATGTCGCCTGTTGTCGGTAAAGTGCCGCACTCTACCTTGGTGTCTTGCCTTTGAAAAGCGAGTGAGTCTGTCCCCTGTATCGGCCATGGTTTATCATCAGCGCGAGTATTCATGGAAGTACGATTATGTTTAACCGTTTGAAATATTTGAGTGTGATCTTGGGTTGGCTGTTGAGTCTGGCGCCAATGCAGGCAAATGCGGAGCCCGTGGCTTGGGATGGCCCGGGGAAAAAGGGTTGGTTAACGCGTTCATCTGAGCATTTTCAGGTGCATTATCCTGCGCTAAATAAAGAGTACGACGCTATTGCTTTGCGTGCTCTGGGGATTGCCGAGGCCTCCCATCAAGATTTGGTCCCCTTCTTTAATACTGTGCCTGTACACAAAACTCAGTTAGTTGTATCAGATGATCAAGATGCGGCGAACGGTTGGGCGAGTTACTTTCCGTTTCCACAGATACGCCTATATATCACGCCACCGTCAGAATTAACGGGGCTGCAGAACTACGGAGATTGGTTAACGCTGTTGATTCGGCATGAATATGTTCATGTGCTTCATATGGAAATGGCCAAGGGATTGCCAGAAAAGGGCCGTCGTATCTTTGGGCGTTTGCCAATACTATTTCCGCACAGTTTTACGCCCCCCATGTTGATTGAAGGCTTGGCTGTGTACCTTGAAACGGATTACGACGCAGGGACGGGGCGCTTAGCCTCGACCTGGTATCAAATGCAAATGCAGGAAGAGGTGCGCTCTGGCAATTTTAATACGTTGGGCGAAGCAGCTATTACCTCCAAAGACTGGCCGTACGGTCAGTATTATTTATACGGCTCATTTTTTATTGAGTATTTAGCACAGACGTATGGTGAGAATGCACTTAAACACTGGCTGAGCTTGTACAGCGAAGAGGTGTTGCCTTGGGCAATGCAAAATAACGTCGCTCGTCGAGTATTTGGCAAAACATTTGAGGGGCTATGGCGTGATTTCCGCACGGCGATGTATGCACGTTTTGATCAGGATACGCCTAGCACATTGAACCAAATATCAGCCGACGAACTACATACAGATGAATCGACCAGGCTCCAAGTAACCGCCATGGGAAATGATGGTGCCTTGTATGTGGTAGAACAAAATGACGAAGACCATCCAATACTCAATCGCTGCGAAGGACTTATCTGCGAGGCTATTACCGAGGCGGATCAAATCAATGCGCTGGATGTGAGCGCACAGAATGAGATCGTTGCGGTGAGGGGAGTGGCCTATGCCAGTGGACGTTACTCCGGTGACGTCGTGATCTTAAAAGAAGGGCGCTGGAAAAAGCTCACCCAAGGGTTGAGAGTATCAAGAGTGCGCTGGTTGCCTGACTCAAATCTTAGTCCTGCTTTAGCGCCAAACGCTGTGATTGCCTTGTCCTATAAAGAAGGAACTGCCCATTTATACCGGGTAAGCACAGGAGGACAAACGGAATTACTGTGGCGAGGATCGTATGGCGAATACGTCGGTGACTTTTCACTTTCACCAGACGGCACTCAACTGGTCGCTGCGTATAAAAGAGAAGGCAGCCCTTGGAATATAGCGACGCTGGATATATCGAACACCGATGATTTATCCAATGAACCTTGGACGCTACTCACGGATACCTCCTCAACTGAAGCGTCACCGAGGTTTACCGATAACGGCGATATTATCTTCGTTGCGGACTACACCGAGCGTTACAACGTGTGGCAGTTAAAGGACGGTCAAAGCAGCCAGTTAACGGATGTTGAATCGGGTGTGTTTGAGCCTTGGCTTAGTGGCGATCGACTGTGGGTTCAAGAGTATCAAGCGACAGGATTTAGAATGCGTAATCTCCCCTTTTCTTTGATCACTTCTGGGGCGGCTAGCACACTAAATACTGCACAGCTGATGCCTAATGTCCGCCCAGTAACGACGGCCAATAATTCAACAGAGTCGATAACGCTGAGCGCTGAAAAAGTATCAGAGGCGGAGCCTTATCAACCATGGAAAACACTGCGTCCATATTTTTGGGTGCCGTATTATGAAGCAACAGATCAAACAACCAATATTGGTGCGGTTACCGGAGGGAGTGATGCTTTGGGGCGTCATTATTATCAAATCCAAGTCAGTTACGGTACCGAACAGGAAGCGCTAGATGCCAACCTACTCTATCAATATCAGCGCTGGGCGTTTGCTTATGATTTATCCCACGATTTAATTGATATTAATCCTCAAGCGCCAGAGTACACAGTCATTGAAGAACACCAGTGGCGATTAGAACGACGCTGGTTATGGCGAGCACTGGATGATGATTTTGGCGTGCATTCAGGTGCGGTGTATCGCAGTGGAGCAATAACATCAATTGAGCCAGGCGTGGTATTAGTGGGGGACGACTCATTCACAACGGCAAGTATCGGTTTGGCCGCGACCCTCGATTTTCAAGGGTACTTACTACAATCTCCGGGAGGGTTTGGTAGCTACAGTCATCTTGTGGTGGAAGATTACGCCCTATCCAGTGATGATGTTTCCGGTTTACATGTGCAGTTTGGGTGGTCGTATTTATTTGATTTACCGGGGCGAAATACACTGAGCCTTGCATTGCAGGGCGGTGTGGCTGACAAAGAATCCCCTCGCTGGCGGCTGGGTGGATTACCCCCGCAAGAAGATGGGTCATTGTTTGGTCGCGAGCAGTTAAGTCTGCGGGGTTATGATGCGGGTGTTCAGTTCGGTGAGTATTACGAGCGTCAACGTTTAGGGTTTTACACTCAGTTAGCACAGGTGAATGATAACTGGGGTATTTGGCCTGTAGGTTTAAGTGACGTTCAAGTTGCAGCGTATGCCGACAGAGGACGTGCGTGGACAGCTGACAATGATGCCGAAGCGCTGATAGGTTTAGGTCTTGAGTTAAGATTCAATCTCTTACTTGGCTATCGTGCCGCCGTGCCGTTAGTGTTGGGGGGAGCGCACGGCATAAGTGGTGATGCCGGGCAGACCCAAGTGTATGCCCGTTTTCAGCTACCGCTATAAAACAGAAAGGTTGGTCGTTTGCTGACATGAGGCAATTGGCCGATCTCTCACTTTTTGTATATTTACTGAGTCATTATTGAGCGACTGAACGTTTATGGATTTTCTCTGGATACTCATTGCCTTTGCTTTTGGTTTGCTTGCTCGCGAGTTGACCTTGCCGCCCCTTGTTGGCTTTCTGCTCGCGGGATTCGTGCTCAATGCGTTTGGTTTAGAACCCACACCTCTGTTGGATGAATTAGCATCCATGGGGATTACCTTGATGCTATTTACCATCGGTTTGAAACTGGATATTAGAACTCTGGTTCGACCCGAGGTTTGGGGTAGCACATTAGTACAAAGCTCATCTTGGATATTATTGGCCGTCGTCGTACTGCCTATCCCGACATGGTTGGGCCTGAGCCATATTTTTGAAGTGGATATTGTTACGGCGGCGTTAGTGGCATTCGCCCTTAGCTTCTCGTCAACAGTGGCGGTCGTAAAAATGTTGGAAGAGGCCTCGGAACTTAAAGTTCGTCATGGCCGTTTGGCGATCGGTATCTTAATTGTTCAGGATATTATTGCGGTTATCTTCTTGGTGGCAGCGACGGGAGAAATACCGACTGAATACGCGTTAGGTTTATTGTTGTTGCCGTTAGCGCGCCCATTCCTTCATTGGGTTTTACAACGGGTCGGGCATGGTGAGTTATTGCCGTTAACAGGCTTATTTTTGGCGTATGGCGGTTATGAGCTTTTTTATGCCCTAGGCGTAAAAGGGGATCTCGGGGCGCTAGTGATGGGTATTGTGGTCGCGGGGCATACGAAGTCATCTGAGCTTTATAAAACCTTGATGAATTTTAAAGACTTATTCTTGATCGGCTTCTTTCTATCCATCGGTTTTACGGCACTACCAACCATCGATATGATCCCGATTGTTTCCGGCTTGGTTGCCTTGCTACTGCTTAAATTTATCTTATTTTATTTTACCTTTGTGCTGTTTGGGCTATCTGGGCGAGTGTCGTATCTCACGGCATTGGCGTTAAGCAACTACAGTGAATTCGGCTTGATCGTTGCCGACATGGGAGTTGATCAGGGGTGGATATCGAATGAATGGTTAGTGATGATTGCCATCGCAATGTCAGTATCCTTTTTAATAAGCACCGTATTATTCAGAAGAGCGCACCATCTTTATGCCAGTTACTATCGAATTATTAATCGATTTGAGCGAGTAGGCGCGCACCAAACTATCCGGATTCCCAAAGAACTCGATGTGCTGATTGTGGGTATGGGACGAGTCGGAAAAGGCGCGTATCAGTCGCTACAGCGTGAAGGTGTGACAGCTGTCTCTGGGCTGGAGTCAGACAGTGAACGAGTGACCTGGCTAAAAAATCAGTCGTTCGAGGTCATTTCCGGCGATGCCGATGACTTAGAATTTTGGCAGCAGGCGTGTCGTAGTGATATACGTTTGGTCATGCTCTCTTTGCCATCACAGCAAGAAATGCGAGCGACCATACAAATGATGAAGCTCTCGGGTTATCAAGGCAGTATTGCTGCTGTTGCCCGCTATGATGATGAACGTACCGAGTTATTAGAGTTAGGCGTTGATGTGGCGTTTAACTACTACGCCGAAGTGGGGGCGGGCTTTGCCGCCGAGTGCCGCCACTTACTGGGCACCTCGAACGACAAGTAAGGCGTAAAGTCGGCTTAGAATAAATTCAATACGAGAGCATGTTGCTCGCAGTGATCTTGCTCTTTTAAATCGTTTTTTTGACGAGACTCGTCTGATTTAATCCAGCTGTAGCTGTTGCGCGAGCCTTTGCACAAGGTTAACCCAAGAACGTTGTTTTTAGATTTTACGAATAAATTCATATTCACTACGCCGCGTGATTTTGCCCGTAGATACACTTTCTTCGGTGATATCGTATACGCGCGCAATCCATCTTTTGCCGTAATGCTCATCGAATTATCAGCGGGTGCATTGACAAAGACGGCGTCATCCCGAATTTCAAGGCTGGTCCAGTTAGAGTCAGTTTCAAACTCAAGTTCGTAGATCTTTTCTTCTTCTTTTTCTTCAGCAGCAAACGCCGGCATGATTAGAATAAGAAGCAAGGTCGTGAGTAGATGTTTCATAGGGCCTTTCCGTGGAATATAAGTATGAGTGTCGGGTGCTCAAAATAAATAAAGGGCACAAGGCCCTCTATTTATATAGTTCACACTCAGTGCGACGTCAAAGATCGGCTACAGATGCGATTCTGCATATTCGGCCAGTAATGAGCGTGGCGATCCTTCTAAATGAATAGTGCCGCCATGAGGGAAGTCTTTAAAACGTTCAATCAAATACGTTAAACCCGAACTCACAGGGCTAAGGTAGGGAGTATCTATTTGAGCTAAGTTCCCCAAGCACACTACCTTACTGCCAGCGCCCGCCCGAGTGATGATGGTTTTCATTTGGTGGGGGGTGAGGTTTTGGCATTCATCAATGAGAATTAGGCTGTGCTGAAAACTACGGCCACGAATATAATTCAGTGATTTAAATTGCAAAGGCACCTTTTGCAAAATGTAATCAACACTGCTGGTGGAGTGTTCGTCGTCGCAGTGCAATGCTTCAAGGTTGTCTGTAATAGCACCTAACCAAGGTTCCATTTTTTCAGCCTCAGTGCCTGGCAGGTAACCAATATCCTCATCTAGCCCTCGGGTACTACGCGTGGCGATAATGCGACGGAACTGCCCCGTGGCCACCGTCATCTCGATAGCGGCGGCTAAGGCTAAAATAGTTTTCCCTGATCCCGCTTGTCCGCTAAGAGTGACCAAGTGAATATTAGGATCAAGTAGCAAATCGAGCGCCATCGCTTGCACTGGATCGCGCGGCTTTAATCCCCATGCTGTTGTCTGCATTAACTGCTCAGGTGGGAGATCACGAATTAAAGCGAACTCCTCACCGATGCGATCAATTTTGCCAACAAACCCAGTGTCATCTGTGATGAAACGGTTAATGACCATGCCCTCTGGCAAATCAATTAACGGTACCTTGTGGTATGTGCCGGTTTCATCATGAAAGGTTTCAACGCTGGATTGAGTTTCCCAGAAGGAGCCCTCACAACGATGGAAACCTTTTTCCAATAAAGAGACGTCCGTGAGGAGTTGATCGTTTTGATAGTCTTGCGCCCCGACACCACAACCACGTGCTTTTAAACGCATGTTGATATCTTTAGTGATCAGAATGGTTTCGCGGTTGGGGTATTTTTCTTGAAGAGAAACAAGGCTGTTGATGATTTTGTTGTCGTTGAGGTCGTTGGGAAGAGCGCGATTGGGGGCGTTGAAATTATCGAGGAGAATGGAAAAATGCCCTTGGTACTCGCCGCTGGCTCGTTCTATTGGGATGCCCTTGGCTATCTCGGTAGGGGAGGCATCCCCAATGATTCTGTCTATCTGTCTTATCGCCTCCCGGCAGTCTGTGGCAACGGAAGCTTTGCCCATCTTTAATTTATCCAACTCTTCCAAAACCGTCATGGGGATGACGACTTGGTGTTCTTCAAAATTCAAGATCGCAACCGGATCATGAATAAGAACGTTGGTATCAATTACGTACAGTTTAGTTTCTGATTTGCGCGCGGCCATATCATCAGTCTCCTGATTACGAAAAAGAATGGAGCACAGAGGTTCGCGAACAATCTCAAGACAGCGTAAAGCCGTCCCTCAGTTGTGAGAGAACATATGACATCCAGCAGTTGGTTGATAAAGAGTGTGTGGGTAAAAGTGAGAGCGGTAGAGAAAGTGACGAAGCAACCTAGGTTCTGCGTCGGTGATGCTTGGCCACAATCTCTAAAAGTAAGAGTTGCTAGCCTGTGAGCACTGCCTAAAAAAGGCAGACGATAGAGGAGTTCGTTCAGAGACCTTCCCTCCGATTTTCATTGACTACATTTCCACTATGACGCTTTACGGCAGATATTCAATAGAGAATTGTTTCTTTGTGACTTTGTCCGCAATGCGACGAACTGCTCAAAATAATATATACACTTGTCTAATAGTGTCTGGTAACTGTGGATTGGCAGGGTGCTAATCGGCCAAGTTGAACAGGTGTTATTGAGGTTGTTTGGCGGCTTATAACTCCTCCGTTCGAGCGCTTATTACGTCTTGAAACCCTTGCTGCTCAAGGCTCTACGCATAAAAATACGTTTTCTCAATTAAGGAAATCAATTTAAAATTCAAAGAGATAACCACTTTGATTCAGAGCGTTGGCACTATATAACCTTTCTGTGGCCCAATATTTCCAATAACTTGCCCCCATCAAATTTATTCAACGCTTTGCATTGGTATTCGCTCTCTAAACCGGATATTCTCTGTGTTGCGAACGTTCCGGGGCATTAGCGCTGGGATAATAATAAAAAAAACACTGATTCTGATGGGGGCGTCATGTCGTTTCTCTCTCGTATTGCACTTACAGTAGTGACATTTTTCACACTGTCCGGTTGTAGTATTATTTATATGCAAATGGGTTGGGTTGTTTACGACCTAACAGACCGCCATGTTACTCCTTACACAATGAGTATTGATGATGTAGGTGTTGCCTGTGCAACCACTCAAGGCTTGCAGCCACTCATCAACGGCTTCACACGTGTTACTTCTACTGATGATCTCGCTAACCTCATGATGAACATGATGGCTGGTGGTTGTGCAGAAGAAGAAGCCATCGAAGAAAGCCTTGCTTACATTCGTGCATTCAAAAATCAAAACATCAATGAAGCGAAAGATGCTCGCATTCGTGAGAAGCGTCAGTTCGCCATTGCAGCAACGCGTCAATATCGCGCTTATCAGCACATGGTTGATGAGTTCGGTGAGCCGGGTGAAAAGTGCCCAAGCTTGAACTACGACGAAGGTGTTTACTGGGCTCTAGGTAACCTTGCAGGCTTACAGGCTGTATTGGGTGATCTAAAAGCACAGAGCGTTGTTAATGTGCCAAAAGACATCGCCATGAAAACAGTTCGTGGCCTTCAGTGCTTGGATAACCAAGATTACTGGGGTTTACCAGCGGCTGCTGAAGCCGGTTTATGGATTCTAATGCCAGATACTGCGCCTGAAGGTGTTGATCCTTGGGTTGAATTAGCCGCAGCATCTCGCATGGCAACAGAGAGCGGTGTTCGTCTTGCTCATGCCGTTGAAATTATTGTCGCAGACGGAGGCGGTCACACTGAACAAGTGAAAGACGCTATTCGTCGACACGCAGCTTCACTTAAAACTAACCCAAGCCATCGCGATTACCGTCTTTTAGATGTAGTAGCGAGCCGTCAGATTCGTGCTGTATCAGACCGTATGTGGACTGAAGCAACAGGCTCACGTACTCCGGTAGGCGAATTTGGTACTTTCTGGGACGATGTCGACGAAAGTGCTGCGCCAGTGATGGATATTGACGACCTGTTAGATTGAGGATTGAACTATGCGTAAACTGCTCGCTATAGCAGCAATGACCCTGGCACCACTTGCCGGGGCACTGGAAGAACGTAGCATCTGTATTTATGACCCACTGGGTTCTAGTGGTCCTATGTTTGGTCTGATGAAAGACTACCGTGAGTTTGCATTGGCCGAAGGTGTAAATATCACCCTTCATGCCTATACAGATGAGAAAATTGCCTCTGATGATTTTAAAGCAGAGCAGTGTGACGGTGTAGTTATGACGGGTGCTCGCGCTCGTCCTTTCAGCAAATTTGCATCCACTATTGAAGCCATTGGTGCTGTGCCAGACGATAAAATCATGAAACAAGTGGTTGGAGCCATTTCTGCGCCAAATGCTGCTAAGTACATGAAAACCGAACGTTACGAAGTTGGCGGTGTTATTCCTGCTGGTGCGGTGTACCTGTTTGTTAACGACCGCAGCATTGATACCGTTGAAGAAATGTCCGGTAAGCGTATTGCAACGCTTGATTACGATAAGCCATCGATCAAAATGGTAAATCACGTAGGTGCTGCAGTCGTACCTTCTAACTCGGCTAACTTCTCGGGTAAGTTTAACAACGGCAGTGTTGATATTGCTTACGCGCCAGCCATCGCTTACAAGCCTTTAGAGATGTACAAAGGTCTGGGCGAAAAAGGTGGCATCATGCGTTACAACTTGGCGTACCTTGATTTCCAACTGGTACTGCATCGTGAGCGTTTTGATCCAGAGTATGGTCAAAAATCACGTACTTATGTCCTCAGTCAGTTTGATCGTGCTATTAAATCGATTCAAACCAATACCGCTGAAATTGAAGATCATTACTGGATGGACTTGCCTGAAGCGGATGCTAAAAAATACAACGAGATGCTTCGACAAGTTCGTATTGAGCTTCGTGATGAAGGTGTATACGACGGTAAAATGTTAAAACTGTTGAAAAACTTACGCTGCAAAGACGATCCAAGCGCCGCAGAGTGTGTCGAGAATCTTGAATAGCAGTAAATAAAAGCCCTGCCTATCCAGGTTAAAACCTCCGGGTAGTGGGGATGGGGAAAGCAGAACCGAAGTCGTCCGACTTCGGTTCTTTTATAATCAAAAGAGGTGTTTTCATGGAGCATAACGTACGTGCGAGTAATCGTACGATATACGAATGGCTCGCTGCATTGCCGGCATTTTTAGTATTGGTATTCGTTATTATTTTGAATACCAGTCACACTATGCACGCGCAGTTGTTGCAGTTAGGGGAGAGTGTTTGGGAAGGCTACTTTTTACTTCGCCACGATCCAGTAGAACCAAGTTGTAACCTCAATACGGATATTGATACTGAACTGGCTCGTCTGATTCAGCAGCGTAATAGCCAGCCAGTCGATGAATTCGATTTGTTTGCTCCGGAGCCAATTAATCCGGAAGCGATGCGTCAATCATTGGTGGCGGCCAAGGCTCAGTGTGCGATCAAGCATGATCAGTACAATGCGACTAAAGATCGTATTAGCCCTGCCGTGGAAATATTCCGTTCAGTCGAGCTTGGTGTCGCTAATTTTGGTGAGCTAGGCATGGCTACACAGCGAATCATGCTTGCTGTATTGGTATTGATTTGTGGTGGTACGGCTCTGATTCGTCGTCATCATATTTCACTGCGACCTATGATCACTGCGATGGACTATCGCGTAGGAGCAGGTGCACAGTTTATTGCGTTCAGCATTTTATTCTACTCTGTATATAGCTTTAAGGAGGTGGCGTTCTCGGCTGGTATTGATGTCAGTACCGAGCATGCGATCCTTCACTATATTTGGATATTTGGATTTGGTGCACCGCTTTTAGTCACTTTATATCAGATGATTGTTGTGCCTAAAGAAGCTAAGCCCGGTGGTAATTTTGTTACCGCGCAGCTAGCTATTCCGCTTTATTCTACGATGTGCATCATCTCCGGTATTTACTTTATCTCTGCAGGACACCCCGCAGGTATTGGTATTTACCTTAATCAGATGATGGAACTGTCGCAGCTGTTCTTGAACGTTGGACTCTATGTTTGGATTGGTATGCTGCTCAAGCGTACTGAAATGGCGCAGAAAGTATTTAATATTTTCCGTCCATTCAAGCTGCCACCCGAGATGCTTGCTGTTGCCGTTGTTGCGTTGGCTGCGATTCCAACAGCCTATACGGGTGGTTCAGGTATCTTTGTTATCGCCGTTGGTGGTTTGATCTTTATGGAGCTTCGTCGTGCCGGTGCTCGTCGCCAGTTGGCGCTTGCTGCTACCGCCATGTCTGGTTCATTGGGTGTTGTACTGCGTCCTTGTTTGTTGGTTGTTATCGTTGCGGCATTAAACAATGAAGTAACCACCGATCAGTTATTTGGTTGGGGCGTAAAAGTCTTCTTCCTAACAACCGTTCTATTTGCTTTTTATGCATTAATTACGCGTAAAGATCCGGTAGTTATTCAGCGTCCGCAAGGCAACGTCTGGCCTGAATTCAAAGAAGCTCTAAAGCCTCTTATCCCTTACGTGATTCTGATATCGGTTACTCTGGTTGTTTATGCGCTTTTGTTAGATGCATACTTAGATGAGTTCTCAGCACCGATTATTTTGCCTGTTCTACTTTTGGTTATTCTTATTTATGAGCGTTTGTCTCAAGAAAAAGATGTGCTGAAACGTGAAAATATGAACGTCGACTATGTCGAAAGCCGTTTGGAAGATTCTTATGAAGATCTGAAAAAAGGTAACGACACTCTAGAGAAAACGATTCGCGAAGCCACAACAGAAACAACAGGCCACATTGGTGCTTTATTGATGCTGATGGGCATGTCGGTCAGTATCGGTGGTGTGATCGAGCGTGCTGAAGTCATGGCAATGGTACCTACAGAGTTCAGTTCTATCTGGGTAGCCATGGCTCTATTGGTCGGCATCTTAGTCGTGATCGGTATGGTCATGGACCCTTACGGTGCTGTGATCCTAGTGAGTGCCACAATCGCGAGTATCGCTTACGACAGTGGTATTGATCCTGTCCACTTCTGGATGGTGACCTTGGTGGCCTTCGAATTGGGTTATCTCAGTCCACCGGTGGCGTTAAACCATCTCTTAACCCGGCAAGTGGTGGGTGAAGAGGAAGTGCGTTTATCGAAAGAAGAGGTTATCGGCGAAAACTTCTGGTATCGCCATGAGAAGATCTTGCTGCCGATAGTCACTATGGCAACCGCTCTGATCATTGTTGCCTTTATTCCTTTACTGGTTGCTTATTAAGCGCCAGTTAAGGCTGAAGGTTATTGTCGAATAGACACAAAAAAGGGAGCCGATTGGCTCCCTTTTTTGTGTGTCAAAATGGTATCTCTGATAGAGAATATGATGAATATAAGCTTTAGTTTTTAGGGCGAAGAATAATACGAGATCCTTCGATTAGGCTAATATCACGAAAAAATAAGTCGCCCATGGGGGTCACTTCTTCTGAATCCCCAAAGCTCAAATCATAAAATGCGATTTCAGCAATACGATCAGGGATCACTACGGTTATGCTGCCATCGGCATTCACAAGACTCTTTTCAGCGTTTGGATCAGAATATTCAACACCAGTGACCGTGTAGTCACTAAGCAAGCCAAAGCCGGGAACGGCGATCTCAAAAATGGCCATGAGTGTAGTCGCGGCTACATCGTCATCCGGACCTGTTTGATTGGCCACATTTTGCAGATAAGCAATATCTTCAGAGATACCGAATGCCGTCACACCGGATAGCTCATCTTCTTGAATGTAAGGCATTCCACCGAGGCGCGCAGACATGGCTTCGTGGCTGCTATTGACGGTAAGTAATTCGCCGCCAAACGCTGGGAATACGGTCGTGAGAGTGAGAGCACCAAAGCCAATAACATGCTTTTTAACAGTGAAGGCTTTAAGAGCTGATGCTAATCGTCCATGGTTAAACATATACTGCCCCAAATTATTATTAGTATGTGTGCTGGATCACAAAAAAAAGTGAACCGCATCTTGATCTCTATACTAATAAAAACTAGGTGACGATTTAAAGACGTAGATACATACCGGCAGGAATAGTCCGGACTTTAGGAGCGAAAATGGCTATCTGGCGCTTTATGTCTACTTATTTTTGTCTTTGGAAGAAGCTCTATAAGGTATTTAGCTGTAATGACGACAGAGAGCACTATGCTCTCTGTCGTCATGTTCATGATGTATTTAGAGTGCTTTAGTCACGAAGGCGAAGGGTGATACTCGACTCTCTCGACATACGTAAATCAGTAATAATGAGATCGCCCATCGCCGGTCCGTTCGACCCTTTGAAGTTCACATCACGAAAAGCAATCTCGGCAATGCGCTTAGGGACTTGCACACTGACGCTACCGTCAGCATTGATCGTAGTTGCAGGGCCATCTTCGTAATACTCAACACCAGATATCTCGTAATCTGTGAGAAGGTTAAGTCCGGGAAGCACACTCTCAAAGGCTGTCATGACAGAGGTTTCAGTGGCGTTTTCATCAGAAGCATCGCCGGTGAGTACATCTTGAAGATAAGCGACGTTCTCGCTGAGGCCTTGGGCGGTAACATTGCCCATGTCTGCTTCAGTCATCATCTTCATACCGCCAAACCGCTCGGGGGCTGTGGCTTGGGTTGCTACCTGCGTGGCCACTTCACTTGCTTCCATTGAAGCGTGAGCGGAGGCAACAAACGGCTGTATAGGGCCTAGTAACATCGCGCTGGCGGCGGCGACTAAGCGATAACGAGATTGACGCTTTAACACTTTGCCCAGTTGGCGTTCGGTGAGCCAACCTTGGCGGATCATGATTTCGCCTAGCATCATTTTACTTGAGCTTTGTAAGCTCAAAGCTTCATCCAGCTGGCGACGATTGATGAGGCCTTTATGAAGAAGCAGTGTGCCGAGTCGCGACTTCTGCTGTATTTCTATCTGTTTACTCATGTGCTTGACCTTCTATTTATTCGTGTGACTGAGCTAATCCTGTATCAGTAGCGGCTTTTCAACAACGTAGGGATATTGACGTTGCCATGTATTTCGTAGTGTTGAACGTCTAAGTTGTTGATTTAATGATCAGAACCACATGTAAGCCATTATTGTTATTTGTTGTAATGCAGCTGCCTAAGTCCATTTTCTGATTAAAAACTAGTCTAATAATCTGAGCACTGAAACAGTATCTTTGCAGAACCTTGCTTATCAGCTCTTACTGCATGAGTTGCAATTCACTATAATCGGCCCCAATTAAACATTACATACAGTTATCGGAGACGTTCGGATGAGTAATCCACGCCATATCAAACTCCTGATTTTGGGCTCAGGTCCTGCAGGCTACACAGCAGCCGTTTATGGCGCTCGTGCCAACCTTGATCCTGTGATCATTTCTGGTATGCAGATGGGCGGACAGCTCACCACCACGACAGACGTCGATAATTGGCCGGGTGACGCTCAGGGTGTACAAGGCCCAGAGTTGATGGAGCGTATGAAAGCACACGCCGAGCGTTTTGATACCGAAGTGGTGTTTGATCAAATCAGTGAAGTTAATTTGCAGCAACGCCCATTTCAGTTGAAAGGTGATACAGGAGAATACACCTGTGACGCGCTAGTAATCGCCACAGGCGCAAGTGCCAAGTATCTTGGGCTTGAGAGCGAAGAAGCGTTTAAAGGCAAAGGCGTATCCGCCTGTGCAACCTGTGATGGTTTCTTTTACCGTAAAAAGCGTGTCGCTGTGATTGGTGGTGGTAATACCGCCGTCGAAGAAGCGCTGTATCTTTCTAATATCGCCTCAGAAGTTGTAGTTGTGCACCGTCGTGACAGCTTCCGTAGTGAGAAGATTCTTGCTGACAAGCTGCTAGAGAAAGCAAAAAATGGCAACGTCACCATTCGCTGGAACAGCGAGCTGGATGAAGTACTGGGCGACGACATGGGCGTTACCGGGATGCGCATTAAAAATCGCGAGAGCGGCGATACTGAAGACCTTGATCTTGAAGGTGTCTTCGTGGCCATTGGTCACTCGCCTAACACGTCCATTTTCGAAGGTCAGCTCGAAATGAAAGACGGCTACATCGTGGTTGAGAGTGGTTCTAAAGGCAACGCAACTCAAACCAGTGTTGAAGGTGTATTTGCCGCAGGTGATGTGTCCGATCATATCTACCGTCAGGCTATTACCTCTGCAGGTACAGGGTGTATGGCGGCACTTGATGCTGAGCGTTACATAGATAACCTTAAGTAAGTTAACTTTTAGGCGTACTTAAAGCGTCTAGTAGCCATGCAGGAAGAGGGCGGGGTTCTTGGTTGAATCTACCGTCCTTTTTTTGTGCCTCAGATTTAAGCTCTGTGTTGTGTGCTTCTATCGCCTTAATACGCTCAAGTGTTGCGGGATGACTTTGCCACCAGCTTTGGATGGTTTGCAGAGGGAGTGCATCCGCGTCTTCTTTTTTTAGTAAACCCTGAAATAACTCACTGGCACCTTCGGTGTGACCATACTCATTTTTTAACAATGCGATCGCTCTTTCGTCTGCGGCACGTTCCATATCACGGCTAAATGACATAAAGCTCAATGTGCCGGTATTTTGTGCCAGCGAGCCAGCCCCTGAATCGCCTAAGCCCAGTGCTAGGTACAAAATCGTATGTCCAATTTGCTCAAGCATGAGCACAGCAGGGTGGCGTAATTCAATATGAGCGTATTCGTGGGCAAGTACCATGGCGAGGCCATTTTCGCTGGAAACGGCATTCAGTAATCCTCGCGTTACGTGAATATGGCCGCCAGAAGTCGCGAAAGCATTTGTAACCTCCATATCAGGCAACCAGTGTACCGTCACTGGGAAAACGTGTTCAGAGTGGCTAGCAAGGCGCTCAGTGAGCTTGGTGAGATACGCTTGAATTTCCCGGTCATCCTCCGAGAGGTCATCTTGCCCAAGCGAAATATTCGGCTCCCACGCATAGGGAATCTTTGGCCCCAGCCAGCTTGCACTCCAGCCAATAGCGAACGAAATAAAAACGATGAATGCGAGTAACCCAGCAGCCATCAGCAGAAAGTCCACCACCGGACTTTCATGGCTGTTGTTTATGTGATCGGGGACACGAGGGTTCTCATCAGGAAAGCTCACGCGGTTAGCACTCAGGCCTTCACTGAAGGCGCTGTTAATGCGGTGCCGTAAGCAAGTACTTCCACCGAGCCTAAGCCTTGTCCTGCGTTGTCGCCAATGCGCGAAGTCTCGTATTTGACGTTGTAAACAGTTTGCGCACCTAACGATTGCGCTTTTTCTTGCATTCGCAGCGTTGCCTCACGGCGAGCACGATCAATTAAGGACTCGTAAGCCCCTACGCGGCCGCCAAAGAGGTTTCTTAAACCTGCCGCTACCGTTTTAAAGTAATCAACAGAAACCACCACACTGCCGCTTACAAGCTGAGAGTCATGCTTTAAAAGTTCAGGCGGAGGGACGCGTAAAGGAATCACGGTAATGCGTCGTAAAGCATCTTCGCGTTCGTGGATCGAGCGATAGTGGCGTTGCTCTGCCAACCGTCCAAACAAGTAGCCAATCACCAATAGGGCAAGAAATATCAAAAAGCCCATTAGCGATCTTCCACAATAACCGCAGTGCCATACACAAATATCTCTGAGGCACCGGCGGCAATGGAGGACGTCGAGAAGCGAACATTCACCACCGCATTCGCACCAAGCGCGCTGGCCTGTTCTTGCAACCGTGCAATAGCTTCATCGCGAGATTCACTCAGTAGTTCGGTATAACCTTTGAGTTCGCCACCAAAGAAGTTTTTGAAGCTGGCCATGATGTCACGCCCAGCGTGTTTAGCCCGAACGGTACTGCCTTGCACCATGCCTAAATGCTGAGTGATACGTTTACCGGGAACGACTTCCATATTACTGACGAGCATGTGATTTCCTTTCTGATAATAATCGCAATCTTTTGATCATACCGGAATGCCAGACACAAAAAAGCCCCGCATTGCGAGGCTTCTTCGTTAGCTTAAGCTAAGAATTAAGCGTTTTCTGCTTTCTTCTTGCTTGAACCTTTCTTCGCTGGTGCTTTGTCGTGGTTTTCCGCGACAGGGCCAAAATGCTCAAGTGGGAAATGGTCAACGTGCACCATATCCAGAACATCTTTTTCGAACGCGATCATGAACTCGCCTTCGTCAGCAGTCAGAATGCCCATTTCAACACCTTCGGTGATGCGGCCTTCGATAGACAGGTTAGCTTCGTCGTACTTACCAGCTTTGATTGCTTCACCAATCTTCTTGTAAATGCCTTCAGCTTGTTCAACGCGATCAAGCAAAGTGTCATAGACAGCAAGAGGGTTACGCATAGGATCAGCATAAGCCGTACCGATCATCTCACCACGGTATGAACCCTTGATCAAACGCTCACGGGTATCAGTGTGGTAAGACACTAGATCAACAACCGTAGCAACCAGCTTATCAGTCGGTGCAACAGCACGACGACCAAATGGCATAGTTAACACTTTCAGCAGAGCCGCTACTGGGCGAGCTGGTAGGTTCTTGATCAAGCCGTAATGCGCTTCTTCAAACTCGAAGAACAACTTCTGGATTGAGTACTCAACCAGTGGAAGGTCGTCTTTGTTTGAACCTTGGTCAGCCCAGTGCTTCAGAACCATAGAAGCCAAGTACATCTTCGACAGCATGTCAGCCAAACGTGCAGAGATAAGTTCGCGGAACTTCAGCTCGCCACCTAGGGAGAACATACACATGTCAACCATGATTGCGAAAGAAGCAGCGTACTTGTTCAACTGCTTGTAGTACTGCTTAGTTGGGCCAGACACAGGCACGCCAGTGAAGGCAGCGTTGGTCAGGTTAAGAACGGCAGCACGGCTCATGTTCGAGAAGATGAAACCGAAGTGACCAAACAACGCTTTGTCGAATGCTTTCAGGTCATCATTTTGCGCTGCATGCATTTCAGGCAGAACATATGGGTGACAACGAATCGCGCCCTGACCGAAGGTGATCATAGAACGAGTAAGGATGTTTGCACCCTCAACCGTGATCGCAACCGGCACAGAAGAGTAACCCGCTTCAACGTAGTTCTTAGGACCACGAATAATTGCCTTACCACCATGAACATCCATCGTGTCGTTAGCAATATCGCGAGCAAGTTCAGTCAAGTTGTACTTCAGGATGGCAGAAGGAACAGAAGGCTTGTGACCTTCATCAATCGCAATAGCAGTTACACGAGCGGCTGCAGAAGCGGTGTACGTGTTACCAGCGATGCGTGCGATACGCTCCTGAACACCTTCCAACTTAGCAATCGGCACATTGAACTGACGACGAATACGTGAGTACGCACCAGTAGCTGCGATAGAGTACTTACCACCGCCAGCACCAGAGCTAGGCAGAGTAATACAACGGCCAACAGACAGACACTCAACCAGCATACGCCAGCCTTGACCTGCGTTATCAGCACCACCAATGATGAAATCAAGTGGGATAAATACGTCTTTACCAAATACCGGGCCGTTCATGAACGGAGAACCGATAGGCTTGTGACGGTTACCGATGTCCATACCTTCAAGATTACGTGGCAACAGAGCAACGGTAATACCGATGTCTTTCTTCTCGCCAAGCAGACCTTCAGGGTCAAACATACGGAAAGCCAAACCAACCACAGTCGCAACAGGTGCAAGCGTGATGTAACGTTTTTCGAAGTTCAGTTTAAGACCAAGAACTTCTTTGCCTTCCCAAGTGCCTTTACACACAACACCCACATCAGGAAGAGAAGTCGCGTCAGAACCAGCGCGCGGGCCAGTTAGACCAAAACATGGAATCTCACGACCGTCAGCCAAACGTGGCAAGTAGTGATCTTTCTGCTCTTGAGTACCGTACTTAAGAAGTAGTTCACCAGGGCCAAGAGAGTTAGGTACACCAACGGTAGAGAAGGTCGCACCAGAAACGGTCAACGCCTGCAGTACCGCAGACTGAGTCTGAGCTGAGAAGCCAAGACCGCCGTACTCAGAAGGAATAATCATTGAGAAGAAACGTTCTTTCTTAATGAAATCCCAGATTTCCTTAGAGAGGTCACCGTCTTGACTGATTTCCCACTCGTTAACCATTGAACAAAGCGTTGCAACTTGGTTATCAAGGAAGTCCTGTTCATGCTGAGGAATAGTAGGATTTGGGTGATTCAGAAGGGTCTGCCAGTTTGGCTTACCAGCGAACAATTCACCGTCCCACCATACAGTACCGGCTTCAAGCGCAGTGCTTTCAGTTTCCGACATCTGTGGAAGAATCTTCTTGTAAAAAGCGAAGATTGGACGAGTCACGCTATTTGCACGGAAACCGTCGAGGCTAAGAACACCAAAGCCAGCAGCGAAGATCAGTGAAATAACAGTAAGTGTTGTAGGCGCATCGAAGATGAACGCAGCAACAGCAAAAGCAACCAGCGCAATGGCTGAGACTTTCAGAGAGCTACGCTTATAAGCGAGAGCGACCAGAGCACCAACAAGGAGCAAGCTCCAGATTGTAGTAGTCATATCAATACCTCAATAAGGTGGCTGTTAAGCCGTTATTTTCTCATTTGTCATGCTTCCAACGCACGAGGCGGTTACTCACTCGCACGTGAGGCAGGCATTCTACCCAGTTAAATCGATGATTCGCAAACTTCAAATGTAAATTAATTGACTGAGCATTTTGTCTTATTTTTCAATAATTTCCCTGAATCGCCGCACAGCCTGTGCGGGAGGTGATGCTATATGTCGTTATTAACTGGAAAGGGGTTTATTACGACGTAAATACTTGGTCCTGCGGATGCGTAAAAAACGACTAAACTGACTCTTGTACCGTTTAATTATTTACTCATAGGCCCCAAAGATGTTTTTTGCACAGTTTTCGCTATGGACGCTTATCCTGATATCAGTCGTGTTAGGGCTGGGTTTGTTCTTCCATCTTTTTCGGTATTCATCGCGCACCGCAGAGATAGCGCCCTCGATATTAACCAGCATAGGCATCTTCGGTACCTTCTTGGGGGTAGCGTTGGGTCTGTGGGAGTTTGACACCACGGATATACAAGGCAGCGTGCCAAAGTTGATGGACGGCTTAAAAACCGCGTTTTGGTCTTCCATTGCCGGATTATTTGCTGCGTTAACCTTAAAAATCCGAACCGCCATTGAGCAGGCACGCCGACGCGATGCTACACAGAATCGAGCAGCGACCGTTGATGACCTAGATACCTCATTAAGAGCGATAGTGTCGCAAGTGCACAACGGCACCGATGAAACCATGCGCGTGCAGTTAGATTTGCAGCACAGAGCCATGATCAAACGCATGGATACCGCCGTTGAGGTCTTTAGCAACTATCAAGAAAAAATGGCGGATGCTAACGCCCGCGCCTTAGTCGAGGCGATAAGCACCGTTATGCAAGAGTTCAATACCAAAATCAATGAACAGTATGGCGAGAACTTCAAACAGCTCAATGAATCGGTCGTCGCCATGCTTGAATGGCAGCAAAACTATCGCACCCAGCTGGATGAACTTATTACCGAACAAGAACGTTCATCAGCATTAATGAAGCAAGCCAGTGATTCATTCGAATACATGGTGCGCCATGCCAATGCGTTTAATGGTATTTCTGAATCCTTACAGGAACTGCTTACCGGCCTAGAGAACCAGCGTGTAAACCTGCACTCGCAGCTAGGAGGCTTAGCCGAAATGGTCAACCACGCAGCGGAAGGCCTACCAAGATTAGAAGATCGCATCTCAATACTCACCCAAGGCATTTCAGACGCGGTGCAATCTCAGCATCGCTGGGCAATTGAAGAACTCAGCCAAATGCAAAAAGACATCAGCTTGCAGCTGCGCCAGCAAATGTCCGATAGCCATGAAGGGATGAAAGACCAGCAGCAACAAAATATGCAGCACATGCAGAAACTTGGAGAACGCCTAGAGCATCACGTAGTGCAGCTTGATACCAGCATGGAAGATGAGCTTAACAAAGCGTTGCGCGCATTTGGCTTACAGCTCACTGCCTTGTCTGAAAAATTTGTATCTGATTACTCCCCGCTAACCGACAAACTTCGCGACCTCGTTGCGATAGCCCAAAAGAGCGAGGAGTAAAGCATGCTCAGTGAAGACAGCGGGCTAGGAGAAACAAAAGACGAAGAAGGGCATTGGGTTGCCGTCTCAGATCTTATGGCCGGTTTGATGATGGTGTTTATGCTGATCTCCGTCGTATTTATGATCAACGTTGAAACCGAGCGCGATAAAATTCGCGACGTAGCGATTTTATACGACCAACTAAGGACCCAGCTCTACCGTGATCTTAACGAAGAGTTTGCGGCGGATATGCCACGTTGGGGGGCGGAGTTAGATGAAGACCTAGCCTTTCGGTTTAACAACACCGACGTATTGTTTGATAAAGGCGAAGCAGAGATAAAGCCAGAGTTCCAGGCCATATTGGATGACTTTTTCCCTCGTTATATCCGCATTATTACCCAAGCAAGTTATCGTGATGACATACTCGAAGTGCGTATAGAAGGGCACACATCCAGTGGTTGGTTTGGGGCACGTTCAGATGACGAAGCCTACATCTTTAATATGAACCTATCCCAGCAGCGAACTCGCTCAACACTGGCCTACGTCCTTGGTTTACCGGATGTTCGCCAAGACAAAACATGGTTAAAGCAACACCTTACCGCCAACGGATTATCCTCGGCAAAAGTGGTACGAGATAACAAGGGGCAAGAAGTGGGAGAGGCATCGCGCCGGGTAGAGTTTCGAGTACGTACCGACGCCGAAGGCCGCATTGCCACCATTTTGGATAAGGTTCAATAACAGAATGAAGCTATTCGATTTTCGTGAAGACGCCGCATTCAACCAACTTAAACAACGCATGGGCGCTGCCGAAGCCGGGCACTTCGTTTCTTTTGACCCCGAGCATCAGCTCACCTTCGGAGAGCGCGAAGCACTAGCCGCAGCGAGCGTGGATATCAGCGCAGGGGCCGTACGCATACTAAAAGACCGAACCATCGCATTAAAAAACTCGCGTGTGTGGGTAGAGGGCGGCGGCAAAATTCATATTGCCAACTGCGCCGATGTAATACAACTGCGCAACCAGCTTAGAATTATGGTGAGTACACGCAATCCCGAGAAAACGTTATCCATCTGTCCTGAGTGTTTAGCAGAACTTAAGTATTTGGGGTTGGATGGTCGTAAAAGTCGGCGCTTGTCTGAACAACTCGATGAGTTATTTTCCATGGAGCAATTCAGACAAGACTATCCGTTTTACCCCGTTCAAGGATAAAGCGCAGGATAAAACGGCTATCTATTCAGTTATTACTAAATTTATTACTTTTGATTCAACGTACGCTTCGCTTCAAACGTCATTGGTTCAGGCTTCCATACACCAATATCAGGCGCAACATCCGCTTTACCGCTTAAACCAATATCAACCGCCTCACCGCCGGATAACATGCGGAATAGGCTAATTCCCAAATTAGTCAGGCTCACATCCATAGGAATAGACAGCGTTTGAGTTTGGCCTTTTTCAAGCGTCACTCCCTCAAGCGAACCACTCCCCAATGATTTACCTTCGGCCTCTAAGTTGTAAGCCAAGGTATTTAAATCCAGACCAAAGATATTTGGATTACTTACATCTAAATCCACCTTCAGTTTGGCACCACTCCAGCTCACATCACTCAGGGAAACATCGCTGAAGCTGATTTTCGGTAACTGTGGAATAGGCAACATATCTGCAAAACTGACCGGCAAACTAATATCGCCGAGTACAGGTAAGTTCATCGTGATATTGCCATCCAGAGCGTAATCCACAGAATTCTTACTGCCCAAACCACCGATTGCAGCGGCAATCTCACTAAACTTTAACGTCACCGGTAGTTGAATCGAATTATTGCCCTTAGCAGGAACAGACACCGCCGCATCAGGCTGAGCAACACTGGCCAATTGCTGGCCAGCAATCGTCAAATCAAGATCAAAGCCCGCCGCATCTAGCGTGAATGGATTTGGGTTAGCGATAGCCACATCGACCAGTAGGGTGGCTTGATCAAGTGATAAATCACCCAAAGATACCCCCGCCACAGAAGCGGTTGGCTTTTGTACATCTATCATTTGTTTTAGTGACGCACAGCCAGACATCACCGTGGCCGACATAACTAGAGCCGCAGTTACCAACTGGCGGGCAATAGCAGGGCGAGAACGAAAAGCGAGCCTAGAATGAAAAGCAAACCTAGAATGAAAAGCAAACATAGCCACTCCATTGATTTTGTAAGTTAAAGGCAAAAAATTAGGCGGCAAGTTTACCTGACTAACCGACCTAACACCGAATTTTATACTCGTCCCCGCGCCCCGTTATTGATGTAGCTGCATATCTTTCCGCAAACACAGATTAGTTGCGGCAAAAAAGTGATCACAGGAAGCCAATATCAACAAGCCTTCGATGGGTCATGGTAGGCTGATCAATAGGCAAAATTATAAAAACAATAAAAAGGCGACTGCCATGAACTCTATTAAGTTGGCTGTAATCATCGCGGCGACGGCCACCTCGGCCATCACACATGCTATGTCCGAAGTACCGGACAACACCCCAGACCTCCTACCATTGTTTGATGGCAGCGTAGACGAACTCGCTCAAGGTTGTTTTGGCTTACAGTCGAACGACAATGGCAAATTTGTACAATTTGACGAAAACCCAGGTCAGCTTGATGGTCTGCCAACTTACGAAGTGCTTGCCGAGAATGATTCAAACGCTAGCCGCTTCTATGTGAAGCCAACTCAAACCGGGCATTTTTTATTGCGCGACAGTAACGGTTACTACCTGAGTAGTCATCTCACCGCAGGCGTGGTGGCAAATAATACCCTCAGTGATAACAACGAGTGGAAAATTACTCGGGAAGACGCCGGTTTTGAACTGCGCTCAACCACGCGTCGTATGTCGATGGGGCATCACACCAACGACGGCGAGCTTTATTTTACGGGCTGGTTAGATGCTAGTTTCCATCAAGAAGATACACTTCGTATTGTGGCACTTGATGGGTGTACCGACTTCCCCGAAGTCACACTCAACAGCGATGGTCAGCGTCAGCAATTAGCCGGAGATGCCAGTCAGCCTGTACGCGGTTACATAGATGCACACGCACACGTCACCTCGTATGAGTTTATGGGTGGCAAGTTCATGGCAGGCGAACCCTTCAACCGCTGGGGGGTTGAAGAAGCCCTAAAAGACTCAAAACACCTACACGGCAAAGACGGTGCACTCGATCTAATAGGTAACCTATATACCTTTGACGACATCACAAATCGCTACGACACGCGCGGTTGGCCAGACTTCCCATGGTGGCCAAACGCTCAGCAAATGAGCCACATGGGCTACTACCATAAATGGATGGAACGAGCTTACTTGTCTGGCTTACGCGTCATGGTCACCAACCTCGTCGAAAACGAAGTACTGTGTTGGGCACAAAGCAACATCAACCCAGCCTCATGGATCAACCCCAACAGCTGTAACGTGATGGACAGTATTCGCTTACAGGCTCAGCGCCTACATGAACTGGAAGATTACATTGATGCCCAAGCGGGCGGGCCGGGAAAAGGCTTCTTTCATATTGTAACCAGCCCAGAAGATGCGCGCGAAACCATTGCGGCTGGCCGTATGGCCGTAGTCATGGGGATTGAAGCCTCAGAGACGTTTAACTGTGGCCTCAATGATTTTTGTACACGCGACACCATCGAAGACCTACTGCAAGAAGTCTACGACCTTGGCGTACGCTCGCTGTACCCAACCCATAAATTCGACAACCAGCTTGCTGGCTCAGCGGTAGAAGACGGATTTATTAACATTGGTCAATTACTCTCATCCGGTCGATTCTTTGAAACCAAAGAATGTGACGAACACACCCAAGGGCGCTCAATGGCCAGTGGTTTCCCATTAATTGGTGATATTGATGGCATCCGCGAAATTCTCGATGCGGTGCACTTAAACCCGGAATACGACCAAGACATAGAACACTGCAACAGCCACGGCTTAAGTGAGCTAGGCAGCTACCTCGTTAACCGCATGATCGACATGAAAATGCTGGTTGAGCTTGATCACATGAGCACCGACACCGCGACCGCAGTGATGGACATCGCCGAAGCTCGTGGCTAAAGCGGCGTGTTAACCACACACAGCTGGATGCGCAGCGGTAAAGGCGGCACCGTCCACGACAACACCGAACGCCTCATCGAAGCGGGTGGTTTTGCAGCGCCGTACAACAGCGATGCCAACGACATGACGTATCGTGTAGACCGCTACTTAAGCATCACCGAAGCAACTCCTTACTGGAATGGTATTGGTATCGGTACCGACATGAGTGGATTGGGTGGGCAACCTGGCCCGCGTTCAGATGCGGCAGAACGGCCATTGGCGTATCCATTTACCTCGGAATTTGGCATTGAGTTTGATAAACAAATCTCAGGCAACCGAGTGTTTGATCTAAACACCGACGGCATCGCACACTATGGATTACTGCCCGACTTCATTGAAGACCTTCGTCAACGTGCGCCCACACGCATCTACGAAGCCGTAATGAACTCAGCAGAAGCCTACTTGCAAACATGGGAACGAGCAGAGCGCTCAGGTGTAACCGATCACCACGACCCAGAAGGCATCGATTACGAGCTATAACCGAAATTGCAACACGTAGGTCGGAAAAGCCGAAGGCGCCTTCCGATAATGTCCAGACAATGTCCCGGCTTTTCCGACCTACGTTTCATTCGATCTATATTTCACCCGCGCCCACGCTTGATTGATACATCCCTCCGTCAGGGCTATGATCCCCCCTCATTTTAAATGATTCACTTTTAATGGTTATCTCTTAATGAATCGCTGGAACGCTTTTCGCGCGCTTGTTTTTTTATTGCCCCTGCCATTTGGTCTCGATACAGGTTGGGCTTGGTCTTTCGCCGGTATGACCGTGTTTGCATTACTGGCGTTAGAGCTCCGATCCCTCTCCATGAGTCAGCGTTTCAATCAACTGCCTTATTTACCCTTACCGGTAGCATTCCGGCACGCCGCTTTGCCTTTAGCGCTCATTTGGGGAGTACAAATTTGGTGTGTCGTGCAGTGGCTTGTGTTCTCGCTTAGCCCGCATGATTCATTGGTCTCGCTGCAAAAAGGCGTCACTTACGCTGGTTTCTTTACCTTGTGTCTACTTATTATCGATACCCGCCAGCGAGTAAAAGAAATCATTTGGATTGTCGTGCTTGCCGCTGCGGCTCAGGCGATATACGGATCAACCATGACTCTCTCAGGTTTGGAGTACGGTTTTTTCCAACCCAAAGATAAATATCAAGGCGTAGCCACGGGCACGTTTTTAAATCGTAATCACCTAGCCGGATTTATGGAGCTTTCGTTAGCGCTAGGGATAGGGCTTTTACTCGGCCAGCCTGCAAGCTACTCAGGTAGTTTGCGCCAGCGAGCAAGGCAAGTGGTTAAAATGTTACTCAGCACAAAAGTGATCTTACGTTTGCTGCTTGCTGTTCTTGTGATTGCCTTAGTGTTATCGCGCTCTCGTATGGGCAACTCCGCATTTTTTGCCAGTTTATTAATCGCTGGCGGTTTAGCTTTATTACTGATGCGCAACAAAACCACAGCCACGACAGTATTACTCAGCAGCTTGCTTATAATTGATATCGCCATCGTAGGTACCTTCTTTGGCGTCGATAAAGTCGCCGAGCGCTTACAAAAAACCACCACCGACACCGAAAGCCGAGACGAAGTAACACGAGACACAATCAACCTCTGGAAAGAATATCCAGTAACCGGGATAGGCGCGGGCACTTTTATATACGTGTTCCCGAGTGAAAAAAGTGACGACATCAATTCAACCCAGTACTACAACAATGCACACAATGATTACGCTCAGTTTTTAGCGGAGTTTGGTTTACCAGCATTTCTAGCGCTCGGATTACTCGTGTTGTGGGCGTTTTGGTCTGGGGTTGCAGCAATGCGGCAGCGCAACAGCTCGTTTTATCAAGGTGTGGGGTTTGCCGTCACTATGGCCATAGTGGCCATTGGAATTCACTCAACGGTAGACTTCAACTTGCAGATCCCTGCCAATGCGATGGTTTTTGTGCTTATATTGGCGCTGGCTGCCATAGCTCGGTGGTCTCCTCATCAAAACCGTACACATTCTTTCCGACGTTAGTGCTGGATTCTGTAATGAAACTGAAAGCAAATCGCCAAGTTTTACCGGTTAATAACAAAGGTAATGACTACGTAGTGGGCGATATACACGGGCACGCCCAAAAATTGCTAAAGCAATTGGATGGTATTGGCTTTGACGCCACCGTAGATAGATTAATTTGTGTTGGCGACTTAATTGATCGCGGCCCAGAGTCTATAGAAGCACTAGCGCTGCTCAACGAACCTTGGTTTTTCTCAGTGCTAGGTAACCACGAGTACCTAATGCTCAGTGGCATGAAGTACCAAAACAGCAAAGACAGAATGACATGGCTAAACCATGGCGGAAACTGGATAATGGACACCGACGCATCGCAATGGCCACAATGGTTTGACCTTATAGAAGCACTCCCGATTGCCATCGAAGTGGAATCATCAGAAGGTGTTCGCTATGGCATAGTACATGCCGACTACCCAGCGCAATCTTGGAGCTCGTTCAAACGCTTCACCTCAGATGAACTGTACCGCTGCATTTGGTCTCGCGGAAACTTTCGTAGTCGTTCACCGCATTCAATAAATGGCATTGATTACTTATTTCATGGGCACTGCGTCAGCGAAGGTGAACTCAAGCTCGGAAATCGCATATACATCGAACCGGGCGTATTTTTAGGCAACGATTTCATCATTAAACGCCTTTAGTTCAATACTTAAACGATTTTGATTGACAATATGACAATACACGCCATAATTGGCCCTAATGGCAATGGCTTGAAATGGACACTTCAAGTAATGCCGAACCAGTTTTACGGCTACTTCTTGAGGAGTAGTTTCTTTGTGGCTCCCTCGGGAGCCTTTTTTATGCCTGCTATTTCTCGCAGCAAGTCTTCTATATTCTCAGACATAAGATTCACCCCAAACAATGCAAAGCATGAGCACCTTATATCTTTTACTCAAACTCAGATGAGCAGCCACAAAAAAGCCCGGCAACTAGCCGGGCTTCTTTTAAACAATAACTAAACCAAAATCAGCTGATAGGCTGACCAGCATTTGCTGGTGGAGTAGGAATTGTTGGAGCCACAAAACCGTTAGCAGGCGTCTGACCACTCTGGCCAGGTGTGTTACCTGTTTGGCCTGGAGCATTCTGGTTGCCATTACCATTTTGACCATTGTTGCTCTGGTTGCCATTGCCGTTGTTACCAGCAGCAGTAGGAGCGCCTTGAGCAATACCGGTAGCAATCGCATCACCAGATACACCAGCAGCCTGTGCGGCGGCAGCAACCGTGCTTGAATCAACACCGTTCTTAGAAGCAGCAGCCGTTACCGCAGCAACAGCAGCCGTAGCATCTGCAGACTTAGCAAGTGCGATAGTCATCACAGCACCAACATCTGCACCGGCTTCCATAGCGCCAGACAGAGCATCTTCAAGTGACAGGCTAGAATCAGCGGCCATAGCAGCATCAACAGCAGCTGAAGCATCTAGGCCTTGTGCCATAAAGGCAGCGATTGGGTTAGTAGCTGGTGTATCACCTTCGGCTGCGATAGCCGTCAGTGGCAAAGCAGCAGCCAAAACCATAGTTGCAATAAGCTTACGCATAATATTTCCCTCGACGAAGCAATTAGAATTTGAGCTAGTCTAAAACGGCTACACCATAAAGCCAATAGGCGAGTTGTTAAAAAACGCGCTAAAAGGGCCATAATGCCGTGATTGACAGATAATTTACCCAGCCACAACGAAAAAACTATCAAATGCCAACCGCAATAAGCATCAGAGATCAAAAGTTATCAGTAACACAATCGCTATTATTGAGCTGTGTTCCCAATTGATCCCAAATACAGTACCTTTCAAACGATAAGTGAAGGCGATTAGATAAGATTGAAAGTGAACTTAACCAAACATTAAGGGACGATAATGTCAGCCGCTAACATTGTTTGGCACACGAACGCAGTAACTAAAGCGACACGGGCGGCGTTAAATCGCCAAAATCCCTGCATTCTCTGGTTTACCGGGTACAGTGGCTCGGGCAAATCGACCATCGCCAACGCCCTTGAGCAACGCCTTGCAGAGCTTGAACAGCACACCTACCTATTAGATGGCGACAATATTCGCCACGGCCTCAATAAAGAACTCGGTTTTAACGACGCCGACCGCATTGAGAACATCCGCCGCATAGGCGAAGTATCCAAACTGTTTGTGGATGCAGGCTTGATTGTTATCTCTGCGTTTATCTCCCCATTCCGAGAAGAGCGCCAAATGGTGCGCGAACTCGTAGAAGACGGAGAATTCTTCGAAGTGTTTATGGGCACCCCACTAGAAACCTGTGAACAGCGAGACCCAAAAGGCCTTTACAAAAAAGCCCGCGCAGGCGAGATAAAAAACTTTACCGGTATCGATTCAATCTATGAGCCGCCAATCAACCCAGAAGTGACACTCGATATCTCTAGTATGAACATTGAAGAATGCGTAAACATCGTGGTCGACTACCTTCGCCAAACAGGCAAGTTACAGGGATAACATGCCGAACTACGATGTATTCAACGGCGACGCCGACGGCATATGCTCACTCATACAGCTGCGACTGGCACAGCCACGCGAAGCTAACTTAGTGACCGGCGTAAAGCGTGACATCAAGCTGCTCAACAGCTTAAAAGCAGAAGCGGGCGACCACATCACCGTGCTTGATGTGTCTATGGATAAAAACCAAACCGGGCTACATGCGGTACTTCATGCGGGAGCTAACGTATTTTACGCCGACCACCACCAGTCAGGCGAAATACCAGACCACCCAGCACTCGAAGCCCATATCAACACCGCCGCCAATACCTGTACTGGCCTAATCATCGATTACTATCTAAAAGGCCAATACCGCGAATGGGCAATCGTCGCTGCCTACGGCGACAACATAAACCACGTGGCGGATGAATACGCCACACACGCCGAACTAACCGACGACCAACGCAGCCAACTGCGGGCACTCGGCGTGGCCATGAACTACAACGGCTACGGCGCAAGTGAAGAAGACCTCTTCTACCACCCCGCCGAACTCTACAAACTAGCTGCTCCTTACCAAAGCCCGTTCGACTTTATTAAAGAACGCGCCGACGTATACAAAACCCTAACCGAGGGTTACGCCACCGATTTAGAAAAAGGGCTAAACATCACGCCAGTTCGCAGCAGCGACAACGCCGCCATGATCATGCTACCGAATGAACAATGGGCACGACGCATCAGTGGCGTATTAGGTAACGAACTGGCCAGCCGATACCTAGACCGCGCCCACGCCATATTGACCGAGCGCGAAGAACAAATAGACGGCCCAGACAGTAAAAAAGAAAAAACCTACTTAGTAAGCATACGAGCCGCAAAAAATAACCTAGTAGGTGCAGACACCATCGCCGTAAAATTTGGTGGCGGTGGGCGCAAAGGCGCAGCAGGCATAGACAGATTATTAGAAACAGAAATCGACACCCTATGGGCTGAGTTCTTGTAATATGATGCCGCAAATATATTGTCATTCCCGCGAACGACTGCAAGGATGCAGGAGGTAGAGCGCGCAGGATGCCAAACCCGAGGCGGGAAACCATTTGGCAGAGAACCCCCCACCAAACCGAACTAAATACTCACAAAATGACGATAACCTAAGTAACAAGCAACGGCGCGAACTTATAGACCTAATCATGAATCTTAACCGCTGACATAATTGATCATTGATCACATTGGCTTATTACGCCAGTTTCGGCGCAATTGCGTGTTCCATTTTGGAGCGAAATCCAGTACCTTTCCCACAGAGCAGTATGCCCATACAAACCGAAGGGCAATCAAAGCATGGGAACTAACTCAAGGAGAGAATATGTCTGCCGTAAACCGTGTTTGGCACTATCCTGATGTTAGAAGGTTCCGCCTAGTAGGCTGCTCGACTCTCCTGAGTGCTTTCAGGGAAAGCTTATCGCAACTCCATACCCATACTGCCTGGTTAACCTGAAGTGCTTCTTGATACTTCAAACATTATGTAGATGAATGTGTGCACAGGGTAGTTGGTCATTTGAGTAATAAGGGTTTTATCCTCAGTAAAATTAACAGTGTACAAATACAATTGCGGTAAAATTTTCGACAGGTGCAGAGGCGCTGTAGGTATCGATGAAATTGCCAATATCGAGGTGAATAGATTTTGGCAAATGTTCAGTTATTACTATGATTAATACCCATATTCTATATGTGAGAGTGAATACTCATAATTTCTTACCCGCTGAGCATCATTGTTATGTTTCATTGCTAGGGTATTTTCAGTATTCTCTCAATTTTGTCAGACTAGCAGTGTGTCGACAGAGTAAATTATTTAGGGCGGGATCGTGACAGTCGTATGTAGAAGGAAACATCGGGCAAAGAAAAAAATGCTCAACGTCATGCTTTTGGTTATTGCTATTCTGTCTTTGCTCTTATTTAGCACTTGGTCTGTTCTTGGCATTTTTAATGATGAATTCGTGTTGTTTAAGTACATGAATTACTTCGGGTACTACATGCCACTGATTGCGTTCGTAGTATTAGTTTTTGCTTCTCTGTTCAAGAGGCTGTGGTGGTTTCGTGTTGCACTCCTTGTGGTTTCTTTGCCAGTACTAATTCTCCCTTATTTTTTAGCTGCTGCTGATTTTTCTGGTGAAAAGTATGCCATAAAATCAGGTAAGCTTGGTACTGACTCGGTAGAGCTTACTGTCATGACATTCAGCAAAATGTCGCGCAACCGAAATTACTCTGCCATCGCTGATCTTCTCGATTGCAAAAAATACGACGCCATCCTGATGCAAGAGGCCCCTGATTTTGACGCCCTCATAAAAGCTCACCCTAGCGTCGCAAAAGACTGCAACACATCCTTTGTGGGCAATCAGTACAAAAGCCTGGTTCTGCTCACTCCTCATAAAATAGAATCAGAGCAATCGTCAAAATTTGGTAACCTTTTTGCCATAGAGTTACCAGGTGTTGGGCCGATTGCGTTGTTGACTAACCGAATTGATAAGACATTGAACAAATCGGTAGCGCTGCAGCAGAATCAAGTTGAGCAGATGCTGTTAGCAACTAAAGAGTTACGTGACGCCGGTATACCGACGGTAGTTGCGGGTGACTTTAATGCAACGCCGTTCAATGCCGTACACTATTACATGCGCGAAGCAATGGCCTATGCGCGCCCGGTGGGCATATTGAACCAGACATTTACCTTCCCTGCTGAAGGGCGACGTATAGGGATGATTGGCCCCCAAATACGTATAGATCATATTTTTTATACAGGTATGCAACTCAAGCACGCCGAAGTGCTGGATACCAGCGCAGGTTCTGACCACTACCCGGTGAGAGCAGAATTCTTGCTGCCAAAGCAAGCTACCAAGGATATCGAATGAGCGCTAAACAGAATACTTCGCTAGATCTCAGCATCATCCTTGTTTCATACAACACCCGCGAATATACGTTGCGGGCGCTGAAATCGCTGTATGAAGAGACGACCAAAACCTCGTTTGAAGTGATTCTTGTTGATAACAACTCCAAAGACGGCTCGCTAGAAGCTGTGCAGGAGCATTACCCGCAGGTACAGGCTTACCAGAGTGGCGAAAATCTAGGCTTTGCAGGAGGCGTGCATTACGGTGTTGATCGCTCTAAAGCACCGATGCTATTGCTGCTCAATCCCGACACAGTTATTACCGAGGGTGCCGTCGACAAGCTTTACCAGTTTGCACAACAAAACCCGAAAAACGGCATTTGGGGCGGCGTTACTCTGAACGACGACATGACCGTTAATACGCAACATGCATGGGCACGTCACAACTTGAATTCCCTTCTATTCAGTGCGTTTGGTCTCAGTAAAATTTTCAGCAAAAGCTGTCTGTTTAACAAAGCCAACTATGGCTGCTGGAATCGCGATAGCGTGAAAGAAGTTGATATCCTCTCTGGCTGCTTCTTTATGACCCCTCGAGATATTTGGGATCAATTGGGCGGTCTAGATACCAGTTTCTTTATGTACGCCGAAGAGGCAGACTACTGCCTCAAAGCCCAAAAGCTGGGCTACCAACCCATCGTTACGCCAGAGGCACGTTTGATACACCATGGTGGCGTCAGCCACGCGAACCTAGCTGCAAAAGAAGTGAAACTGCTACGTGGTAAGGTCGAATTGATCAAACGTCATGACCACGGGCTGTTAAAGAAAATGTATATCGCACTGATCTGGCTCTATTCATTCAATAAAGTGGTAGAGAGCAAGCTCCTGAAATCGGGATCGGTAGAAGCTGAAGAGTGGAAGAAAGTGTTCGAACAACGTGATGTATGGATAAAGGGGTATTGAATTGCGATTTTTTCTACTGCTGAGGGACATAGCTAAGTATTTTATATATATATCTGAGCAATTTAGGGCGAGAATGTTCTACATCGAACGAGGCCACGGCACGTCGATTTCATTGAGCGCTCGACTGGATATAGTTCCACGGCTATTTGCTAAATTTAAGAATAGTGTTTACACCTTTACTGTAGGGGAGGGGTGTTTTATAGAACAACGCGTAGCTGTAAATACCTGGCATGGCCCTGTAACACTCTCAAAAGGTTGTAGCTTAGGGATTGATACTATATGTGTGGGTCCGATAACTATCGATGAAGGAACAGTGATCGCACAAGGTGTATACATATTTGGTGAGAATCGGTCTATCGATACTGAAGGTGTAAAAACAGCAGACACTGTTGAAGTAAAACCTGTAACCATAGGTAAAGGTGTCTGGATTGGTGCCGGTGCGAGAATAATGCCAGGCGTAATCATCGGAGATGGTAGTGTTATCGCAGCTGGAGCAGTTGTCACTAAGGAAGTTCCTGCATATACATTAATGGCTGGTGTGCCAGCAAAGGTGATAAAGTCTCTTAATAGTACTGAGGCGGAAGGTTGAAATGAAGTTCGCCTCGCTACTATTTATCTTAGCAATCATCCTTCCTCCTAACTATTCGATAGCTCCAGGAGGTTTCGTTATTACACCAATTCGCGGATTGGGGATGATTTACTTTCTGATCTTTGTGCCCCAGCTTTTCCGCTCAAACTCTTTTGTTGAGAAAGTAACAATTCCCGACCTTGCTGTTACTTTTCACTGTATATGGGCTTTTATGGCTATTTATTACTGGCACGGTGGAGCCCGGGCCGTAGAGTCAGTCGGTATATATAGTATTGAATTTTTGGGACTTTATGCTTTCGGCAGGTGCTTGGCTCTAGAATTGAAAAATTTGCAGTACTTTCTTCGAGTATTCCTAATCGTTGTTATTGTAAGTGCACTTTTCGCATGGTTTGAGTCATTAACCGGAAAGAACCTAGTTTACAGCTTCTTAGGGCTACCATTTTATCGGTTAGCGGAGCCTAGACTAGGTCTAGAAAGAGCTAGTGTTTACATGCAGCACCCAATTTTATATGGGCTATTTATTAGTATGATGATGGGGCTCGTCATATATACAGTAAAGGGGAAGGTGTTAAGGCTGGCTGCGATATTTTTAGCCGCTGTTATCCCCTCGCTATCGAGTGCTCCTTTATTATCAATTGTAGTTCAGCTAGGTGCTACGCTATGGGATCAGCTCCTGAAGAATAATAGTAAGCGCTGGAAAATAGCTTTAGTGATAGCTGTCATAGTATATCTGGCTATTGAAATACCATCTGATCGCTCGTTTGTAGCAGTTCTTATATCGTATCTTACATTTAACCCATGGACGGGATATTACAGGATGATGATCTGGGAATACGGAATTCAAGAGGTGCTATCGAGCCCTCTTTTGGGGATCGGTTTTAATGACTGGTCGCGACCATCTTGGATGTACTCGAGTAGTGTAGATAACTTCTGGCTGTTGACGATGATGAGGTATGGAATTCCCGCCCTGATTTTAATGGCTATTCCTGTTTTTTTATCAGCTAGGAGAATGATCGCTAGGGACTTTGGAAGTCTTTTATATCTAAAGACAGGTTGGTTAATATCTTTGTTGGGCGTCATTTTTGTCGGTGCCACCGTACATTTTTGGGCCAATATATTTTCTATGTTTTCACTGTTTGTTGGATTTGGCGTGACTATCGCTAGCTATAAAGGTTCTGTGTTGAAGGTTTATCAGGATAGGGAAAATAAATGATTCAATTTACTCATGTTCTGTTTACGCGTTTTAACGTCCCTTCCGGAGGGAAGGAAGTTAAAATCCGACTTAAGGACGACTGGCTAGATAAGCGATTCAGGCTGTTTGAAACTTTTTGCCTTCCTTCCATTGAGCAGCAGAGCAATAAGAATTTCTTGTGGTTGATATACTTTGACCAGGATACCCCTACTCAATATAAAGAAAAGGTACTTGAGTATTGCGTACGTTGCCCACAAATCAGGCCTGTCTGGGTAGAGGAGTGGAATACCCAGACTGTTAAATCAGGCTTTATAGATAACGTTCCGGATAATACCAAACGTATACTGACCACGCGCCTTGATAACGATGATGGACTGCATCGAGACTTCATAGAAACCTTACAGCGATCTGTAAGTGATTACGGATACTATAACTTTCCGAAAGGAGTTGTGTATAGGTTTGGGGATGCTTACTCGCATTCTCATATGAGTAACGCTTTCTTATCACTTCTCGAAGAGTATGAAGGGTTTGATGGGGTGTGGAAGCTTCCTCACCCCGAAGTCATCAAGAAGCACAAAGTAAAACAACTGAGTTTGAACGACGCCTGGTTACAGGTAATTCATGATACAAATGTTTCTAACAAGATCAGAGGCCGGCTATTGAGTTCTGATATCTGGACCGAAGGTTACCCTTATCTTTCATCAGAGCTTGTTAACGAAAATGGTTTCCTGAAAGTCGCAGTAACAGGGAATGTTAAATTCCTAGTGACTTCATTAAGGGATTCACTCTTTTCTATTATCAGAGGCGCAGTGAAACGTTAATGTCAGCGACCTACTTAGATAGCGGCAAGTTTTATAGCAAAGTACAAATCCTGACGGCACTAATGTCGCTAATCCGTAATATTGTAATTGCCCGAGTTCTGGCAGTTGAAGATTATGGTGTCGCGGCGACAATTGGCATTGTTCTGTCCTTTATCGAAATGTCTACGATGCTAGCCTTCGACAAATATCTGTTGAAATCCAGGTATGGGAATAACCAGCGAGTAGTGGGAGCGACTCATAGCCTTGGCATTATTCGCGGAATCATTGTTGCTATTTTCCTTTTTGTTATTGCTGAACCCGTAAGTCAATATTTTAGGATTTCTGAGAAAGCATGGATGTTTGAAGTGCTCGCACTGGCACCTTTGATACGTGGCTTTCTTCATCAGAATGCAGTTGTTCACCAAAAGAAGGGTAGCTTCTACCGTTTATCGCAGATAGAACTTATCCCCCAATTATTAACAACCTTGACCATCTCCCCAGCATCTCTCCACTTTGCCGATGCGACCGTTGTTCTTTATGTGGTTATCTTAACCAGCGCTGGTAGTGTACTTGTTTCACATTTATTGGCTTCGTTACCATTCAAACTGTACTTTAATAAGGCGGTTTTAGTGGATATCTTGCAATATTCTTGGCCTTTGCTAGTTACGGGTGGGCTGATGTTCCTTGTTTTTCAGGGCGACAAAGCTATCGTCGGTGGTTATTACTCTCTTGAAGACCTAGCACTGGTAACGGTGGTGATCTCATTGTTCTCAATGCCGGTGATGGTATTCGCTAGAATAATTATGGGAATTGGAATGCCTCTTATAGTGACAGAGCTAAGTACACGTAGTGGGTCAAAGAATCGTGAATTTGTTATTTGTGTTGTCATTGTTGTTGCCTGTATGGCGGTTGCCGGATTTAATTCGCTGGGGCATATAGTAATCGAGTATCTCTATGGCGATGATTACGTGCCAGAGCAAGGTGTGGTCTATATCATCTCGGTACTAATGGGCTTGCGAATTTTAAGAATGCCAGTTCAGGTTTTTTCTCTTGCTGCGGGCGATAGTAAAAATGGTATGTACGTTGGGATAGTAAGAGCGTCGTCACTCGTCCCATCTTTATATTTTGCGATGAATGGATATGAGATTATCATTATCTTGGCAATTGGCATCATCGGTGAGTTGTTAGGCTTGGTACTGGGTAGTCATCTTGCGAAGTCGGTGGCTCCGCTAAGTTGGAATGTTCTGATTGTGGTATTTTCTTTCATCTGGTTGCTTGGCGTATCACTGTTTTCTTATTGGGCGACAGACCGTTATGGAATTCATCCACTAGCTGCTTTTATTATGCAATTTATTTTGCTTTTTTTACCATTTTTTCTGATTTTTAGGTCGAAGTTTACGATGGACTTTATACATATTCTTAAGAGGGTTTAGGGTGGCTAATATATTGGTTTGTGGCGCATTTCCTGGTACTCGTAACTTAGGTGTTAATGCCCTAGGTACGGCATTTATTTCGGCATACCGTGAGTTGAGACCAGATGATAATATATATCTTCAGACGCTTGATGGAAAGATTTGTCCGATAGAATTGCCTGGTGAAGATGTACCAATCGAAGTTATCGGCGTTTCGATCAGGCCCTCAAAAAATTTCTTTCGGCGTGATACAACGATAAGGGTTAGGCTGGAGTCAGGCTTTAGACTGGGCAATAAGTTTTCAGAGATCTTTAGAAAAATAGATATTGTCGTTGATGTTGCCGGTGGTGATAGTTTCACCGATTTATACGGAACCGGTCGGTTTGATATGGTTAATGCAGTTAAAGACCTGTGCCTTAAGTATGGTAAAAAGTACATATGCCTTCCTCAGACTTACGGGCCTTTCACATCAGAAGAGGTAGAGTTAAGAGCTAAGCGTTATGTTCAGGAGTCCCTATGCTCTTGGGCTAGAGATGATCAGTCTTATAAGGTCTTACTGGATTTAGCTGGGGAGAAGGATGATCTCAAATATCGTAACGGTGTAGATATGGCTTTTCTTTTGCCAGTGAAGAATGCTGAAGAGAAAGTGGATACTACTATTGTTAACGCTTTGCAAGATAAAGCAGGTGTGATTGGTATTAACATTAGTGGCTTAATTTATAATTCTCCAGAAGATGCGAAAAACAGGTACAAGTTTTTGTGCGATTACCAATCTTTGATTCTGGACTTTGTTAAGAGGGTGCTGGATGAAACATCGTTCACTGTTTTGCTTGTCCCTCACGTTCTGGCAGATCCTTCAAGTGTCGAATCAGATTTCGCTGCATGTCAGGATGTTATAAGTAAACTTGGTTCAAATAAACGTATTCTAGTCCAGTCACCATGCTTAGATGAATGTGAGTCAAAATGGCTGATCTCACAGTGTAAGTGGTTCATGGGAACGAGAATGCACGCAACCATTGCGGGGCTTTCGACCTGTACACCCACCTGTACTGTTTCATACAGTGATAAGGCATACGGTGTTTTCGATTCATGCGGTTTAGCCGATCAGGTATTCGATCCGAGGGTGAATACCTCGGATAATATCCTTTCTTTGCTAATGGACTCTTTGAGCAGTCGGGACTCAGTATCAGGGATGCTCTCAAAAAATATTCCGCAAGTTGTATTACGGGCTCGCACTCAGATCCTAGATATAGCGGCTATTATAGAGAAGGTGTAAGAGTAGTTATAGTGAAGCATAATAATATAGTCTTAGTATCTCATAAACGCCCATATATAGGGGGTGGGTACTCATGTATTGCGCTTTGAGCGCACAGAAATGGTCAATTTTAGTAATTTCGGTATCAGACCAATAAGGCGGGCTTGGAGTCAGAAGGAGATTCATATTGTGGTGGTACATATCTGGAAATAACACGTTTAGTTAATAGGGATAATATACAAAGCCTTTTCCGTCGGTGGGGGCCTGTCCTCGACGTTTACGAAGGTTTTGCATCAGATGAAAGAATAAGGCTGTCTGGTAGTAGCGGTGGTGTATTAACTGCCTTAAGTGATTTTGCTGTTCAGTCTGGGATGGCTGATGCCGTTTTATCGACAGGTGCTGCGGATTCTGATCCTTTAACAAATATTTCAGCCTTTTCCGTACAGCGCTCTGAGCTTGTCGATAAAGCTAGTAGTAGATATTTAGTTTCATCTCCATTATCGGCTCTTAACGCTTCAGTAGACTATTCTAAAGTGGCTGTTGTGGGAAAGCCGTGCGATGCCGCTACTTTAAGTAATCTGCGTAAAGAAAATACAGATCTTGATGAAAAGGTATCGTTATCTCTATCTTTTTTCTGTGTTGGAACTCCATCGAAGTCTGGTAATTTAAGTTACATTAAGTCAAAACTTGGTTTTTCCCCCTCAATGATAGAATCTTTGAAGTTCAGAGGTGATGGTTGGCCCGGTTTGTGGAAGGTAGTAGCGACGAGTAATAAGCAGATGGTATCTGCAGAGGCAACATATTCTGAATCGTAGGGAAACCTGCAGCAGTACCGGCAGTGGCGTTGTTTTATTTGCCCTGATCATAGTGGTGAGTATTCAGATATTTCATGTGGGGACGCTTGGTATAAGCAGCCTGATGGAATTAACCCAGGTAGTTCTTTAATTGTTGTACGTACCAAGAGAGGTCAGGAATTCCTGCAGCGTGCTATTGATGAAGGAGTTATTACAATAGTTCAGAAAGACAGTAGTTTGATAGATTCATGTCAGCCTAATCTTATTACTGCTCGAAACGTATTGTTCGGTAGGCTTCTCGCAATGAAAATGCTTTTCATGCCCGTACCCAAATATAAGGGGTACGAGTTATTTCGGAGTTGGCTGGATTTGAACTTTAAGACTCAAGTAGTAAGCGTATTCGGAACGCTTAAAAGATTGGTCAAGAAGAAACTCTATTTGCCAGAGCGACGAGAGTAGGCTCTGATAATATAAAATACAGCCATCTTTAACGCGGAGCGTAAGGGCAGTATCCTTAACCAGCTTAGGCGCATTTTTAAGCCTTCTTTTCTCATTTTAGCTATATTTTTACTGACATTGGAATCATGGATACGGTAGTTGAGAGTAGTCTCTTTAATGCCCGTGATCTTACCTTTCAGTGACAGACGGAGCCATAGGTCCCAGTCATCCACACCATGTAGTGATTCGTTGAAGGGACCGTCTAGCTCACTGAGGGCATCGGTTTTGATAAGTGCTTGGCCAGGTGAAACAATACAGCAGTCTAACAATAAATAATCAGTGTTCAGTGGGCCAGTATTCTCAATTGAAAACACTAAGCCCTTTCGAGTAATGGCGTATCTGTGAAATCGATGTCTCTGATCAGATATACGATTTCCTTCGCCATCTATTGCTATAACACTGCCATAAGTAGCAACCATACCGGGCTCTTGGCTCAACTCGGCGATTAGGTACTTCAATCCATCCGTTGTTAAGAGGTCGTCCTGATCTAAAAATACAACAAATTCACACCCTAGCTCTCTTGCCTTTTTAAAGCCGGTATTGCGTGCCGAAGCTACCCCACCGTTCTCTTTATTTATTAGTATCGTCTTCCCCAAGCGAGAGTTAAATTCCTCTATATAATTAGTGTGTACTGTGGAACTACCATCATTAACGATAACCACGTTTATATAGGTTGAGGTAGTAGAGTTTTGAACTTCAAGTACACTATTTATAGTTGTTGAAATAGTATCTGAGCCATTATAGAAAGTGATCACAACACCAATGGAAATAGATTTTGAACTGTCTTGCTTTTCCATTTTTAACTCCAAAGTAGCTCGCTGTTTATAGATGTAACGAAGAAATCAAACTGATTGTATGTAAATCAGTTTGAACTCACAATATCTTTTTATTCCATTCCGGAACGATATTTGGTTAATTTACATAGTTCTTTGGCTTTAGTGCATTCTTCTTATAGCCTGTAACCCTAATTAGGGGAGGCTTACACAGCTCAGGAATGTTTGAATATTCTTATTTTTGGTCAGTTATTGCTTATGGTTTACTTACCATTTAAAAGTTTACTTAGGATGCTATTCTTTTCGACGGCATATTTATGGAAAAGCGTCGTACATATGATTGTTGATAAGCCAACAAACGGTATCAGAATTTCTGAAGGTAGTTCGAAGTTGTTGTATGTCAAGGCAAACATGTAGATGACGAGGTAATGAAGAATGTAGGTCGTGTAGGATGATCTAATAACAATCTTCATTACGGGGCCGTCGAGCTTGCCTAGTCTCTCAAAAACCTGAATCAAAAATGACGATAAAATGAAAGCGATTATAGCTTCATTGAATATCGAGGCAAGCTTGAGTAGATTGCCCAATTCGCTATTTCTAAAATAGATACTAAGCGCAATGAGTGGGACGATTGCTGAAAAAAATAGGCTATTGTTAGACTTGAAATCTAGGAACAGATTCTTGGAGTTTGCGAGGATGCACCCTAAGAGAAAAAAGCTAGATTGATACAAGGTCTCTCTAATTATAAAACTGAAATCGAGAGTCGTTGTGTTAGTTGTGTAAGCGTATGACGCTCTTAGTATTGTAGACGACAGGGCAAGAAATAGTATTAGAAATACGATGTTGGGTTTATCTGAAATTGTGTATATCGCCTTGGTTATCTTTTTGCCAATAAGTGTAATAGGAGTATATATTAAAAGAGGTATGAGAAACCATAGGTGTAAATGCCAAGACATCTTGTCTTCATAAAACTGAAGGTTGGGGCTAATATATAAGTTAAAGGACTCAGTTATCGGGATTTGATTGGTATAAGACTTGATTAGTATATTTGCAGATGGAACAATTATTATTATGCCAAAGAGCAAAGGAATACCAATCCTATTTACACGCATTTTGAAGGTTTCTAGTGCTCCATATTTTTCATAGAATAATGTAGCAACTAATCCTGAGATTATGAAAAAACATTCCATTCTCACAAGTGACGACGGATATAGCAGTGCTTCTTTTACGGATACATCTCCTAAAGTGAGAGAATGCACTACTATACCGTAAAGCATGAGAACTGCTCTTAAATTATCGATGTATCCAAGACGTTCATATTTGTTATTCATGGCTTGTACACTCAATGACTGTCTAACGCTACTAACCTCTTCGTTCTAGCTTATAATCACCACTTAATACTGCTTCCCACCATTCTTTATTAGATAGATACCATTTGACTGTGTTTTTCAGACCAGTTTCAAAAGTTTCTTCAGGCGTCCAGTTAAGCTCTTTATCTATTTTGGATGCGTCAATCGCGTATCGTAAGTCGTGCCCTGGGCGATCTTTTACGAAGGTAATCAGGTCTTTGTAGTTGGTCAGGCCTGCAGGCTTTTCGGGTGCCAATTCCTCAAGCAGTTCGCAGATGGTCTCGACTACGTGCAGGTTGGTCTTTTCGTTGTGGCCACCAATGTTGTATGTCTCGCCAACTTCACCTTCTGTTACTACCTTGTAGAGCGCTCGCGCATGGTCATCAACGTATAGCCAATCACGAATTTGCTGGCCGTCGCCGTATACGGGCAGAGGCTTGCCATCCAATGCGTTAAGAATCATGTGCGGAATCAGCTTCTCGGGGAAGTGATACGGCCCATAGTTGTTTGAGCAGTTTGTGACCAGAATTGGCAAGCCGTAGGTGCGATACCAGGCGCGAACTAAGTGGTCAGATGCCGCCTTGGAGGCAGAGTAGGGTGAACTCGGTGCGTATGGAGTCTCTTCGGTAAAGAGGTCATCTGTGCCTTCGAGGTCGCCGTATACTTCATCGGTAGAGATATGATGGAAGCGGAACGCGCTTTTACGTTCTTCTGGCAGCTTGGTCCAGTAGTCACGGGCAACGTCAAGCAGGTTAAACGTACCGACGACGTTGGTCTGAATAAACTCACCGGGGCCTTCAATAGAGCGGTCAACATGGCTCTCGGCGGCGAGATGCATCACTGCATCAGGCTGGTGTTGCTCAAACACACGGATTAGTTCATCTTTATTGCAGATGTCTACCTGCTCAAAAGCGTAACGGTCTGATGAGTCAACCGAGGTGAGTGATTGAAGGTTGCCTGCATAAGTCAGGCAATCAACGTTGATGACGCTATCTTGCGTATTGTTAATGATGTTACGAATAACTGCGCTGCCAATAAAACCTGCGCCGCCGGTGACAAGAATCTTCATGAAGGGTCATTCCGTTGTTAGAGCGATACTGATAGGGGGCGATGTTAACTGAAAAGCGCGGCTGGCAAAACCGCAGGTGTCAGCTTTGCCCTATATTTCGTCGGGTTAGTTCAGTTCATGTTCAATCGGTTTCTGGTCGCAGGGTAGTGTTGCTAGTGAAATTGAGCCGAGTGTTTGCCAGATGTGTTGCTCTTTTTTAGCGTCAGCAGATGCGCATAGTGTTTTGCTCTTAGTTAACCAACCGCTGGCGAGTTTATAGCTGAAGGAGAAAAATGCAGGGTCCGTTTTCTCTTTAGAATCATGCATTTTGTTATTACTTGAAACCCGGCTGGCATAGTTCGTGAACCCTGCTTCTAACTTAGCGTCGACAGATGTTAGTGGACTCTTTACCTCTGGCGATTTCTCTACCTCTGAATAGAAGCTTTTGGCGCTTATCATTGAGTGCAGAGTGGCCCATAAACTGAAGTTGGCGTAAAAGAATCCTTTATGCTGCCCTGCGCGAACCTGCTCATCGTATACTTCGCCTTGCTCGTTGATGGCGAGTTCAACGAATGCGGTCAGGTGGCTGGGGTTGGCGTAGCCTTTATAGGGTGTGCCAAGCACCACGTAGTTCATCAGTTCTCTGTTTTTAGTTGCCTGCGCGGCGGCGGCCAACCCCGCGAGTGACCACGCGATATGATTATCTGCCCTGTAGCGCATATGGGCTCGCGAGTTAGGGTGCGCATCTGCCCAGCGAGTCCATGCATGAAATCCTGCGTTCACGGCTGCAGCCAGGTCGTCAATTAACCACTGGTCAAGGTTCACGATCTGCTCTTCTTTTAGTGCTATAGCCTCGCCATGTTTCTTCAGGGTCAGATACACCTGGCTGAAGTTGATCAAGCCGTATGTTTGCCAGATGCTGTCGAGCATCATATTCCATGAGCGATTACAGAAGCCGTCTTCCTTGCCCGGAAAGTCAGCCTCCTCAGGGCGCATTCTCAGGTTATAGGCGTTAAACAGTGTGCTTTGTTCGCTCCAGGCCTTGATCATTTGGTAGGTCGCTTTCAAAGCCTCTGTGTCGCCTGTATAGATATAGAGTTGAGCCATGTCGCGTGCAAAGGATGATTGGTGTTCTAATCGAGAGCTGAGATCTTTTAGTGTTTTGTTACGCTCGGGTTGTCGACACCAGCCAAAATCGAAGGTGTCTGCCGCCAGTACAAAAGGGTCTGGCGGCGCTGCATTCTTGAGTTTCTGCTTAAGTGAGTTGATTGCGCGGTGCTGTGATGTTCCTTTCATGGTAGCGAGCGCTTTTAGCTGTGTAAGGTGGCTATCCTTGGTATAGAGCAGCTCTTGAGCCTCAGAAATGTTCATTGTACTGGTAAGTATTATAGCGATAGTCACTCGCCAAAACTTAAACTGTAAAACTTGCATGCTAACCTCCGGCCGAGTGGACCTATTATGACAATTGTTAGTCAAAACTATGTTTTTGCGCTTTGCATGGTAATATTCGCCAGATAGTCGCATTACGCCAAAGAGTAGGGTAATTGCGAAGCACATAATGGAGAGCAACCATGGCTACGGTGATAGTGCCAGCCCACAACGAAGGGAGCGTCATAAGCCGCTGTCTCGACAGTCTGATTAATCAGGATGGTATAGACCGGATTATCGTCGCCTGCAACGGCTGTTCTGATAACACCGTTGAAATTGTCACAACTAACTACTCAGATGTTACCTGCCTTGATATTTCTACGCCCTCAAAAGTGAATGCCCTGAACGAGGCCGAAAAGCACGTTACCAGCTGGCCAATATTCTACATCGATGCGGATGTATCTCTGTCTGAGGGTGCGATAGAGGCTATAGAAGCTGGAATGAAAGACCAGAAGCTGTTGCTCGCCGCGCCCGAACCTGTGATCGATACATCAGAGTCATCTTGGCTGGTTAAACGCTTCTATGATGCTTGGCTGAGTTTGCCGTACATAAAAGAAGGCGTTGTGGCTACCTGTACCTTTGTAATTAGTGAAGAGGGCCGGAAGCGTTTTGTTGCCTTCCCTGACGTCATCGCTGATGACGGTTACGTGCGCTCTCATTTTTATGCCGAAGAGCTTGGCAACGTACCAGGCGCCAAAGTGTTTGTCGCAGCCCCGAAAACAGCCGCGTCGCTCATTAAGATCAAAACACGAGCACGGCTTGGTAACATGGAGCTGGCCGCACGTGGGCTGGGGTATGACAAGCCGACCCCAAACTACGGTTCTGTGTTAAGTTTGCTTCTTTTCAGTAAAAAGTGGTTGTCTGCGCTTGTGTACATGGGCTTTGTGACCATCTTTAGGCTACGCGCAAAATCGCAATTTAAAAATCTTGAAAATTACGAGTGGGAAGTGGATCACTCCTCGCGTTAATCATTCTACATTAAGGAATATTCAGTATGTCTCAGTACAAAGGGATTATTCTGGCCGGTGGCTCTGGCACCCGGCTTCACCCAATCACTATGGGCGTGTCTAAGCAGCTGCTACCAATCTACGATAAGCCTATGATCTTCTACCCTATCTCGGTTCTTATGCTGTCGGGTATTAAAGACATCCTGATTATCTCTACTCCTGAGGATATGCCGTCTTTCCAGCGTATGTTGGGTGATGGCAGTCAATTCGGTGTGGCGTTCTCCTATGCTGTGCAACCATCGCCCGATGGTCTGGCGCAGGCCTTTCTGATTGGCGAGGACTTCCTGGGGAATAGCCCAGCGTCGTTAGTGCTGGGTGACAATATTTTCTATGGTCAGCACTTCAGCGATAAGCTCAAAGCGGCAGCATCCCGCACCGAAGGCGGTACTGTGTTTGGCTACCACGTCAGTGACCCGGAGCGTTTTGGTGTGGTTGACTTTGATGAGTCAGGTAAAGCGCTGAGTATCGAAGAAAAGCCTGAGAAACCGAAATCAAACTACGCGGTAACTGGCTTGTATTTTTACGATAACACGATCGTAGATGTTGCCAAGGACGTTAAGCCGTCTCATCGCGGTGAGCTTGAAATCACTGATGTAAACAACGCCTACTTACAGGCCGGTAAACTGAAAGTTGAAGTACTGGGGCGCGGCTTTGCCTGGTTGGATACCGGCACACACGATTCACTGATTGATGCGGGTAACTTCGTGCAAACAATTGAGCACCGTCAGGGCCTGAAAGTAGCGTGCCTCGAGGAAATTGCGTTCAATAACGGTTGGATTACCGTTGAAGAGCTGGAGAAACAGGGCAATGCCCTGAAGAAAACCGGATACGGCCAGTACCTGCTGAAATTGGCGGGAGAAGCTTGATATGAATGTGATTAAAACTTCCCTCGAAGGAGTCGTTATCATAGAGCCAAAAGTATTTGGTGATGAACGTGGCTTCTTTCTTGAGACTTTTCAAGCTGAGCGCTATCGCGAGCAGGCCGGTATAGAGCTCGATTTTGTTCAGGATAATCACTCGCGTTCAGCTAAAGGGGTGCTTCGTGGCCTTCATTTTCAGAAGACCAAGCCACAGGGCAAGCTGGTTCGTGTCGTTCGCGGTGAAGTCTTTGATGTCGCCGTCGATATCCGCAAGGGTTCGCCAACCTTTGGCCAGTGGGAGGGCGTTATTCTCAGTGAAGAGAACAAACGTCAGTTCTGGGTACCGCCCGGTTTTGCGCACGGTTTCCTAGTGCTTTCAGATACCGCTGACTTTGAATACAAATGCACAGACTACTACGACCCATCGGATGAGGGCTCTCTCGCTTGGAACGATGATGAAGTTAATGTCGAATGGCCACTTGACCGGCTTGATTGTGCTCCTCAGCTTTCTGGTAAGGATGAAGGTGCTGGATCGCTTGTTGGACTGCGGGGTGATGCATGAAGTGGCTTATTACTGGTGCAGATGGCCAGCTTGGGCGTTGTCTGCAGGATCGATTAGCTAACAAAGCTTGTCACGAAGTTAAAGCTACCGATGCTGCTCAGTTAGATATTACAAATCGGCAGGCGGTGTTGGATGCTATTGCCGCTTTTGCACCGGATGTTGTTATCAATGCAGCCGCTTATACTGCTGTAGATAAAGCAGAGAGCGACAAAGAGTTAGCAGGTAAGGTTAACGCCGACGCGCCAGGTTATCTAGCAGAGGCATGTGAGCAGGCGGGAGTCTGGTTTGCTCATGTGTCTACCGATTACGTGTTCGACGGATCGGCCAATATCGCTTATCGCGAGACAGACGAGGTAAATCCTTGTTCGGTTTACGGTGCGACTAAGCTCCAGGGCGAGCAGAAGGTAGAGGCTGCCTGTAGCCGTTATTTCATTTTGCGTACGGCTTGGGTGTTCAGTGAGTACGGCAATAATTTTGTTAAAACCATGCTGAGGCTTGGTCGCGAGCGCGACAGCTTGAATGTGGTCGCAGATCAGTTCGGTTGTCCGACGTATGCGGGTGATATTGCTGACGCCATTATTTTGATGGCAGAGAAAGCCCTGAGTGGTGACGTTGAGCCGGGTATCTATCATTATGCCGGCGACCTTGCGGTGAACTGGTGGAGCTTTACCCGAGAGATTCATGCTCAGGCTATTGCTACAGGTAAAATGCAGAAGGCGTCAGAGCTTGGCGCGATCCCTACGTCTGCGTACCCTACGCCTGCTACGCGTCCTGCGTTTTCGGTACTTGATTGCAGTAAAATCCAAGGTTTGGGTGTGAATCCTTCTGACTGGCGTGCTGCAGTGGCCCATGTATTGTCGGTAGTGGAGTAAGAATATGGCGCGTCAACGAAAGTTAATGGCTGTTGCCTCTGAAGGTGGGCATTGGATTCAGTTGATGCGTCTGCGTCCCGCATTTGAGGGCATGAACCCGGTGTATGTTTCTACAAATGCTGGATTAGCAAAGGCCTTTTCACTCGGTAATTTTCGCCTTCTCCCTGATGCTAATATGGATAAAAAGGCTAAGTTGGTATGGGTGCTTTTAAAGGCTTTTTTGTTAGTGCTTAAAGAGCGCCCAACGCACATTATCTCTACTGGCGCAGCGCCTGGCTTTGCAGTACTTCTGTGCGGCCGGTTACTCGGTGCAAAAACTATCTGGGTCGATAGCATTGCTAATGCAGATGAATTATCTGCAGCAGGGGCAAAGGCTAAGTATGTAGCGCACCACTGGCTGACTCAGTGGGAGCACCTTACAGAGAAATACGACGGCCTTGAATATATGGGGCGCGTCATATGATTTTCGTTACAGTGGGCACTCAACTGCCGTTTGATCGTTTGATTTCAACCGTTGATCAATGGTGCGCAGAGTCCAAAACAGATGTTTTTGCGCAGGTCGGCCCCACCGATAAAATATTCAGTCACCTGAGCTCTGAGGTCTTTATATCGCCCGAGAAAGCCGATGAGTTAATGCGTAATGCTGAGCTCATTGTCGCGCATGCGGGTATGGGGACCATTATTACTGCAACCCAACATGGTAAGCCCTTAATAGTTATGGCGCGTGAATTTAAATTTGGTGAGCACCGTAATGATCATCAGGTCGCTACCGCCGCGCGTTTTAAAGATTTCCCTAATATCACCGTCGTCGCAGATGAGCAGGCGCTTGTTCAGGTACTGAATGATTTCGATTCGTCAGCTCAGGCGTCTTTTTCCGCTGCATCTGAGTATGCGCCGGAAGCATTTATTAACGAGTTAAAGTCGCTTTTACAGTGATCGTTCCTGTGATTTTATCCGGTGGCTCTGGCACTCGATTATGGCCATTATCCCGAGAGCATTCTCCTAAGCAGTTTTTATCATTAGCAGGAAGTAACTCACTTTTCCAGCGAGCGCTGGAGAGGGCTGCGTTAATCAGTGATCGTGCCTCTATAATTGTATGTAATGAAAAACATCGTTTTTTAGTAGCTGAGCAGTTACGACAAATGAACACTCAAGGCAGAATTATACTTGAGCCGATGGGTCGTAATACGGCACCGGCGATTGCGTTGGCGGCGTTTCAGGCGTTGCGTGATTCGGGGGCGGGTGATGTGGATTCCCGCCTTCGCGGGAATGACGAGAAAAAAAGCGGGGCTGGCGAGAAGAACAGTGGTAATGGCGATAAGAACAGCGGGAGTGGCGAGGCACCCGTGTTGTTGGTGCTGGCAGCCGATCACGTGATTAAAGATACCGCTGCATTTCAGAAGGCGGCGGCGTTATTGCCAGAAGTTCAAGCGGGTAAATTCGGTACCTTGGGTATCGTGCCTACTGAGGCAGCCACGGGTTATGGCTATATCAAGGCTGGTAATGAATCTGCCGGTTTGTACGCGGTTGAGCAGTTTGTAGAGAAGCCAGATGCGGCCACCGCTCAAGCGTATTTTGATGAAGGAGCAGCCCTGAGCGGGTCTTATAAGTGGCTCTGGAACAGCGGCATGTTTATGGTGCGTGCTGACCGTTACCTCGAAGAGTTAAAGCGTTTTAGCCCCGAGATGTACGCGGCGTGTGAAGCAGCGATGGCAAACACCGAGAGCGATTTTGATTTTGTACGTGTGGATGCAGAGGCCTTTAAAGCCTGCCCGGATGATTCTATTGATTACGCTGTGATGGAGCCGTTGTGCGCACTTGAGGGCGAACCACAAGTTGTGGTTGCACCGCTAGATGCCGGTTGGAGCGATGTGGGTAGTTGGTCGGCCCTGTGGGATATTGCTGAAAAGTGTGACAACGGCAATGCCATTATTAATATGAAGGGTTATGCAGGCAAAGGCACTGGCGATACAATTTTAAATGACTCGCGCAATAGCTTAATTAGTACGTGTGATCGTTTGGTAACAACGTTAGGTGTGGATGATCTGGTAATTGTTGATACCATGGATGCCTTGTTGGTAGCGCATAAAGATAAAGTGCAAGACGTTAAAAAGATTGTGGCCGAGATTAAAGCACGAGGTGGCCAGCAGCATCACCAGCACCGTGAGGTGTATCGCCCTTGGGGTATTTACAATTCAATTGGCTCTGGTGTAACAAGCTCAGGCAAGCAGTATCAGGTAAAGCGTATCACCGTAAAGCCAGGGGCTAAGCTGTCGGTGCAAATGCATCATCATCGTGCGGAGCATTGGGTGGTGGTATCGGGTACGGCAAAAGTCACGAATGGCGATGACACCTTCTTAGTGACCGAGAACGAATCGACGTTTATTCCGATTGGTCAGATCCATGCGTTGGAGAATCCGGGCAAGGTTGAGTTGGAAATGATTGAAGTACAGTCGGGGTCGTATTTAGGTGAAGATGACATCGTGCGTTTGGAGGACAAGTACGGGCGGGCGTAAAGCGGGCTTAAATATATTTGCACTATGGATTCCCGCCTCGGCTTTGGCATCCTTGCAGTCGTGCGCGGGAATAGCCTGTCCCCGCGAAGGCGTGGGAACGTTTGTTTTTGTACTAACCGTTTAATGCGCCTTTTGGTTTAGCGACGATGGTGTCGGTTATGTGTGAAGTTATCGAGTGTTTTACGAGGTTGTTAACATTTCGCGGTTAACGTTTTCTGGGTGGAGCTGTTAGAATCCCTCCCAATTTTATGGTTCCTGATCAGGATTGTTCACGTATGAAGATTGCGATTGCCGGTACTGGCTATGTTGGTTTGTCGAATGCGATGTTGTTGGCGCAGCATAACGAGGTTGTGGCGGTAGATATCGTGCCTGAGAAGGTCGAAATGCTGAACAATAAGCGCTCGCCGATTGTCGATACCGAGATTGAAGAGTTTCTGGCGAACCGCGAGATCAATTTTCGGGCAACGTTAGATAAAGAAGAAGCTTATAAAGATGCTCGCTTTGTCGTGATTGCCACGCCAACTGATTACGACCCGATCACGAATTATTTTAACACTAGCTCGGTTGAGAGCGTGGTGCGTGATGTTACGGCGGTTAACCCGGATGCGGTGATGATTATTAAGTCCACCGTACCTGTGGGTTACACGGCTCGCCTGAAAGAAGACACCGGCTGCGCTAATTTGATTTTCTCGCCTGAGTTCTTGCGTGAGGGTCGTGCCTTGTACGATAACCTCCACCCTAGCCGTATTATTGTGGGGGAGCAGTCTGAGCGTGCGAAGGAGTTTGCTGGTTTGTTGGCCCAGGGCGCGGTGAAAGACGATATTGATATTCTGTTTACAGATTCTACCGAAGCGGAAGCGGTGAAGTTGTTCTCGAATACTTATCTAGCGATGCGTGTGGCGTACTTTAATGAGCTGGATTCCTACGCCGAGACGCATGGCTTAAACAGCCGCCAGATTATTGAGGGGGTGGGTTTAGACCCTCGCATTGGCAATCATTACAACAACCCGTCGTTTGGTTACGGTGGCTATTGTTTGCCGAAGGACACCAAGCAGTTGTTGGCTAACTTTGAAGATGTGCCTAGTAATATCGTACGCGCCATTGTGGATGCTAATAGCACGCGTAAGGATTTTGTGGCGGATTCTATTATCAAGCGTAACCCGAAGGTGGTGGGGATTTATCGTTTGGTGATGAAGTCGGGGTCGGATAATTTCCGGGCATCGGCGATTCAGGGCATTATGAAGCGTATTAAGGCGAAGGGCATCGAGGTGGTGGTGTACGAGCCGGTGTTTGAGGAAGACGATTTCTTTAATTCGCGTGTGATTAAAGATTTTAATGAGTTTAAAGCCATATCTGATGTGATTGTTGCCAATCGTCTGTCGGATGATATTCGTGATGTCGCCGATAAGGTGTATACGCGGGATTTGTTTGGTAGTGATTGATAGGCCTTTATTTAAAGCTTAGCTCTTAAATTCGAGTATCAAACTCAATCGGTTCTTAAACTCAACTCCTGTTCGGGGCTCCGCCCCCGGCCCCATGCAAGGAGAGGTTTCTCCTTACGATCCTCT
>OJBE01000029.1_pt1 | contig 70251 bp, 68 predicted proteins | sample 1590521 | NCBI WGS metagenome assembly OJBE01 (sample SAMN05416807, study PRJEB24817) | seawater metagenome | isolation source: Sea water | place: Canada:Atlantic | collected 2013-07
GTTGGGTTACGCGCTTCGCGCTAACACCAACCTACTTTATAGCCTCGAAGCAGTGTGCATAAAAAACGCTGAAGCGGTTTTATTAACCTTCTAGGTTGCTGATGTATGGGGCGTTAACATCGATAAGTTGTTGAGGTTTGCTGTTGGGTTACGCGCTTCGCGCTAACACCAACCTACTCTATACCCACGAAGCTGTGCACAAAAAAACCCGCCGAAGCGGGTTTCTATATAGCCTTTAACTTCTGAATTTTATTTCAGGAAGCTACGGCCTTTTTTCGCTGCAGTGCGCAGGCGAAGTGCGTTCAGCTTAATAAAGCCGGCTGCGTCTTTTTGGTCGTAGGCACCGGCATCGTCTTCAAACGTGGCGATGGCTTCGTCAAACAGTGAGTCTTCTGACTTACGGCCCACAACAATGACGTTACCTTTATAGAGCTTAAGGCGTACGTCACCATTAACGACTTTTTGAGTTTCATCGATGGCCGCTTGTAGCATTTCGCGCTCTGGGCTCCACCAGTAACCGTTGTAGATCAGGTTAGCGTAGCGTGGCATCAGTTCGTCTTTTAGGTGTGCTGCTTCACGGTCGAGTGTGATGGATTCAATCGCGCGGTGTGCTTTTAGCAATACTGTGCCCGCTGGTGTTTCGTAACAGCCACGGGCTTTCATGCCCACGTAGCGGTTTTCTACAATATCAACACGGCCAATGCCGTTAGCGCCAGCAAGTTTGTTCAGTTCTTCCATGATGGTCGCAGGTGATTTGTCTACGCCGTCGATGGCGACTGGATCGCCGTTTTTGAAGCTGATGGTAATGTAGGCGGCTTCGTCAGGTGCGTTTTCTGGCGATACAGACCACAACCACATGTCTTCTTCTGGTTCATTCCAAGGATCTTCTAGGATGTCGCCTTCGTAGGAGATGTGTAGCAAGTTGGCATCCATTGAGTACGGTGATTTTTTACCGGCTTTGTTTTCTACTTGGATATCATGCTTTGCACAGTACGCCATTAGGGTTTCGCGAGACGTTAAGTCCCACTCACGCCAAGGGGCAATCACTTTCACGCCTGGCTTCAGTGCGTAGGCACCTAGTTCGAAACGTACTTGGTCGTTACCTTTACCGGTCGCGCCGTGGGCAATGGCGTCTGCGCCTGTTTCGTTAGCGATTTCGATCAAACGCTTGGCGATCAGTGGGCGTGCAATCGAGGTGCCTAGTAGGTATTCACCTTCATAGATGGTGTTGGCGCGGAACATCGGGAAAACGAAGTCACGTGCGTATTCTTCGCGGAGGTCGTCGATGTAGATTTCTTTGATGCCCAGTGCTTCAGCTTTCGCGCGCGCTGGCTCTACTTCTTCGCCCTGCCCCAAGTCAGCTGTGAAGGTGACTACTTCGCAGTTGTATTCAGTTTGCAGCCACTTAGCGATTACGGAGGTATCTAGACCGCCGGAATACGCCAGTACAACCTTCTTGATGTCTGACATGGGATTCTCCAGATGGTTAACGTTTGCCGATTACGTGCGCAGGCCGCACATAGTCTGAAATTTAAGGGGGCGTATTGTACTGGTTGCAGGGCCTAACGCCAACCTCTGACTTAGGCTATTAGAGCCGCTCTGATCAATAGAGACGCCCTAATCTTATTTTTAACGTTGAGCACTGGTTGGGTAGTTCAGCGGAGGAACCGCTTGCGAATCTTCAGGCAGCTTGAATACTAATGCGTCCGGCAAAGGAATATCTTTATCCACCTCAAGACGCACCGTAACCCGCCGGTTGGCATTTCTGCCTTTCACTGTCTTGTTATCAGCGACAGGGTAACGGCCACCATGAAAGCGTGTGGTTATGATTTCAGAATCGATGCCTTGTTGTAAAAAGTAACGCTCTACAGCCTCAACCCGCCGTTTTGAGATCTGACGGTTATCGTATCGGCGACCTATGTTATCTGTATGACCATCGAGATAAACGCCGGTCACACGTGGATCATTTTTGATGTAATACACTACTTTTTCAAGCTCTTGAATATCGGCTTTATCTAATTGCTCTTCCGAGGATTTAAAGAACACCTTAGAACGAGCGACCTGGCCAAGATTCATTGTAAGAAGTTGATTGGCACACAGTAAGTAATCACGAAACGCCCCCTCAAACTCCACCGCAGATACTTGTATTTGCACATAGCGGCTTGGGTCGTAATAGGCTTGATGGCTAATCGTTGGCATCCGCCCTTCTCGCAGCGCGTGTAAAAACTGATTTGAACGCTCGGAGTCAAGTACGATCGCAGGGCCGTCTTTGTTTACACGCGATGTTCCTAAACGCTCGCTACGTTCGGCGGGCTTCCACGGTGGAGGCGTGATGGTGATACTGGCATTGCTCGCCGCCATCAGATTGCGCTCGGGTTCTAGTTGAAACGTCACATCTTGGCCGGCTTGATGATAAAACACGGCCTCACCGTACCCCGGCAAGTGCTGCTGAAATCGACATTCAAAAACATTGCCACTAAGCATCCACTGAGTATTCTCAGGGCCACCAGCGAAGTTCATGGTTTGTGCAACAACGACTGACGGCCACCATACTACAACCCCCATAACCATGGCGATGATGATAGTGACAGCACGACTCCACTGAGAATTTACGGCATTCATATTAGCTCTGGTATTAGTCCACTAAGTAAGTTTTGTATCGGCCGATGTTCTAAAAAGTTAAGAAAGATAAGCCGCTTCCGGTGCAGTTTCCGGTACAATGCGGCGATAAAGGCGATCGTTAAATGCCGCACTTAAGTCGCCATGCTTAAGTCACCACACTTAAATCGCCACATTCATCTCAGTTTAGACAAGGTTCCGCAACATGACCGACCGCCTTACCATTACCCGCCCCGACGACTGGCACCTGCACGTACGCGATGGAGCCGTACTGCAACACACCGTGCCGTCTACTGCCCGAGTAATGAAACGCGCCATCATTATGCCCAACCTACAGCCACCCGTTATGAACGCAGAGCAAGCGTTAGAATATCGTGGCCGTATTCTCGCAAAAGTCCCGCAAGGGATAAATTTTGACCCTCTCATGGTGTTGTACCTTACCGATCACACCACACCAGAAATGATTCGCGAAGCTGCTGTTGCCGGCCACATTGTTGCGGTAAAACTTTACCCGGCTGGCGCTACCACGAACTCGTCTTCAGGCGTCACCGACCTTGGTAAGCTGGATGAACTGGCCGATGTGCTAACAGAGTGCGACATCAAGCTCTTAGTACACGGTGAAGTCACCGATAACCACATTGATATCTTTGATCGCGAAAAAGAATTCTTAGATAACATTCTTGTGCCATTGATGAGCCGCCATCCAGAGCTTAAGGTTGTGGTTGAGCACATCACCACCAAAGACGCCGCAGATTTTGTATTGAGCCAAGGTGCAAACGTTGCCGCCACCATTACACCTCAGCATTTGGCCTACAACCGCAATCACATGTTAGTCGGTGGCATTAAGCCCCACTTCTATTGCTTGCCAATTTTAAAGCGCAATACCCACCAACAGGCTCTGCAAGATGCCGTGGTGAGTGGCAGCTCTAAATTCTTCTTAGGCACCGACAGCGCCCCTCACGCCAAAGGCGCAAAAGAGAATGCTTGTGGCTGTGCAGGCTGCTTCAGTGCGTATGCGGCGATTGAACTGTATGCAGAAATTTTTGATGACCTTGGTGTGCTCGATAAACTCGAAGGTTTTGCTAGCCATTACGGCCCTGATTTCTATGGGCTACCGCGTAATAGCGATGAAATCACCTTGATTCGCAAAGATTGGCGCGCCCCGAATGAAATGCCATTTGGTGATGACATCATCGTACCGCTTCGTGCGGGTGAAACCCTACGCTGGAAACTGGAATACTAAGGACTCTCATGAGCCAGGAAGAAAAGCTGGAAAAAACACTTATGGCGCAACGCTTTCGCGGCTTTTTGCCCGTGGTAGTTGATGTCGAAACTGGTGGTTTCAATTCAGAAAAAGATGCCTTGCTAGAAATCGCAATGGTGACGCTGAAGATGGACGACGAAGGCTACTTACACCCTGACGAAACGCTGAGTGCGGATATTCATCCGTTCGATGGTGCTAACCTCGAACAAGAAGCGCTTGATTTCACGGGCATCGATCCGTTTGATCCTGAGCGTGATGCCGAGTTTGAAATTGATGCGCTTACCGGCATGCTGCAAACTGTGCGCCGAGAGATCAAAAAATACGGCTGCACACGTGCCGTATTGGTTGGACACAACGCTCATTTTGATCACGGTTTTTTACGCGCTGCCATTGATCGTAACGATATTAAACGCGATCCCTTTCATCCGTTTTCGTCGTTTGATACCGCCTCTATTGCCGCCATTGCTTTAGGCCAAACGGTCTTGGCTAAGTCCTGCAAAACCGCAGGCATTGATTTTGATAATAACGAAGCACACAGCGCAGCTTACGATACTTATAAAACAGCCGAGCTGTTTTGCTTTATTGTGAACCGCAATAAAGACCTTGGTGGCTGGCCTTTGGCGACCGCAGATACGGACGAAGAATAAGTGGATTACGACTTCACCTACGACGACTATGGTAAATCCATCATTCAGCTAGAAATGGGTCAAGAAGCGACTGCGGTTTGGCTCAATAGTGATGTCATCGGTGATAAAACAACGCTGCTGGCTATACTTGAGCTGATTGATGACCTTGAGAAAGGTGTCTTCAAAGAAAAAGTGATAAAAAGCCGTAACTTTGAGGTGCGCTTCACTCGTGATGAAGTGGATATTGAAATTCTAACGAATGACGAACTCACCGAAGAACACGAGGAAGAAGGCCTGTCGCTCTACAATTGCGAACATACGTCTGGTTGCGGCCTTGAGGATTTAAAAGCCTTGCTCGAAAACTGGAAAGATTTCAAAGGGTTCTAACGACCTTCTAAATGCCGCCAAATGAAACAGTTCTGAATATTAAAAAAGGCGACGATAACTTAGTTATCGTCGCCTTTTTTATGCATAAAATACTGCTTTTATAGCTGTTTAACTGGCTTACCATTCAAAGCCACAATGCCATTACCGACCGTCAGTTGAGAGGTGATTGAATCCACGTCTTCAACCAACAAACCTTGAGTAATTAACTCTTGCAACTGCGGGCCAAGAAAACCAATCATCATGTTTTTGTCCGCTGATAAGTTAATTGCGGCAACGGCGTGGTTTTTCAAATCACCTTCTAACGTCGCATCATCAGGAAGCTGTACTTGCGCCGTCCCCTCTGCAGCGATCCAGCCGCTTAAAGAGCCACCACTGAACTGAGGTCCACTCAACTGAAGCGTGGTAGACAGATCCTCTAGCGTGTAAAAAATGCCATTTTTGAAAAACTCATTAAGCTTAGCCACTATATCTTCAGGGTTGGTTGCTTGGTTCATCGCTTGCAGCGCTTTCATGTCTAACCCTTCAATACGATTATTAAAGGTCGTATCGCTCAGCGAGAACGCCATGCTTTCAGCCATACCGGATAATTGATCAACCGCAAAATCGATATTCATGTTGGCTTTATCATCAGACGTAGTTTGATCCGAGATGAGTGTTAATTGCTCAAGATTAATAAAGGGTGAATGAGCATATTCCAGCGTGAAATTTTGGTCGTAATCAACCCAAACGCCCTCACGAATCTCACCACTAATATCACCACTATAACGGCCAACACTGAACGCAACGCCGCCCACCGGTGTTACTTCAACACCAGCCATATCAAGTTCACCAGCAATCGTTTCACCGGCTTGCTCACCCGAAATATTTAAACCTTTAAAGTCAATCACGGTGCCTTCTAAATCAATCAACATCGGATCAAGTTCAAAGCTAGAGTAGGATTTATTAAATAAAGGGAGGTGTGTCCAGTCAACACGATGACCTGCTTCCAACGCCGGTATTTGTGCAAACACCATCGTCGCTAGGCCGCTGTTCTCCACTTTGGTATCGCCCTTCAGAAAACCAGGATAGCTGACCACATGATTGCGAATAATCAAGGGGTCGGCGTCTGGTTTAAAGTTCATCGTCACCACTTCATCAAACACCAAACCGCCAAAGCGCTTGTTGGTTGTTTCAACACGAATGGATGCTTCGGGAAAGGCTGGCATAGCTTCAACGATCATATCGTTAAGCTCGACCAATTTACTCGCACTAAATTCTTCGTATTTTTTAGCGGTGTAAAAACTGCCCGCACCAGCAACGGCGGCCACAATAACGACACCAGACATCAAAAGTTTGTTCATAGATCTTCCGTGAAAAAAATGAGAATACATAAGGGATAATATCTTGGCGCAGTTTATCTACTCGTTTGATCAGAGTAAACCGGCCAAAGACGACACCTTTGCCGAAGATGGAGCAATCTGTCACCAATCAAACACTAAACAGACTGTCTCAGAAACTCTTCTGGCCGTACATCACTCCAAGCTTCTATATTGAACACAATGATGCTGATCCAACCCAGCACCACCAAACACAATGGAGACACTGAATGAGCCAAGATACTTATACTCCCCCAAACGTCTGGACATGGGATCAAGAAAACGGCGGGCAATTTGCGAACGTCAACCGTCCTGTTGCAGGCGCGACCCATGACAAAACCCTCAAGGTTGGGCAGCACCCTATTCAATTGTATTCATTGGCCACCCCCAATGGTGTGAAAACCACGGTCATGCTTGAAGAGCTATTAGAAGCAGGCATTACTGCCGCCGACTACGATGCTTGGTTAGTGAATATTATGGAAGGCGATCAGTTTGGTTCTGATTTTGTTGCCATGAACCCAAATTCGAAAATTCCGGTCATCGTGGATCACAGTGTCACACCGCCACAGCGAGTCTTTGAATCCGGAGCAATACTTCACTATTTGGCTGAAAAATTTGATGCCTTTATTCCCAAAGAACCAGCGGCAAAAACCGCCTGCATGAGCTGGCTGTTTTGGCAAATGGGCAGTGCGCCGCTTTTAGGCGGCGGCTTTGGGCATTTTTATGCTTATGCCCCAGAGAAGTATCAATACCCGATTGATCGCTACACGATGGAGGTAAAGCGACAGCTTGATGTGCTCGACCAGCACCTAGCAGAAAACACCTATATGGCTGGTAACGAGTACAGTATTGCGGACATTGCCATTTGGCCTTGGTACGGATGTTTAGTGCTTGGAGAACTGTACGAGGCTTCAGAGTTCTTACAAGTGGATTTATACACGCATGTAAAGCGTTGGGCTGAACATATTGCAGCACGTCCTGCGGTACAGCGAGGCCGTATGGTGAACCGAACATGGGGGGCAGCCAACGAACAATTGCCAGAACGCCATAGCGCGGATGACTTTAATCATAGCTAACCAAAGAACGTCATGCTAAGGACAACACCTCCCAATGTTGAGCCTTACCGCCTAACGTCAGTGATATTTCATCCCCCACGCCGCTGCCAGCTAATGATTTAGCCAGCGGCGTTTCATTGCTGACCACTAATACATTGCGTCCATTCACCAGTAATTTTCGACCTCCGACAGGCGCAATAAATAACGCTTGCTCGGTATCGTCTTCGGCCATTAATTCCACATACGCCCCAGTGCGCACCGTATCGTTATTTGAAAATTCTGGCACGGGCCACTTCGCCACCTGAATGCGTATTTGTTGCAGCCCCAGAATTCGTTCTGATTGCCCATGCGCTAAATAAGCGGCTTCTAAGGCTAAGGTATCGTACTGATTTTCTGGTTTGTTGTTGGCATCAGACGCGGTCACTTGCGCCGTTGTTGCAGACTGCAAGGCGGTGTTAATTTCATCATCCAACGATTGCAGTAACGCGGCTTTTAACGCTTGTTTATCTGGAAGGTGAGTCGTCTTCTTATCTGTTGGAGGCTGTGCCATGATGAGGATATCTTTTGTATTTTCAGGAAGCAGTATGTCTGATGCTCAGTATACCTCCGAACTGGCCGAATGCCTTGCCCCCTATCGCTTTGCTCACGCAAGTCGCCGTGGCGAACTAGATGGCATTGAAATAAATCATCCGACATTCAGCGCTTATGTTTTGCTTCAGGGTGCTCAGTTGTTAGAGTTTTCACTTAATAATGAAGCTTGGATTTGGTTAAGCGAAGACGCTGAATACAAAACAGGGACGTCAGTTCGTGGCGGCATTCCTGTGTGCTGGCCTTGGTTTGGTAACGCCGACAAAAACCCAGGTGAAGTGCAGGAGTATATTACGGCTGACACCCCGCCCGCTCATGGGTTTGTACGCACCCAAGATTGGACACTTCAACGTGTCGATGAATCAGACGATACCGTCATCTTACTCTTAGGATTAGAGGTCGCTCCCTCGGCGGTGTGGAAAGGTGCTGCGAAAGTCGAGTTAAAAATAACCCTCTCGACCTCAGGGCTCGTATTATCACTGACCACCGCTGCTGGCGAACAACCGATTGCGATTTCCCAAGCACTGCATACCTACTTCCCGACGGATGACATTCATCAAACGCGTATCACGGGTTACGACGGTTTAATTTATACCGACGCGTTAGATAACTGGGAAAGTCACTGCCAAGATGGCGATATCGTATTTACCGGAGAAACCGATCGTATTTATCACAATGCACCACTTGATTTAAAATCGGGGGCAGAAAAAGAGTCTGATCCAGTGACTAATACGCAAATATTAAACACCCCCTCGCTAAAATTGGCGCTCGAAAGCACCACCGCAAGCGCCGTAGTATGGAACCCATGGATTGAAAAAAGCGCGCGTTTGAGCCAATTTGCAAACGATGCATGGCAGCGTATGTTCTGCGTAGAAACCGCCAATGTGTTGGATGATTTTGCCAGCTTACAACCGAGGGAATGTTTTACCCTCACGATGAAATTATCCCGGCTTTAATTCGGGATAATTTTAAAGCCATCATAAACATTATCAGATTTTAAAAAACGCCTACTTCAACAGTTCTGTGCCACGTCCACAATCGTACGACGCAACCAGCGATGCGCTTGGTGATGCTGGAGCAAGGGTGACCACGCCATTTTCAATTCAAACGGAGGAATGGGAAATGGCGGTTCTTTCACTAACAACGATGCAGACTCTGCCTGCATGTCTGCCACTTTGCGCGGCAGTGTCGCCACTAAATCATTATTTAACGCGAGTAACGCAGGCATTTGATAGTGGCGTGTAAACACCGAGATTTTTCGCTTTTGCCCTAGCTTTGACAACGCATTATCGACCCAGCCTAAACGCACGACTTTCTCCGGATCAATACCAACCCCCGCTCCCATACCGGTTTTACTTACCCAAATATGTTTGCTCATTAAGTATGCATTGAGATCAAAGGTTCCTGACGACGGGTGGTCAGGATTCACCAAGCACACAAAATCATCTTGCCAGAGTGTCATTTGATGGAAGGACTGCGGCATTTCGTCAAAGCGGTTTATAGCCATATCAACCTTACCGGCTTCAACATCTTTAAAGGTCACGTCTGAGGGAGTCAGTACATCCAAAATAACATCCGGCGCATCACTGCGCAGACGTTTAACCAATTCAGGTACCAAGGTCGATTCTGCATAATCACTGACCATGATACGAAATACACGATGGCTGTTGATTGCCTCGAACTCTTCCAACGGCTGTAACGCCATTTCAAGCTCGCCCAGGGCTTTGCGAATAACTGGCTGTAGTTCTTGCGCGCGCTCGGTCGGCGTCATGCCTTCTGAAGTTCGCACAAGTAAAGGATCGCCAAATAAATCACGTAAACGGCGCAAACCATTACTCATCGCCGGTTGGGTAATCCCTAGTTGCTGAGCAGCTTTAGTCACACTGCCTTCGCGCAGCAGCACATCAAGGTACACTAGCAGGTTCATATCAATGCGATCTAAATTCATAAACGCTCTCGTACCCTTTTCAACTGAGGTGCTGACCAAAGCGGCATGATACCTAAATCAAAATCACATTCATAGAATCTATAGTAACCGACCAGTGTATTTCTTTAATTGATATTAAATTGGGTCTGACTCCGTGGTACCTTGCTTTTCAAACTCTTCTAAAGACAACGAAGGTAAATCAACGGAGATCTCGGGCTTCTCTGCTTTCTCACTGGCTTCGGCATCAATGGGCAAATAGTTATCTGAAGACGGATCACGCCAATCAGGCTGGTGTTCAGCAACGTCTGCAAGTGCGTCGACTTCAGTTTCGGTATCGAAGTGATGAATGGCTTGTCTCGATGCTGGCAGCCAACGGTGATCAGCTTTAGAAACTGCAATGGCGTTATACCAACCATTTGGAATCCAGTTGGTATCAGGTGATGGCATAGTACGGCTATTAAAGTTTCCGCCACGAGAGAAGGCACGAAGAATGTCGTAGGCGGAGTTCATGCAATTACGCCCAAACAGTTCGTACTTCTGGCCACTCACCCACTTCATTACGCTCATTGCCGCATCGGGATCAGGGAATACATTGTGCGTTACCGTCAGCAATTTAAACTGATTGTATTCCGCATCCTCGTATTTCATATTGGCAAAGTGCTGTAATGCCGCATTAAAACTAGGCACTTTACGAGACCAAAAGCCGTTAAAACGATTACCGCGAGGCCAACCATCGCCTTCAACAGCACCAATGATCCACTCGTTGTTGGGCAGTTGAAACCCCCACGCCACATGGCCGAGTAAAGGCTGACCAAGTAGATCTGGGCGGGTTGGACATAAAACGATGATGGCATGTGCAGACATGAGAAATCCTTTCTTCTATTTTGAAAGAGAAAACAATAATCCTCTTTGCATAGGCCTTCAATAGAGCGAATACAGCACTGTTAAAATACGACATATTTGTCCTATTTGCGGCTATATTCTATTGGCGGCTATGGAATGAGCTACTCAATAACGGTACAAAACAACAGTCACAAAAAAGGAGCCTTTCGGCTCCTTAATCACAGCGCACTAGCTCGCTATCAATCAAGCTGTTCAACGCGAATACGAGTGACTTTCCCGTGTGTGCTATCTAGCGCTTCAATCGCTTCGATTGATTTATCCATAATGGACTCTTCAATCAGGTGCGTAAGAATAATGATCTGAGCAAGGTCATTTTCCATACGCGGTTCTTTTTGAATCAAGGCTTCGATATTGATGTCTGCGTTGCTCAAGATGGTGGCAATGCTTGCCAATACACCTTTGCGATCTTGTACTTGGATGCGTAAGTAGTACGCCGTTTCGATTTGCTCAATAGGCAATACTCGAACGTCATCAATGGTGTCGAACGCTAGGTGATTTACGCTGGCTGAGGCTGGCGCATCAAATGTACGAGCCAAATCAATCACGTCTGCCACAACCGCTGAGGCCGTTGGGCCTGCACCAGCACCTGCGCCAACGTAAAGCGTATCGCCAACTGCGTCGCCATTCACGGTTACTGCGTTTAACACGCCGTCAACTTTAGCAATGGTGCGGCTTTCTGGAATCAGTGTTGGATGAACGCGCAGATCGATACCTTTGTCGGTACGACGGCTCACACCCAAGTGCTTGATGCGGTAGCCTAGCTCTTCTGCAAACTCGACATCCTGCGGTGATACCTTGCTGATGCCCTCTGTGTAACAGTGTTCAAACTGCAACGGGATACCGTACGCAATCGAGGATAAGATCGTTAATTTGTGTGCCGCATCAATGCCTTCAACGTCAAACGTTGGGTCGGCTTCAGCGTAACCAAGCGCCTGTGCTTCAGCCAGTACATCATCAAATGCACGACCTTTATCACGCATTTCAGTCAGGATGAAGTTACCGGTGCCATTGATGATGCCAGCCAGCCAGTTAATGCGGTTAGCGGCTAAGCCTTCACGAATGGCTTTAATAATTGGAATGCCACCAGCAACGGCCGCTTCATACATCACGGAAACGCCTTTCTCTTCCGCCGCCGCAAAAATCTCTGAACCGTATACCGCGATCAGTGCTTTGTTCGCAGTCACCACGTGCTTGCCATTGTTGATGGCCGTCATAACGACTTCTTTGGCGATGGTGTAACCACCAATCAACTCGACGATGATGTCGATATCCGGGTTATTTACCACATCAAACACGTCTTTCGTCGTTTTCACATCCCCTAACTCAATCGCAGGGTTAGGACGACGCTGTGTAACCTGCTCAATGATAATCTCACGACCGGCGCGGCGGGATATCTCTTTTGCATTATTTGTAAGCACGTTGAAGGTGCCGCCACCCACTGTACCTAAACCACAGATACCTACTCTTACCGGTTTCAAGATCGTCTCTCCTCTATGCTCACTTCACCTAATTACGTGTTCTCAACCGCTATTCGGCAACATAATTACGAAGGGCTATAACAATGGCTATGATTGGTCAAAAGTTCATCAACTCAGGCAGCTATTTTCTGCAAGATGTTGAGCCTTTGGAATTTGGGCTTAAATGTATCATATTCAGAACGGGACTAAATCCCATTCAGGCAATTATTTGAATACGTCTAGATAGGTAGGGAAGTAGGAAGGCAGCGTGGCCTGTGATAACGTTTTATCCCAACTGTGCTTGAACGATTAAAAACAATAATTAAGGATACAATATGTCGATCTTTCTGGTGTTAACCGTCATTGCTGATGACAAACCCGGCATCGTAGAAAAGCTCGCAGCGACGATTACTGACCACAACGGTAACTGGCTAGAAAGCCGCATGGCTCAGATGGCAGGTAAGTTCGCGGGGATTTTGCGTATCAGCATTCCGGAAGAAAACTCCAACCACCTTGTTTCTGCGCTGTCGGCACTAGACAGTAAAGGCCTGCTAGTGCGTGTTGAAACGCCTGGAGCACACGACGACACCGCCGCAAATCACAGCTTAAATCTTAGTGTCGTAGGTAATGACCGGCCAGGTATTGTGAAGGAGGTATCTCAGGCACTCGCGCGCATTGGTGTGAACGTGTTGGAACTTTCGACCAGCTGCAACCCAGCCGAAATGTCAGCGGTACCATTGTTTCGAAGTGAAGCCCTGATCAGCGTCCCGGAAGGTCTGGCCGATGATGATATTAGCGATGCGCTAGAAGCTTTGTCTGATGACCTAATGGTTGAAATCACGTCGTCAAAATAGCACCAGCTAGCCCTTGCAGTGAAGCGCTATCGAAAGCGCTTCACTAAATCATTCATTTCAGTAGAAAATTCTAAAATGTGGCGGATGCTATCCGCTGCATCTTTCGAGCGACTCATGGACGCATTTGCTAACGATGAGATCGTTTCGGTCTTTTGTTCCATTTCGGACGTTAACCCCGCCTGCCGTTCCGCTGCCGACGCCATTGAGCCAGACATAGAGGCGATACCTTCCATAGCGACCAAGATTTCGCTAAACATATTATCCATATCATTCACCTGAGACATGCCGTTTTGAGCGGATGAACTTCCTCGTTCAGACACGTGTTCGGCCGCGGTGACCTTAGATGATAATTCTGCCATCGCGCTGTGAATGTTACCTGTCGTTTCTTGAGTACGTTGCGCTAAATTACGTACCTCGTCGGCGACAACTGCAAAGCCTCGACCTTGCTCGCCCGCCCGTGCAGCTTCAATCGCCGCATTTAAGGCCAGTAAGTTAGTTTGCTCTGCGATGTCTTCGATGACTTGAGCAGCCTGAGATATGCGCTCTGTTTGTTCTGAGATAGCACGTATTGTACCGGCCACTTGTTCTGAAATTTCACTCAGTGATGAGATCGACTTTTGAGTTTCTGACGCTAATTCTGTACCTGCCATGATTTTTTGCTTCACATCACGGGTGTTATTAGTGGTGTCACGAATGTAAGTCACAATTTCAGAGGTAGCGACAGAGATATCTCCCATTGCACGCACTAAGCTTGAGCTTTCTTCGCCCTGCTTTTGAATTTCATTGAATGCATCATTGGCTAAACCCATACCGTGATGACTGGTTTTTACCACCGATGCACTGGAATCCATCATCCGCGTTAAGATGCAATCAATACGCGCCGCCATGCCTGTAACCGCCATTGCCGCCTGCCCATATGGGCCTGCATGACCGTGGTAAATAGCCGCGGCGGTTGAGTCATGAAAGACATCCGCATAACTTTTTTCGAGTTCTTTCAAGCGCTGGCTTCGGCGATACAACTGAATACCAAACGTAATGCTGATACCAGCTAACCCACCTAATACTGAATCAAGAGTACTGTTGGTCAATACACCAATGATTGCCCCTAATATCACCGGTAGCCCCCAGCCTAAGGCCTCAGCGACTTTTTTGGCTTGTTTCTTTTGGTTTATTTTTCCAGAATTTATTTCTTGATAGTACTGCTCAGCACGGCGGATAAGGTCTCGTGATGGCATTGTTCTGACCGATTCGTAACCAATAAGCTGGCCGTTGGTGAACACGGGGGTTACATACGCACTAACCCAGTAATGATCCCCGTTTTTGCAGCGGTTTTTGACCATGCCCATCCACGCCTTCCCCTGCTTAAGGTGTTGCCACATCGATTCAAACGCATGTGATGGCATATCCGGGTGACGAATCAGATTATGCGGCTGGCCAATTAGCTCTTCCCGCGAATACCCGCTCACTTCGACAAAGGCATCGTTGCAATGAGTAATTTTACCTTTGAGGTCGGTAGCTGAAATCAGCTTTTGATCCGCACTGTAGGTATGTTCTTTGTTTGTGACGGGTAGATTGCTGCGCATAGTCGTATTACCAAGTCGTATTACCAAAGTGGCCTGTTAGAAAAGATAGCAGCAAATTGATGAATCGAAAGTAAGATTCGAAAGCCAACCACTCAATTATGTGCGCAGATTTGGCACTTTAGAATCTGGTGAAGGCTTGTTCATTATGAAACACTGCGCGCCTTCCGATATCTCTGGTCTCTTGTTTTGTCTAATTCAACTTCGCCTAACCTCTTCAAAGCCGATATGTTGCTCTTGTTGGTGACTGTGCTCGCAGCCATCAGCTGGATGTTTTCGAAAGAAGCGTTGAATGGCTTTCCGCCGCTGTTATTTATTGGCGTACGGTTCTTGATGGCGGGATTATTACTGGCGATTCCGGGCTATAAAGCCCTCCGCACAATCAACGCCAGCCAGTGGAAAGCATCCACCGCCGTTGGCTTATTGTTTGGTGTGGCCATGAGTACTTGGATCATGGGGCTATTTAACGCCACTCACTTAGGCGAAGGCTCGTTTATTACCAGCCTGGCTGTGGTTTTAGTGCCACTCATTAGTTGGCTGTTCTTCCGAGATCGCATTAGCCGAGCCAGTTGGATTGCACAAGCATTGGCGTTTTCCGGTCTTGCGTTGCTGTCCCTGCAACATGGCTTCAGGCCGGAGCTTAGCCAAGTATTATTCTTTATCTCGGCCTTATTATTATCACTGACCTTTATTTTGAATGGCCGCGCGGCTAGTCATATCCCAGCTCTTGCTTTAAGTGCGATTCAATTATCCTTGGTGGGCATCGTTGCGTTAGTGATATCTGCAGGTGTCGAGACTTGGCCCAGTGTGTGGACCGGCGACATGTGGTTATGGCTTTTATTAAGCGTGACTGTTGGCACGGCCGCTCGCTTCTTTATTCAAACCTACGCCCAAGGGATGACGACACCAAGCCACGCGGCCGTGATTATGATCATTGAACCCGTCTGGACCGCCACGTTTGCGGCCCTCTGGTTTGGAGAGCGCATGGAAATTAGCCAAGTGTTTGGCTGTGGATTGATCTTCTTAGCACTGATCGTAAATCGATGGTCGGCGGTGCGTCAGTGGTTAATTACACGAAAAGCCTAGCCATGTACCCATTACCCCTCTGGCCGGGTAAACGGATGAATTGGCGGAATGTTGTAGGAATTCAACAACAATTTACCGTGCGCCACTCCGCGTAAGCTGATCATCTGATCGGCAATCGTCCGTAACTTATCCGCAGGCCCCTGAACCACCAACACCGCCATGGTGTTGGTGTCTGTTAAGTTCACACTTAAATTGCTGATGACTTCGTCAATGTATTTGTATTGAAGGTCATAGAGTTTTTTATGCAAACCTGGGGTTGAGTGGTTATAAACCAAATTCAGCGTACCCGTCATAACGTCCCTGCCCGATTGCGATTTGTGATCGTTAATATCGCGATTAACCATGTCACAAATCGCCTGGGAGCGGCTATCGAATCCTCGTCGTGCCACCATATCATCTAGCCCCTCCAGCAAGGATTCCGGCAGTGAGATGCTAATACGACTCAACGATTCTTTTTGGCTCATGTTATTTGATTCCTTGTTTTATCTAAGGCACCTCTGATTAAAAAAGATGACTGTATTTTTCAATTTCCCATTCACTGACCGAGCGGTGATACTCATTCCACTCCTCACGCTTGTAGCGAATAAACTCATCCCGTAGGCCTTTACCCAGAACCTCTTCTACGAATGGATCGTTTTCAAACGCCGTGACGGCCTCATCCAATGTGCGCGGTAAAAAGCCGATGCCTTTTTCTTCACGCTCCGCTTCCGATAAATCGTACAAATTAGTTTCTTGAGGCTTGCCCGGATCCAACCCCTCACGTATACCCTGCAATCCAGCGGCTAATGCCAAGGCGGCGGCTAAGTAAGGATTGGTTGCACCGTCAGCATTACGTGATTCACAGCGGCCACCGCCCATGGGGACACGGACTGAGTTAGTACGGTTATTCGAACCAAATGAGTTAAATACCGGCGCCCAGGTAAAGTACGGCATATCCCCTTGGCGAACTAAACGCTTATAGGAATTCACGGTCGGTGCAAATACTGCACACAAGGCTGGGCCATGCTTAAGAATACCGGCTATAAACTGATAGCCAAGTTTGGTTAAGCCTAAGCCATTTGGGTCTTCTTCTTTACTGCACTGAAATAGATTTTCATTGGTTTCAATATCGTACAGCGACATATTAAAGTGCGCGCCAGTACCGGTTCGATTTGAAAATGGTTTGGGCATAAAGGTGGCTAATAAGCCTTCTTCTTTGGCGTATTCTTTCGCCATCATTTTCAAGAAGGTGAATCGATCACAGCTGGTAATGGCATCCGCGTAATTAAAGTCGAATTCAAACTGGCCATTGGCGTCTTCGTGGTCAAACGAATACAAACCCCAACCAAGGTCGTCAATACTGGTCGCCATTTTATCGAGCCATGTAAAGTTACTTAAGAAGGCACGAGTGTCGTAACAGGCTTTTTTCAGTTTGTCGTCTGGATCAGGTATTTGTAGTTTGCCGTTTTCGTCTTTCTTCAATAAAAACACTTCGGCCTCAATGCCGAGGTTCATACCAAAGCCCATGTCGGCGGCTTGTTTTAAAATCGACTTCAACAATACCCGCGTGCTTAACATGTAAGGTTCGCCGTACAAGGTGTTGTCTGCTGGCATCCAAGCAATTTCAGGCTGCCACGGCATTTGAATAATATGATCAAGATCAGGCACTGAGGCAATTTCATCGTCGTTAGGTGCTTGGCCTAAACCATCGAGTGCATAACCGGTGTAGAGTTCAGAACCATGAGCCATATGATGTAGGTGAGATAAAGGAACTACCTTACCTTTCGGAATGCCATGAATATCCACATAGTTACCCATGCAGTATTTCACGCCTTTTTTTTGCAGCTCTTCCTGAATTCTGCTGATTTCACTGTCCGATTTAATCTCGATCATTTCTCTTTCACCTCTGAGCCTATAAAAAATGCTCTATCAAAGTTCGTTTAAAATAGATTTTTCGTAACTGATATTCAGCGGTGCCTCTTCCGTGATCGCCTTATGTATCAATGCAGTCAGGTCCTCGCGCATGAGTTGGTATAACATTTCGCCTTTTTCTGCCGTGGCAGCGGATGGCGTTCCGGTCACACCGTTGGTACTGGTGCGGTTCACAGGATGGCTGAACACACAGCCGTCTGTTCGATCTGGATCGTCCGCCGCTGTTAACTTTTCAGGGCGCACTATCTCAGGATGTAAGTGCATCATTAATGCAGTTTCTGCATCGTTTGCGTGCCAGTCTTCAGCGTCTGCAAAGTGTGCTTCTCGAACGCGTGGCGATACTTGCGCGGTCGGTACAATGGCGACCATAAAGCCATCGTGTTTGGCTCGTAATATTTCTAATGCACACCGTAAAGGCGCATCATTCGTGACATGGCCATTCACAATTAATAAACGACGAATACCAGCCGACACCACCCAATCACCAAGGTCAGTAATCACATCAATTAATGTTTTAGGGGTAAGTGCCAGAGTGCCTGGCCAGCGTTTTGAATGCCCTATCGAACAGCCATAAGGTAAGGTTGGCAATAAGATAACCTCCGTATCTTTCGCTACGTCGTAACACAAGGTATGGGCAATGGCGGTGTCCATTCCACAGCCCAAATGTGGGCCATGTTGCTCGGTTGCACCGATGGGCAATACAGCGGTTTGCACACCACCTTCGACAGCACTCGCGACTTCTTCCCAGGTCATATGACTTAATTGATTCATAAATACCCCTAATTAAAAGACACTGCCGACGTCGTCGTTAACATGCACCATGCGCACAAGATTCAGGTGGTCGTCGTCATCGTCTTCTACCGGAGGATGAATCAAGTCTTCGATATGTTGTTTTGTAGCCAAAAATTCAGGGCTTAAAAACTGCTCAGGCGAACGGGGTTGCGGCACGGGCACTTCCACCAGCTCTTGCACTTCGCCAGGGTTGGCTTTCAATACGAGAATACGATCCGCCAGGTACACAGCTTCATCAAGATCATGGGTAATAAAAAACACGGTGATATCGATGTTTTTCCAAATCTCTAATAAGTACGCCTGCATTTTTGCGCGAGTTTGTGCATCAAGTGCCCCAAATGGCTCGTCCATTAACAAGATTTTAGGGCGATTCGCTAATGCTCGGGCAATAGCAACACGCTGCTTCATACCACCTGATAATTGATGTGGATAATTATTTTCAAAACGTTCAAGACCAATCAAATTAATCCATTCACGTGCCTCACCTTCTGCTGTGCCTTTGTCATAGCCACTTTCACGCAAGCCAAACATGATGTTTTCTTTGACTGTTAACCAAGGGAATAATGTATACCCCTGAAACACCATTCCGCGTTCAGGGCCAGGCTTAGTCACTTCCTCACCGTTAAGAAGCACTTGCCCCGCAGACGCTTGCTCTAATCCGGCAAGAATTCTAATCAGTGTCGACTTACCGCAACCTGACGGCCCAATCACACAGACAAATTCGCGTTTGTGAATTTTCAAATTAACGTCTTTGAGTGCGGTGACGGTTTTTTCTTGGCCACCTTGTGTGCTTTTAAAATGCTTATTTAAGTTTTTAACTTCTAACGTCACCGGGCGCTGCTTAATACGATCAAAACGATCTTTTACTTCTGGCGCTTGATCAAGATAGCTGGGGAGATTGAGATGTTTCATAGCTCTGGCCTCTTAATTTTTCTGCCAAGGAAATAAACGACGACCCAACCAAGCCAACAATAGGTCGATGGTTAAGCCCATGATTCCAATGATGATGATGGCGGCGAACACGTTATCAAAATTCTTGTAGCGTGCTTGCTGAGTAATAAACCAAGTAATCCCTGAACTGGTACCAATCAATTCAGCGACGATCAAATACGTCCACGCCCAACCGAGTAGAATTCGGGTGTCGCGATATAAGTCAGGTAAAATGCCCGGCAGTACCACCCGAAAGAGCATGGATTTATTTTTAGCACCTAATGTTTGCGCCGCTTCTAACAAGGAAGGGTCTAGTTTGCGTGTGGTATTCGCCACCACGAGTACTTGTTGAAAGAAGGTACCAATAAAAATAATGGCAATTTTTGGTGCTTGATAAATTCCAAGAATCGCTACGGCAAGTGCGCCAAACGCAGGCGCGGGTAAATAGCGGAAGAACTCTATAAAAGGTTCAAATAAGCGCGAAAAGAAGTCGTAGGTTCCGGCCAAGATCCCCATAGGAATACCCACAATCGACGAAATCAAAAAGCCCCAGAAAATCACCTGAAGACTTGACCACAAACTCTCGTGCAGCCAATTTTCACTGCGCCTTTTCGGCTCAGTGGTAAATGAGGTATAAAAGGCGACCACCACTTCGTGTGGCGCTGGTAAATATACCGGGTTGGCAGGATCACCAGCGGGTAACGCCAAGCCCTTTTCTTCTGCTTTATCGTACTCCTGATAAAACAACTCTTTATCCACCAGCATGTCTTCACGAAAATAGCTGACAGCTCCGGAGCCCGTGACCATTACCTGTGGATGCCAGAGAAAAGGCACATAACTAACCAATGCCCACAATAGAATCGGCAATCCAAAACTCGCAAGCGTTACAAGCTTTCGATTTCCCGGCTCCATTCTTTTATTCACAGATAATAATGGCATATTGATATCCGAATTGAGATCCAAATATAAAACTTAGAGCCATAGAAGCTCCTGCCTGTTAGGGCACATTTTAAATTTAAGAAGTAATTAAATATCGAGGCACCAGCAAAACTGATGCCTCAGAGCTAATGGCTAATGCTCTTTAACGAATACTTTCAAAAATCAGAGTGCGTTCAACAAAGATGCATCGATATAAGAATCAACGTCTTGGCCTTCAGCGTATACATCATTAGCAACGTTAAATACGTCAGCGATTTCAGACGAACCGTATATTGAATCAAACCCTTTGGTTTTCTTCATAAATGGCTTGGCTTCTTCTAACGTTAAGATTTTTGTACCCGCAATAAAACTTTTGTACTCTTCTGCCGGAATACCTACACGCGCTGCCATAATGCTAATAGCTTCTTCACGTGTTTTAGGATCTTTAAGGTAAGCGACTGCTTGATCCCAAACCTTAAGTACCTTCAACCACTCGGCTTTATGTTGCGCTAGGCTGCCCGGAGAAACCGCAAGCACGTCATAAATTAGACCCGGTTCATCAGCGCTTGAGTAAATACGCTTCGCACCCGGTACCATCGTCAGTGCCTGACCTGAATTTGGCTGCCAAGCAACGATGGCATCCACATCACCAGAGGCGAGGACTTGAGGTGTTTCATTGGTAGGAACATTAACCAAGGTCACGTCTTTCTCTGTCATGCCTTCTGCTTTTAATGCATTAAGTAAAAGTAGATGTCCCACAAATCCAATTTCTACACCGACTTTTTTACCTTTTAATTCTTTGATCGAATCAATGCCTGGAGCCGCAACTACCATGTCGTTGCCGTTTGAGTAGTCATTAATCAAAATCATCACGTTTTTCGCGCCGGTTGCACCGGTTACAAGCGCATCACCGTTTGTCATAGCGACTGCATCTAATTGACCTGCGGCAAAGGCATCCATACTGGCAACGTAATCAAACCACTCAAATTGCACTTCGACACCAGCTTCCTCAAACATGTCTTTTTCGATAGCAATTTCCCAAGCCACCCAACCCGGCCAGTCGCTGTAACCGATTTTTAACGGCTCAGCATTTGCGCCTGCTGCACCAAGCAAGCCTGTACTAAACAATCCTGCGAGTGCACCTGCGAGTAGTTTTTTCTTAATAGACATAGGGAGAGTCTCCAAATACAAAGTTAGGTAAAGCTCGATTGAGTATTACGTTTTTAAAAGTTCGTAATATTCAATAAAGCACTGGCTGTGCCAGCCAAAACCATGAAGGGATACCCTTAAGCCCGACATTGGGCGCAAAAATCAGATTCATACGCAAAAATAATGTTGATAAAACATGCAGTTAGATATTTTGTTAAGTTTGTCATTGCGAGCATTTGCGCAACCCATTTTGATCGACAGGCGCGATCTAATGTGTATTTTAGTGCACTCTCTCAGTGCGAATGTGCAACCTTGGTGCAAATTAAGCGCATGTCATTAACTCTCATACACTTGAAAAACATCGCCATCAGCGGTATTCCTATATAGGTGATGCGACCACCATGAAACTTGCCGAAAAAATGGACAAGCTGGCACAGGTTTCGCTTCACTGAACAACAACGACGCACTTAAGTAAGCCGTGAACATCCATCACCGCTTCGCAATAAGGGCACTAGGGTTCCGGCTTCTGTTTAGATGTGAACAATCTAATTAGCAGAAGCGACTGGACCGAGAGTGACCGACCTCCAGCAGCGTACTGGCAGGTTACACGGCGGGATAAAAGCCCGGGAGATCAGGAAACATAAGCATGCTAGCCCGTGCCTGTGTGAATGAATCAAACCGTGAACCGAGGCCAGCAATGAGACATCCTCATCTGTTAATTAAAAACACTTTCTCCAATGGTGCACACCATTGGTTGTCGTGCGCCGTTATGCGCGCCTTCCGCAAACACAAAGGAGAAGCTCATGTCTGATTTTCAACTTGGCGATACGATTTACGAAGACACGCTCGGTGGCGGCTGCCATTGGTCGATGCGCGTACGCAAAGGCACCCTCCTCACGCTAACCGATGTGCATGGCGGGGCTAATTTAGGCATGTTGTTTTACAACCCTGAGAATCTTCTCGAAAAATACAATGCCCCCGACACGCTTAAATGCCAACACACTTTTAAGCTCACTCAAGGACATTGTTTGTACTCTGACATGGGGCGTATTTTTGCTTCCATTGTTGAGGACAATAGCGGTGTCGAAGACCAGACAGGGACTGAAGAACAGGGCGGCTGGCACGACACAGTATGTGGCAACTTAAATAAAACGACCCTCGCAAAAAAGTGGACATTAAAAAGCTATCAGGATGCCCTCAACGGCTGGACACAAAACGGATACGACGCCTTTCTGGTTGAGCTGGCGAAATACGGTTTGGGACGCAAAGACATGGCGGCCAACCTCAACTTTTTCAGCAAAGTCGTCACCGATGAAGACGGCAATATGCAATACGTTGCTAACCCTTCCGGCGCAGGAAAAAAAGTGACTCTGCGTTTTGAGATGGACACACTCGTTGTGATGCACACCTGCCCACATCCACTAAACACCGCGGAAGAATACCCGGTTGCGCCAGTTCATTACGCTCTTAGCCAAGCGAAACCGGTTGCGGACGACGACCAATGCAAAAACGCTTGTGGCGAAAATCAGCGTGGATTTAAAAATAACGATATCTATTATTTTATGTCCACTAACGCTCAGCCAGTCAACGCATAAGGAGGCCATCATGATTAAAGAAAGCCATTTCAAACCAGAACAGGCCAGCTACCGCAAAATCATTCCTGCCGGTGACTACCTTTTGCATCGCTTTGAAAAAGGTCAAACAATTCGAATCCTTGACCTTGAAGGCAACCAAGCCGCCGACACCTTGTTTTATAACGCAGACGATGTGTCCGAGCGCTACAGCGCCATGGACACCATTCGCACCCAAAGCAATGTGTATTTAACCGCTGGCACTGTGCTGATGTCGAACGAAGATAATCCAATGTTGGAAATCGTCGCCGATACTTGTGGCCGCCACGATACCTTGGGCGGTGCGTGCGCAACGGAATCCAATACCGTGCGTTATGCGCTCGAAAAAAAGTGCATGCACGCTTGTCGTGATAGCTGGATGCTGGCGATTAACGAGCAAGAAGAATACGGATTATCGAAAGCCGACATCACGCATAACATTAACTTTTTTATGAACGTGCCGGTCACCCCAGAAGGCGGATTGACGTTTGCTGATGGAATTTCAGATGCTGGAAAATACGTCGAGCTAACCGCCAAGATGAATATTTTGGTACTGATTTCGAATTGTCCGCAACTCAACAACCCTTGCAATGCTTACAACCCAACGCCGGTTGAAGTCTTGGTGTGGTCTTAATCTACATAGGCACCTCTGAATAACTCAGAGATGCCTATACATAATTCGTAACGGGACGACCCGTTATTAGATTGATTTCCGGGACGGCCCGGCTTGAGGCCTATAATGAAAAACACAGGCATGTTTAAAAAAGTACTCATCGCCAACCGAGGTGCGATTGCTGTTCGTATTATTCGTACCCTGCGCGAGCTAGGTTGCAACTCTGTTGTGGTCTACCACGAAGCCGACAAACACTCTCTGCACGTACATCACGCCGACGAGAGCTACAGCCTCGGCAGTGGCAGCGTGACCGACACTTACTTAAATCAAGAGAAAATAATAGCCATCGCCAAAGAGGCAAACGCCGAAGCGATTCATCCGGGTTACGGCTTTTTAAGCGAAAACCCAGATTTTTCCGACGCATGCGATAGCGCAGGTATCGTATTTTTAGGCCCAAATTCGCAACAAATGAAAGACTTCGGCCTTAAGCATCGCGCCCGCGAACTCGCCGAACAAAGTAATACGCCACTGCTCCCCGGCACCGACTTATTAAAAAATCTTGAAGATGCCGTTACTCAAGCCGACCACATTGGCTACCCCGTGATGCTAAAAAGCACCGCCGGTGGTGGCGGTATTGGCATGCAACTTTGTTACAGTGAAAAAGAATTACGCGATGCGTTTGAATCAGTAAAACGCCTCAGCGCGAATAACTTTTCTAACGATGGTGTATTTTTAGAAAAATTCGTCGAAAAAGCTCGTCATATCGAAGTGCAAATTTTTGGTGATGGCCAAGGCAATGTCGCCGCCTTTGGTGAACGTGATTGCTCGTTGCAACGTCGTAACCAAAAAGTGATTGAAGAAACCCCTGCGCCCAATATTTCTGAAGCCACTCGCAAAGCGTTACACGACACCGCCTGCCGCTTAGGTAAAAGCGTTAATTATCGCAGCGCCGGCACGGTCGAATTTATTTACGACGACGCCAGCGAAGCCTTTTATTTTTTAGAAGTGAACACCCGCTTACAAGTAGAGCACGGTGTGACGGAAGAAGTATTTAATATCGACCTCGTAGAATGGATGATTCGACTGGGCGCGGGTGAAACACTGCCACTGAATGAAAATCGCGCTCCTGTTGGCCACAGTATTCAAGCGCGTATTTATGCGGAAGATCCCGTCAAAGATTTTCAACCATGCGCGGGCTTACTCAGCAAAGTACGTTGGGCGGATAAAAATGCCATGAACAATAGCCGCTTGCGTATAGACACCTGGGTCGAGAACGGCACCCAAGTGCCCGCCCTGTTCGATCCTATGCTGGCAAAAGTGATTGTTACCGCCGACACTCGTGAAGACGCCATTACCCAATTACACCAAGCACTTGCCGCGAGCGAGCTGTACGGCATCGAAACTAACCTGCTCTACGTGCAACATATTTTAGCAGACCAAGACGTACTCTCGGGCAACGTCTGGACGCGTAAACTCAACGAACTGAGCTTTCAAGATCCTAGCATTGATGTCATCAGCGCAGGCACACAAACCACCATACAAGACGTTCCCGGACGCATTGGCTACTGGAATGTGGGCATTCCACCGTCTGGGCCATTTGACGATTATTCATTTCGCTTAGGGAATCGCCTATTAGGCAATACCGACGACTGCGCTGGATTAGAAATCACCCTCAAAGGCCCCGTGTTAAAATTTGGCCAGGCCACGCAAGTGATCATGACCGGAGCAGAAACTAACGCAACTGTTTTGCGTACAGGTTTGCGAAATAGCGAAGAAATTCCTATCGACTTTTATCAAGTTATTAACCTCGAAGCGGGCGATATTCTTGATTGCGGTTCTGTTACTGGTGCCGGTGCCCGTGCCTTTTTATTAATCGCGGGCGGTATTCAGTGCCCTGAATATTTAGGTTCTCGTTCTACGTTTACACTGGGGCAATTTGGCGGCCACAACGGGCGCTCACTATTACCCGGCGACGTACTGCACTTACTGCCACCTGAAGCCATCAACAACGAACTGCCCGCAGCTTATGATGCGAATTTAATTCCAAGCATCGGCAATACCTGGGAAGTGCATGTTATTTACGGCCCGCACGGTGCGCCGGACTTTTTCACCGATGACGACATCGCCACCTTCTTCGACGCAGACTGGGAAGTACACTTTAACTCCAGCCGAACAGGCGTGCGTTTAATTGGCCCAAAACCCGATTGGGCACGGGCCGATGGCGGTGAAGCGGGCTTACACCCGTCGAATATTCACGATAACGCTTACGCCATTGGTGCCATCGACTTTACCGGCGACATGCCAGTCATTCTCGGCCCCGACGGCCCAAGCTTGGGCGGCTTTGTTTGCCCAGCGACTGTGATCAACGCCGACCTCTGGAAACTCGGCCAATTAAAAGCCGGTGATAAAATTAAATTTGTGCCGGTATCACACGACACCGCCGTTGAACTTGCGACGGCGCAAAACGCTTCGATTAACTCGTTAACGCAAACGCCTGCTTATACGCCAAGTGATGCGCCAAAACATTTACCATTCAGCATCGAACTGCAAACCATCTCAACCGATCAGCACCCGACAGGCGTTGTCTATCGCCCTGCCGGTGATAATTATTTATTGATTGAATACGGCCCGCTGCAACTCGATATTCGCTTACGTTTTCGTGTACACGCCTTAATGGAATCTCTACTGCTAGAAGACATCGACGGCATTATCGAAATGACACCGGGCATACGCTCGCTGCAAATTCATTACGATAGCCTCAGCCTCTCGCGTGACGATTTATTAACGCGCCTAATTGCACAAGAAGACAAACTCGGTGACCTCAAAAATGCCGAAGTGCCTTCACGTACAGTCTGGCTACCACTCTCGTGGAACGATATCGCCTGCCAACAAGCCGTCGATAAATACGTTAAATCCGTTCGTGCCGATGCACCATGGTGCCCAGATAACATTGAATTTATTCGCCGCATTAACGGCCTAGATTCCATCGAAGACGTCAAAGACATCGTCTTTGATGCCAGCTACTTAGTGATGGGCTTGGGCGATGTGTACTTAGGGGCACCAGTGGCTACACCGGTCGACCCACGTCACCGCCTTGTCACCACCAAATACAACCCAGCCCGTACTTGGACCGCCGAAAACTCCGTTGGCATTGGTGGTGCGTATATGTGCGTGTATGGCATGGAAGGTCCCGGCGGATATCAGTTTATTGGCCGTACCCTACAAATGTGGAACCGCCATAAGCAAACCAAAGAATTCAGCCAACCTTGGTTGCTGCGCTTCTTCGACAAGATTCGTTTTTACGAAGTCAGCCACGATGAACTCACCGACATACGGGAAGAATTTCCGCACGGTCGCTACCCCATCAAAATTGAAGAAGGCACCTTTAACCTCGACGAATACGAACGCTTTTTAAGCGACGAAGCCGAAGGCATTAGCGCGTTTCAAACACAACGCCAACAGGCCTTCCAGCAAGAACTCGAAGACTGGAAAGCCAAAGGCCTACTGCGTTTTGAAACCGATACCGGCGCTATCGAAGACACCGACGAACGCCCATTGCAAGAAGGGGAGTTTGCGATAGAAAGCCATATTTCAGGCAACGTCTGGCAAGTGCTCGTAACACCCGGCCAACACGTCGAAGCCGGACAACCGCTATTGATTTTAGAATCCATGAAAATGGAAATCGAAATCACCGCGCACAAGAGCGGGACTGTAGTTGAGCTGCTAAGAGAACCGGGGCAGGGCGTTAGTCCGGGGAAGGCGTTGGTGGTGTTGACTAACTGATAGCTATATACCAATATATGGTACTTATTGGTATAAAGAGGCAGAGCTAATGTCTAAAAACACCAGCATTACGCTTGGAGAGCATTTCGACGGTTTTATTTCCAAGCAAATCGCCGAAGGCAGATACGCGTCAACTAGCGAAGTCGTTCGTGCAGCCTTAAGGCTACTTGAAGACAATGAGCAAAAACTTGCAACACTGCGAAAACTACTCAAAGAAGGCGAAAATAGTGGTACTGCAGAGTATAGCTATGAAGCACTGATGAATGAACTTGATGACGACATTGGTTAATGGCGATATTTACATTAACCAATAAAGCCAAGGCTGATTTGAAATCCATTGCCATCTACACACAAAAGAAATGGGGCAGGCAACAGCGCGCTATTTACTTAAAACAATTTGATGATTCATTTCACTTGCTTGCTGCTACCCCCGACATTGGAACTCAATGTGATTACGTAGCAGCAGGCTACCTAAAATTTCCAAATACTAGCCACGTTATCTTCTACCGACAAATAAATGATGATCAAATTGAAATCGTGCGTATTTTACACAAGCGTATGGATGTCGAGTGGAAACTTAAAAGTTAGTAGTGTTATTCCGCCTTAGAGTTTAAAGCCCCTTGTTTAAATTTGGCAGTTTCAAATATAAGTGTAATTAATAAATTATAACTAACTTAGTTTCGTTTTAAGTATTCCCATTTCACACCTTCCGTGTGTACACGGTTCGTTTTTTGATTAACGTTTTTATATTCACTAAAACCAGAAGTACTGTTGGAATCGCTACAACGACTATTATCCCTAAGATCTCATTGGCTATTTCACTATTCATCACTGTAATAGTTATCAAACCATCACCACCAAACCATAACAATCCACACATAACGAACATGTAGAGATAGCCATATCTTAGATTCCATACGTCATCAGATTGATCGGCTTCTTCTAGGTTTGCGTCGCAATGCGGGCAAAGGAAGCCTCGACTGTAGCCTTTTTCATAACCATCAATCGCAGCATTCGTTGGAAATTTTTTATTGCATGAATAACACAGGTAGTTATCAGCCATGACTAAATCTCTTTTGCACTTCTACTTCAAGCGCCGCCTTCGCTCCAGACTCCATCAATAAACCATGCGCCGCCACCAGCGCATCAAAATCTAATGCGAGCAGTTGTTCAAAATCAGCTTTCAACGATCCATCTTTTGGCGTGACGCGCTTCAGCCACGGTGGGCCTATATTTATACCTTGTTTGAAGCCTAAGAGCTTAAAGGCAAATTTGGTAAACGCAGTGAAGTAACTCCAGTCGGCGTGATATTGCACGCTGTCAGTAGTGATGAGTAATTTGTGGTCTTTAAGTAGTAATGCGGCTTCAGGATACAGTGATGTACTAAATACAAAAAAGGCTGAATTACTGATCGGGCTTTCATTATCCGCACTTATAAGGTGTGTCGGCTTAGGCAGTGGATACGTGGTTTGCCCAGCTTGTGCCCAGAACTCACACTGATACCGTTCTAGGTAGAATTTGTCGTCAAGGCCATGAAAATCGCCTAGACGCATAATACGTGTCACTTGCCCGAGCTTTTCTAACTCAGCTAGGCCGTCGTCGTTCATTCGTACGGGATTGATTAGAGTGAGGTGCCCTGCTTCTTCGAGAATGATCATGTTGCGATTCATCCGCATCCCCGGCCCCATTTTGATACTGCCATGAAGCAGGTAGACACCGGAGTATAGTTTTACGATATCGTCGTGCGGATAGGCTTTGGGGTAAGTTTGAGAGTGCATAACTTGTCCTTAAGTTGAGGCTTTCTATGTTACAGCTCTAACCATTGAGCTTTATTGGTCCTGATCACTGACAGCCAATTTTTTGTACTTGTGAATAATGAAACTGATTGTTATAAAAATAAAGCCCAATATTGCTGAAAGTGGCCAATATATCATTCATTGAATAGGTAACCCTGATTTGTCTGGCGGTAACAACCAGATACTACTTACTAGTAGTAGCGCCATGGATATACCGAAAAATCCACTATGCAGTATCTGAGTAGAGGGTTTTACCATTAAGATTAAAAGCGAAAAAATAAAAAATGGAGCTCCATAAAATAGTATCGAGTAAAAGAGAAAACTATAAATTTCAGCCTGATTATGCGTTCCAGTTAAGAATACATAGCTTGTGATTAATAAACTAAAACACATAGGAACTAAGAGATAGCGAATAACTAACAACATAAATCATGTCCCTCTAATTTACTTGTTGGGTTACGCGCTTCGCGCTAACCCAACCTACAATATTACGTATTTAGCACTAGCTTAGCGTTTATCTGCCTTTCTTAAATACTGATTTTCCTAGATCACGACTAACCTATCTTCCAATTCGTTTTTCTCATGCGTGGCGGGCAGCACGTCACTGACGACATTCGCTACGCTGTTAACGCATTCTTCAAAACCTTCGAGTACGGCTCCGGCTTTTACTTTTTGGGTAAACGTTGTAACTATGCTTTGCCATTGGCTGTTGTCGATATGGTTTGAGATGCCTTGGTCCACCATGATTTCGACGTAGTGCTCTGCCGCCGAAACAAAGATAAGTACGCCGGTGCGATCTTTGGTGTGGTGTAGGCCTTGCTCTAAAAATTGGCGACGCGCCATAAGTGCCGCCCGGTGGCGTTTCATGCGTTTTGGAATCAAACGATAACGTAACGCCGGGATTTGAAAGCTGGCTGCAAGAAAAACAAACACTCCCATTTGCACTAGTAGTAAATCTTGTGCAGCAATCCAAAGTGGCGAGAGCAATAATACACTGGGCGTTAGTAACGCAATCATGGCAGCCCACATAGTAGGAATAAACCGATAGTCGTCGGATGCATGTGCTAATACCGTGACGATTTCTGCGTCGGTTTTTGTTTCTGCGTTTTTTACTGTGTCAGCCAGTTGATCGAGCTGTTGTTTATTTAATAAAGCCATTACCAACCTCCTGAGGCGCCGCCTCCTCCAAATCCACCACCGCCACCGCTGAAGCCACCGCCTCCTCCGCCGAAACCACCAAACCCACCTGTGGAAATATAACCTGAACCACCACGACCTCCTCGGCCTCCACCAGAGTGGTTACTACCAAAGAAACCACTGATAAAAAATATCCCTATAACTACCAATATCAGGTAGTGAAACCATTCTTTTATACCGTCATGATTAGAAACAGATTTCGACTTATAAGTACCCGCAATCGCCAACAGTATGGATTCCACACCTTTTTGGATACCTTGGCTAAAACGTCCTTTTTTAAATTCAGGGCGGATCACAGCTTGAATGATGTTGGAGGCGATGGCATCAGTGAGTGAGCCTTCCAGCCCGTAGCCCACTTCGATACGCATTTTGCGATCATTCTTGGCAATAATGAGTAACACGCCATTATCTTTGTCGGCTTGCCCTATACCCCAGTGGCGTCCGAGCTGATAACCGTATTCTTCGATTGTGCGACCTTCAAGGCTATGGATCGTTACCACCACGACTTGATTGCTGGACATGTCTTCGTGTTTTTTGAGTACGGTTTCTAGGCGAGTTTCGACATCACGCGGAAGCAAGCTCGCGCGATCTACCACGTGCCCAGTTAACTCAGGAAAGTTGGGAGCAGCACTGGCGGAGGCCACCAGCGTCAATGGCAGCAAGAGTGCTAACCATATCAGTTTTGAGAACGTCCATTTCATCAGGGTTTAGACCTTTTAAAAATTCACTCTTGTTTAGAAATTCACAGTAGGCGCTTGCTCGGCGTTCTCAGTGGTGGCTTTGAAAGTCTCACGCTTTTCCATATCGCTGTATAATAAGCTGTGCCAGATTTTGCCAGGAAAGGTGCGAATCTCGGTGTTATAAGCTTGCACCGCTTGAATAAAGTCACGGCGAGCAACGGCGATGCGATTCTCAGTGCCTTCTAGTTGAGATTGCAGGGCAAGGAAGTTGACGTTGGATTTTAGGTCTGGGTAGTTTTCGGTGACCATTAATAAACGCCCCAACGCACGGCCAAGGCTGCCTTGTGCTTGCTCATATTTTTCGAGGGCTTCTGGGTTGTTAAGTAATTCACTATCCATTTGAATCGAAGTCGCTTTGGCACGTGCTTCGACGACGGCGGTAAGGGTTTCTTGCTCTTGCGCAGCAAACCCTTTCACTGTGTTGACCAAATTAGGAATCAAATCAGAACGACGTTGATACTGGTTTTCGACCTGTGCCCAGGTGCTGTTTACTTGCTCGTCGTAGGTGGGAATATTGTTGATGCCGCAACCAGCTAACACGGTGGCTGTGAGAACGATAAGAACTAGACGATGAAACATAACACTACCCTGTATTTGATTGATTACACGGAGTTTACCTGTTTCAGGAGAAAACAGAACCCACCTCTGTTATACTGCGTGCTCATGACGGTTTGTCCGTCGCGTCATCCTTTGTTTAGCTCCGCTCAATGACTGAATGCCGCACCGCGCTCGTCTGTTCATCCTTTGAACTTGCCGTGCGTTCACTATTGATCGGTCATTGTCAGTATCCAGAGTGTATCGCTGTCTAAATCAGTAAATCTCACCCTGCTTCCTTTCTTTATTGGTTTTTTCTTACCAATCCGTTTCGATCAATGAATTTATTTTTAGCTAACAAATTGTGTTTGTTGGCGCTCTATTGGTATGTAAATGTCTATCACATTTGATGATTTAAAATTAGCCGAGCCGATTGCTCGCGCTGTGAATGAAAAAGGTTACACCCACCCATCTCCGATTCAAGAACAGGCCATTCCTGTTGTGCTTCAGGGTGGCGACTTAATGGCGTCGGCCCAAACCGGCACGGGTAAAACGGCGGCCTTTACTCTGCCGTTATTACAACAGTTACTTGATAAACGACGTGCGTCGGGTAATCGTGTGAAAGCATTGGTGTTAACCCCAACGCGTGAGCTAGCCGCTCAGATTCTTGAGAACATTGAGGCTTACAGTAAGTACACGAAAATTCGCTCTACCGTTGTGTTTGGTGGGGTAAAAATTAACCCGCAAATGCAGAAACTGCGCAGTGGTGTTGAAGTATTAGTTGCCACGCCGGGCCGCTTGCTTGATCTACACAGCCAAAATGCTGTTAAATTCGATGAACTTGATATTTTAGTGCTGGATGAAGCCGACCGTATGTTGGATATGGGCTTTATTCACGACATTAAACGTATTCTTAAATTGATGCCTTCGAAGCGTCAGAACTTGTTATTCTCGGCGACCTTTTCTGACGAAATTCGCACCCTTGCGCACGGTTTATTAAACAACCCGGCTGAAGTTAGCGTTGCGAAAGAAAATACGACGAACACCTCAATTGAACACAAACTGCACCCGGTTGATAAAGCACAAAAAACCAAGCTTTTAAGCCATCTCGCCATCAGTGAAAAATGGGATCAAGCCTTAGTGTTTAGCCGCACCAAACACGGCGCAAATAAGTTGGTTAAATTACTGGAACGCGATGGTATTAAAGCTGCAGCAATTCACGGTAATAAAAGCCAAAACCAGCGCACAAAAGCCTTGGCCGATTTTAAAGACGGTAAAATCACACTCTTGATTGCAACCGATATTGCTGCTCGTGGGATTGATATTCATCAGTTGCCGCAAGTTGTGAACTTCGACTTACCGAATGTGCCTGCTGACTACGTTCACCGTATTGGTCGTACTGGTCGTGCTGGGATGTTGGGCCATGCCATTTCGTTGGTATCGGCGGATGAGATTGACCAGTTGCAGGATATTGAGCGCTTGATTCAAAAGCATGTTGTGCGTGAAGTGATCGATGGGTTTGCTCCGCAGAACCCGTTGCCTAAATCGCGTGATATTTTGCCACCGAAGAATAAAAAACCTAAGAAGCCGAAATCGGCTAGTTCTGGCAACTCGAATAACGCCAACAACAGAAAACCAGCAGCCAACTCTGGTGCTCGCCGGTCTGGGTCTAATGCTTCAGGCGCAAACTCTACGGCAAAGCCTGCATCAAAACCTGCTAATGGTGGCCAAACTCGTCAGCGTCGTTCACAGCGTGCAAACCGAACCGTCGAAGCTTAAGAAGAAATAACTCGCTAAACTCCAACCAGTGGCTTGCCTTCTGAGCAAGCCACTAAAGCTTGTTCTCGAAAACTGAAGGTTGCCTTATTTTGGCATTGGACACCTCATCTGTTAGATTTTGGTGTCCGTCAAAGCGGGGAAGATCAGAGTCCAGTGGAGGCCGTTTTTTGGCCGGAACGATGTTTGAGCAACTTGTTAAAAGGCATTACTTCCATAGTTGCCACCATTTTTTTGTTGGAGCTAAATTTAGTTTTTTAGCTCGGTCATAGCAGGCACCACAAATAAGCTTTACACCTGCAAACTCTTCAGATTCATCATTCCATTCGTCACCAGTTTTATTAACCATTTCTTCGCAAGCGCTGCACCAAGAGTCTGGTCGTTCATCACCTGGCTCTGGCTCAGCCGACCAAAACCCACGCGGAGAATTATCATGGAGGCTCTGCACAATATGCTGGCAAACATATGTGGCTTGCTGCTTTCCATGCTTGCAGCACTCTACATATTGCCCAGCGTCACTCATAGTTGATTTGCCTTTTAACGATTATCACACGGGCGAGCGCAGCCACAAAGTGGTGCAACTTGTTAAATAATATTATTTACACTGAAAATTTACCGCTGTTCGAATTAACCCTATCAGCCCCATTGGAAAAAATGGTTCACCATAGGATAAATAACTTTCAATACCAGAAACAGTAATATCGTAACCCTCCCATACATTACGCTTACTACAGCTAATATGTTTTTGTACAACGTTTACTATATCCTCCACACTAATACCTTTATTAGAAAGAAAGTTTATGTACTCTCTGGCAAAAGCATCTTGATAATGCAAAGCCACTTCCTCTAACAATGATTCAGCTTTCTGCTCCTCATTGCCACGCTCCACTATATACCACTCACTCTCTGTATCACTTCGAGCAATTAATCCGCTTTCATGTGTAGCGATTCTATTAATTAAGTCAATTTTCCACATAGCTATTTAACGCCCGGCTAAGCCGCCGGAACGGAGTTGGTTGTTTTGCGGTAGCGTAGCGTGAAACCGCAAAGCAAGCAACGCAGTGAAGGTCAGCTTGAGCCGCTTGTTAAATGCTTTTTCACTTCGGTCTCTGCAGCACATAATGCACCTATATTTTCAGCTAGCCACGAAGGAATTTCTCGGCCAGCTTTGTCGTGTAACAACCGAACGATACTGATCGTATTCTTTGGCACCAAAAGAGAATTTCTTCGGAGTAACTTGAGCGCTAAATTCCCTCTCTTGACTTTGTAGTCATTGACTTTTGGGGTGTTCTTTAAGTGAATTATTGCATTTCTTTCCGAGATGAGTTCCACGAATCGTTTTCTAGCAGTAACATGCGGCTGAATGGGGTCAATACCTAAAATGGAGGGTATTACATTGAATAGTTTCTCTCCTATATTTAGGTCTTCCTCTATTCTATTCGCGCCCCATTGAACTTCATCCCCTTTTAATCTTTGGAAACGTAAGGTGCCATCGATTTCAGTTTGAATTGTTTTGTTGACCCAAGCCTCAACACTGTTGATTGAGGAAGTCATACAAGACATGGCTAACTGCATTACACGAAATGAGTTCTCCGTGTTATTCCCATCATCTGAAAGCTCCTTTACGCCATCAAATACACTATTCTCATACTGAAGCCCTTTCCTTAAAATTTCGGCGATCTTTCCGTCTCGTATTGCGGAATCTAGAAGAATTCCGTGAAACTCAGGTGGCCAAATTCTACATTTGAACCCTTCAAAATCGGCTACTGACTTTATTCGTATTTCAGCACCATCCTGAACTAGAGTTCCAAATACATCTTGATCGCCTTTAGTTTTCTGGCCGTTGTATTCTTTAAGGTTTTCCATATCCTATTTTTCTCTGAAAATACGGGGTGGTTCGGGCATTTAACAGCTTATTAGTGTGCGTGCGCATTTATCCTGGGCGACTCTTTCGAGGTATCTCGGATAACTTATTGACTTAGTTGAAGAATCTTCCATAACTCAAAACTCCCTTCTAGAAAAACGCGCACGCCTGTTATTTCGGTGCGGGCTGGCACATAAACTTGTAAACCAAGTATGTAAGCCTCTGATTCGTTTGAGGTTTACCGTACTACCCTCCGACAAAACGCGCAAGCACGAAAACAAAGCGTGCCTGATTTGCTCGAAACGTCCAGATTATACTGTATAGACAACATACACTTTTCACGTTTGTGCCAGCCGTCCTGTACAAGCTTGCTGAGTACCTGCGGTCATCCCACTGTCAGCTTTGATCATTGCCCTTATGAGCGTCGTTTGCCATGATTCTGTCTCTTTAAGGTCTTACTCCCAGGATTTCTTATGTATCAGGATATCGAATACCAAGTCAGCGATCGCATTGCGGTAGTTACGATCAATCGTCCAAAAGTACTTAATGCTATTCGTGTGCAAACATACAAAGACATTATTGCTGCGCTTAAATCTGCCGAAGCGGATCGTGATGTCTCTGTCATCGTGATGACCGGCGCTGAAGGTAAGTTCACTGCCGGTAACGACTTACGTGACCTTTTGCCTGAAGGTGATCTAGAAGGTGTTCGTGATGGCGTAGCGGGGATTTTTGATACGCTAGCCAGTATGAAGAAACCACTGATCATGGCTCAGGAAGGTGTTGCTGTGGGCATTGGCGCTAACTTGTTGTTGCATGCTGATCTTGCCTATGCGGGTAAGAGTATTCGCTACAGCTTACCTTTTGCTAAAATTGGTGTGGCTTCTGAAGGTGGCTCTTCTGTTATGTTGGCAGAAGCGATTGGCCCTAAAAATGCGGCAGATTTATTGTTAACTGGACGTTTCTTTAGTGCTGCTGAAGCTGAAAAATGGGGTTTATTAAACGCTGCAGTTGAAGATGGCAAAGCCCTTGAGACTGCGATGGCTGTGGCTACTGACCTGCTTAAAAATCATCAAGGTTCGATTAAAGCCATTAAAGCGTTGAGTCGTGGTGAAGATCATCGCGCTCGTGTAAATAAAGCGGTGTTAGCTGAAATGGATGCTTTTGTTGGGTTATTGGCTACACCTGAAACACAAATGCGTATTCAGCATGTGTTGAAGGGCGGGAAGTAATTTACGCGGTTTTCAACTAGGTGCTAGTTTGAGTTTTTAACGCTCGATATTTAAAAGCCCCCGTAGACAAATCTACGGGGGCTTTTTATTACAAGCGATTTTAATTATGCATTTGCTTGCTTGTATGCTGCTTTTTCTTCTTGGGTTGGGCGGCTGTATTTAAATATGCGTTCAAGTACCGTTTTGTACTGACTCCACATTGAACCAGTGTTGTACGGAATATTGTGCTTACGGCAAACCTCACGAACTTTTAGTGACACTTCGTTGTAGCGGTATGACGGCATATCCGGGAACAGGTGGTGCTCTACCTGACGGCTCAAGTGCCCTGTCATAATATGTAATACCTTTGAACCTTCGAAGTTAGACGATCCTAATATTTGGCGGTAATACCATTGCCCGCGAGTTTCGCTCTTACAGTCTTCTTCACTAAAGGTGTGTACGTCACCTGTGAAGTGACCACAGAATATAACTGTGGATGTCCAGATGTTTCGAATCAGGTTTGCACCAATATTCGCTAATAGAATCCCGACAAACATTGGCCAGCCTAATACGATGCCTACCACGGCTGGATAAAATACGTAATCACGAAAGACGCTTTTACGAATTTTTGAGAAAAAGTCTTTTGCTAACTGCTTTTTAGAAATGCCAGCATCTCGTTCTACTTTCTTTTTACCGAAGAATACGCGCTCGCCAATCAGTTCGTGATAAGCAACGCCCCACTGGAAAAAGAAGGTTAACCCTAGGTACCAAAAAAATTGATTTTTAAAGCGAACTCTCCACGGGGTATCGTCACTTAAACGCAGTAAGTCATAACCAAAATCTCGGTCTTTACCAATGATGTTGGTGTAGGTGTGATGCTCAAAATTATGCGTACGACGCCATGATTGTCCATCACAGACGTTATCCCATTCAAATGTCTTACTATTAAGGTGTGGGTCATTCATGAAGTCGTAACCGCCATGCATGACGTTATGACCAATCTCCATGTTGTCGAGAATCTTGGCGACCCCTAACATGACGGCACCAATCACAAAAGCAATCCAATGGTAAAAACCAGCGACCATAACTAAGCGACCGCCCAGATCTAAAAAGCGATGCACACGGACCACTTTCCTTAGGTAGTTGGCGTCTTCCTGACCCACCTTTGCCATCGTCTCGTCACGAATCTGATCTAGGTCTTGCCTAAATGCTTCTAGTCTTTCTGCACTTGGGATACGTGTAGTCATTTTTTAATCTCCTGAAAGTTCGGGTGATCGTAAAATTGCACATAATGTGCCACGAACAATATTTACCGTAGTGTCAGGGAGACTGTCAGGAGTGTCGACTATTGGCTGTATTTCCAAAACTTCACAAATAAATGAATTTATTTAATAAAACCCTATAAAAATTCAAATATTAGTTTTTTTCATATAAAAATCAATGAGTTAATAAATTACTCCATATAGAGAAACCCCTTAAACCACCCAGGTATTATTTTGTGCATAGCTATCATAAGACCCATGAATTAGATTCATTGATAATTTTTGAGCAAAAAAAACGACATCTTCCGGAAAGAAGATGCCGCTTTAATTAGACAGGCGTCAAATATTAGGCGCTTGCTAAATTATCATGTTTTTTTGGCGGTTTGCTGTATTTAAATACGCGGTAAACAACCGTCGAATACTGTCCCCACAGTGTACCGGTGTTGTAAGGAATATTATGCTTACGACACACATTGCGTACTTTTTCTGCCACTTCGTTGTAACGATATGATGGCATGTCCGGGAAAAGGTGATGTTCCACCTGACGACTCAGATGACCACTCATTATGTGCAGCAATTTCGACCCTTCTAGGTTTGAAGAACCTAAAATTTGACGGTAATAAAACTGTCCACGTGATTCATTTTCACATTCTTCTTCGCTGAAAGTATGAACATCTTCAGTAAAGTGACCACAAAAAATGATGGTTGATGCCCACATATTACGAATTATATTGGCAAAAAAGTTACCCAGCACAATTGCGCCAAACATTGGCCAGCCTAAAAATAAACCCACGATAGCCGGGTAAAACAGGTAGTCGCGGAATACGCCTTTGCGAATTTTAGCAAAGAAGTCTTTGATCAACTGCGCATGTGAGATAGGTAACTTACCTTCGGGACGACGCTTTCCAACAAAAATACGTTCGCCAAATAACTCGTGATACGCTACAGCCCACTCGAACATCAACGTCAGTATTAACATACGTAGCGGCTGCCAGCGGTAGTGATTTTTCCATTTCACATCATCACTTAAACGCATGGTGTCGTAGCCAAAATCACGGTCTTTACCGATGATATTGGTGTATGTGTGGTGCTCAAAGTTGTGCGTACGGCGCCATGACTCACCATCACAAATGCCGTCCCAATCGAAATCACGGGAGTTCAAGTGCGGGTCATTCATGAAGTCGTATTGGCCGTGCATGACGTTATGGCCGATTTCCATATTGTTGATGATTTTCGCCAAGCCAAGCATGACGACACCCACAACCCACCAAATCCAGTGGTAAAAGCCTGCGATCATAACCAAACGGCCACCCATTTCCATGGCGCGCTGAATACGCACAATTTTGCGAATGTGGTTGGCATCTTCCTGACCAACTTTCGCCATGGTTTCATCACGAATTTGGTCGATCTCTTGACGAAAAGACTCAAGAGTTTCTGTGCTAGGGATATGTGTTGTTGTCATTATTATAATCCTCGTTATATATCCAAGACGACGTCATTGACGGCGACGGTGACACAAAGCTGAACTTCTTCTTCGCCAGTGTCTGAATATTGACCAGTGAGAGTGTTGTAAACTACACCGCTTTTTTTCGTGCATTTGCACTGATGGCAAACACCAATGCGGCAACCAAATTGAGGTTTGAGACCTTGTGATTCCGCCAGTTCAAGCAGGCTCTCAGGCTTGTCCGCATTCGAAAATGCTGAAACGCCACCGCGCTCAAAACTCACGTATGAATCTTTCACATTGCTGCGATCTAGTTCGATCGGCGCTGCACCAAAGTATTCGAACATGATGTCATCATTTGCAACGCCTTCGCTGCTGACTACGTCACGAACCAGTTGAATCATTGGAGTAGGACCACAGATCATGATCTTATGTTCCATAAACTCTGGGCAATGTGTTTTAAGGTGCTCGCTACTGAACGGACCCACTTCAGCGCCATTCATGTAGGTAACTTTAATATTTGAATGCTGTGCTGCTATTGCTTCAAACTCTTCGCGGAATAGCGCATTGGCTTCATCACGAACATAAAAAAGCAGGTGTACCGGGCGAGAATCTCCCGTCGCTGCCATTTCATTAAGCATTGAACGAAATGGGGTAATACCACTACCGCCAGCAACCATCAGCACTGGCTTATTCGTCGATGGCATGGTGAAGTCACCCTGAGCTTCACTCAGTAAACAAATGCCACCGGAGGCAAAGGCTTCACGTAACCACGGAGTTACTTTCCCGTCTTGTTGCACTCGAATGCTCATTTCAATCAAACCCGTGCGTTTAAAGTACGCTGGAGAGCTAGACACTGAAAAGAAACGCGTTTGACGTGTACCGTTTTGCTCCGCACTGATCTGTAAATGCTGGCCTGCTTTAAATCCTTTCCAGCTCTTACCTGGGCGAATCACTAAGGTGTACACGTCTGCGGTCTCTGAACGCACCTGAATGACTTTCGATCGAGTACCATCAGTTGACCAACCCGGAGCAACCATTTGAATCAGGGGCTCAAAATACGCGGAAATCTGATTTTCCTGGGTCAAGCTCTGCGCTAACCATTTGTGCGTACGAGCTAAAGTGGATGTTGACTGGCCACGGGGGTTTGATTGACTCATGTTTAATCTACTTTTTTGTTATGCGAAGACTTAATACAACGCTTCAATTTATCGGTGAAGTGTTAACGAACTGTTACTCAATGTCTATTGACGACGGAGGCCAGTTTGTACGCTTCGGTATTATCCAACTACAAGGTCACATATTGATAAAACGGTAAGTTAGATCAAAAAAACCTTATGAATCAGTACCTTAAATTAAAATAAAACGCCTCACATTGCTTAGAATCAAGATAATGTGCGGGTATTAGTGCCTTATAGGAATTAATGTTTTTATTATTGTTCTCATAATAGAAACATACTTCACAAGGTCTAAGAAGATGTTACTACTTTGATGTCAGGATAATAACGTAACTTGAGCCACATTGGTAGGAATAGGCCAAATATGGACAATAATGTATCGGCTTGCATGAGGTTCTCGTCCGACTCTAGAACCACTAAATCATTCGTTGTTCGTAGACTTGTGCCGCCTAGTCTACAACTTCAGTAATGACCGTCGAATTGATTTCACGTTATGTCGGGTGGCGCTGGTGCTTAACCGAGCTACCTGGCTGCAAACCGCAGGCACAAAAAAGGCGACCCGAAGGTCGCCTCTTTCTAGAACAGACTAATCAGTTCATCTAAAACAAGCTTAGATGTTGTTGAACTGGTTAGAAGTGTTCTTAGCGCCGCCAGCTTTCAGTGCGTTCTCACCAGCAAAGTATTCTTTGTGGTCGTCGCCCATGTCTGAACCAGCCATGTTCTGGTGCTTAACACAAGCGATACCCTGACGGATTTCCTTACGCTGTACACCTTCAACATAACCAAGCATACCCGCATCACCGAAGTACTCTTTAGCCAGGTTATCAACAGACAATGCAGTCGTGTGGTAAGTAGGCAGAGTGATCAGGTGGTGGAATACGTTCGCTTCGCGAGAAGTATCCGCCTGGAATGTACGTACACGTGCGTCAGCTGCTGCAGACAATTCAGAATCGTCGTAATCAGCGCTCATTAGACGATCACGATCGTATGCAGAAACGTCTTTACCTTCTGCTTTCCAAGCATCGTAAGTCTGCTGACGGAAGCTTAGAGTCCAGTTGAAAGATGGAGAGTTGTTGTAAACAAGTTTCGCATCTGGGTGTACTTTACGTACTTCGTCCATCATGCCTGCGATTTCGTGTACTGTTGGTACTGCAGTTTCGATCCACAGTAGGTCAGCACCAGCATTGATCGCACCGATACAGTCGAATACACAACGCTCGTGGCCAGTACCCTGACGGAACTGGTACAAACCAGAAGGTAGACGCTTAGGACGTACTAGCTTGCCACCACGGTTGAATACAACATCGCCTTCAGCCATGTCAGCTACGTCGATTTCTTCAACGTCTAGGAAAGAGTTGTAGATATCGCCAGCATCGCCTGGCTCTTTAACAACAGCGATTTCTTTAGTCAGGCCAGCACCTTCAGAGTCAGTACGTGCAACGATAAGACCGTTGTCGATACCTAGCTCAAGGAATGCGTAACGCAATGCGCGTAGCTTGTTGTGGAAGTCAGCGTGTGGAACAGTTACTTTACCGTCCTGGTGACCACACTGCTTCTCGTCAGCAACCTGGTTTTCGATCTGCAAGCAACATGCGCCTGCTTCGATCATTTGCTTAGCCATCAAGTAAGTTGCTTCAGCGTTACCGAAACCTGCGTCGATGTCAGCGATGATAGGTACGATGTGAGTTTCGTAGTTATCAACTTTGTTCTGGATTTCTTCAGCTTTAGCAGTGTCGCCAGCTTCACGAGCTGCGTCTAGCTCACGGAACAAACCACCAAGCTCACGTGCGTCAGCTTGACGTAGGAAGGTGTATAGCTCTTCTACTAGGCCAGCAACTGCTGTTTTTTCGTGCATAGACTGGTCAGGAAGAGGACCAAAGTCAGAACGTAGTGCAGCAACCATCCAACCAGATAGGTATAGGTATTTACGCTTGGTAGTACCGAAGTGCTTTTTGATAGAGATCAGCTTCTGCTGACCTACGAAACCGTGCCAGCAACCCAAAGACTGAGTGTACTTAGTCTTGTCTTTGTCGAACTCAGCCATGTCTGCACGCATGATGTCTGCAGTGTACTTAGCGATGTCTAGACCAGTTTTGAATTTGTTCTGAGCGCGCATGCGAGCAGCAGATTCAGCACTGATTGCAGCCCAAGGGCTTCCGTTTGCTTCAATAACGCTTTGCAACGCTTTGATTTCTTCTTGATAAGCTGACATGTGTCAATCCTTCAATAGGGGGTTGGCATTTGGTTACATTCTTGGAGGGTGCTTGCGCACGGATCAAAGAAAGCGAAACCTTTTAGTTCAGGCGCATCTTAGATCCTTGGGAGGCATAATTGAAATCAATAGTATCTATACGTACTATTTCTCAGGTGAATGGGCAATATTAGCAGCGGGATTCACCACTTAACCGTGCACGACTGGAAGCAGTATTGTGAAGGTGGTGCCCTTTCCCACCTCGCTTTCCACTCGAATTTCGCCATGATGTTCTTCGACAAAGCCGTGGGATATAGATAACCCAAGCCCTGTCCCTTGACCAACAGGCTTCGTGGTAAAAAACGGGGTAAACAGTAACTTTAGATTCTCTTCACTGATGCCATGACCATTATCAGTGAATGCAATCTCTAGCCAGTCTCCAACTTCGCAGCTCGATATTTGGATGTGTCCATTTTCATCAACTGCTTGGTTGGCATTGGCGATCATGTTAGTGAAGACTTGGTTAAGCTTCCCGAAGTATCCTTTTATCTTTGGAATCTCGCCATAATCAACATCCACGGTGGCGTGATATTTAGTTTGATTGCTCAGTATATTGATGGCACCGCGTAAGCATTCATTTACATCAACTAAATCCAGCTCACCTTGATCCTCCCGAGTGAAGGATTTGAGGTCTGATACAATTTGTTTGACTCGATCTAGCCCTTCAATGGTTTCTGAGGTCAGGCTTTCAAAATCGGCCAATAGGTATTCCACGTCGTGACGCGTTAACCCTTCTCGCCAAGCTTTAAATATAGTTTCACCATCTGCACCACTGGTAATGAGTTGATCCATTGTCAGTACGAAGGTTTGAATATCGGTCATCCCTTCCGCCATGGTACAGAAATTACTGTAAATAAAACCGATCGGGTTATTAATCTCGTGCGCAACCCCCGCAGATAACACACCTAGCGATGCCATTTTTTCGTTGTGAACTAGGGCCTGTTGGTTTTCTTGCATGCTGTCATGGGCTTCTTGCAACTTACGAAACGAGTCGTAAAGCTCCCGCGATTTATCTTCAAGCATTTGCTCGGCTTGCTTACGCAGTGTCTTCTCTCTTAAGTAGGCTTCTTTGTAATCATCATTCATCCGCACCTCCTAGTACCGTGATGTCTATGTGACAGCAGTCGTTACCGTTGTGCATACAAAGATCATGATCAATGTTTATGGCTTTCTTGTAGTACGCTGCAGAGCCTTGTATCAGCCCTTCAGCCAAGTGGCAGAGCATTCGATCTGAGCGATATATCATGGTCAGCTTGTTGGCTTCAGCTTCTTCATAAGCAAAACTAGGGAGATTGGCATCCGGATAAAACTTAAGAACTTCGCCATGGACTATGCGATCTACGGATAATAAGAATTCAATCAAATCATCACAGTTATCAAAGAAAGATGGGAAGCGATTGTAAAACTCCTTCGCCATAAACTGCCCAAATGCTCGCAATAAATCATCGGTATCTATGCCGGTGTAATCACTGGTGGCTAGCACTAACGACATCATCTCTTGATCACTGTAACTTTCAGGGGAGAGATACATGCCGTCTGATCCCGCTTTTTCTAATACGGTATTCCAGCCCTCAAGACCATATTGGCCTTCGACCATATCTCTTAATAAATCAAATACAACGCCTTTCATGATTCGCCTTCCTTTTGTTTCAGAAGGTGTTTTAGTTCGTCTATTTGCCTATTTTTAAGCATCAATTCTTGTTTCAATTGACGATTATTAAACTCAAGTAGGTGGGTATGCAGCGTAGTTTCGACGAGAGCTCTTAGTTCTACATCATTCCAGGGTTTGGTTAGGTATTGATGTATGTGGCCTTCATTAATCGCTCTGATTGTAGCTTCCATATCTGAGTGTCCTGAGAGTAAGAATCGTATGGTGTCGGGTGATTCCTGAGCAACTTTGCTCATTAGGTCAGCGCCATCCATACCCGGCATACGCATATCACTGATGATTAAGCTCACTTCCGTATTTTCGAGAATATACAGGGCATCTGCCGCTGTATTGGCAGTGACGACCTCGACTCCGGTTTTGCCTAACGAGCGTTTCAGCGCATTGAGAATGGATATTTCATCATCAACCACCAACACAATCGGTTTTTCATCCGAGTACGCCTCTATTACGGCTGTGTTTGAGTCAGTGTTTGAAATCGTTGCGACAGGCATGGCGCTGCTCCGATTAACGTGATTATTGTCAGTTTAGACAATCATCAAGGCTATGCCCGCCTCTCGTTTTATATTCCTGTAAGGCCGAATCTAAGGATTCTGTCAGTTTTCTTAAAGAGTCAGAAATACAACAAAATCAACAAGAAAATACGTCAAACTAAAGACGTATTTTTCATTGATAAGCCTTTAGCTATCTATTTTTAAAGTTTTTAAGATCAGATTGATCTGAAAAAGCTGTCACGGAGGTCTTGAATGTCAGCTTCTATATATTGGCGATCTACTTGGTTTTACACATTTTCGGCGGCAGCTGCGGCACTTGCCCAAGCCCATTGAAAATTGAAGCCACCTAGGTGGCCAGTTACATCCACAACCTCGCCTATAAAGTACAAGCCGGGGATAAGCTTCGATTCCATCGTTTTAGAAGAGAGTTCGTCGGTGTTTACTCCCCCCAGTGCCACTTCTGCCGTTCGATAACCTTCAGTTCCCGCCGGTTTCAGTGTCCACTGATGCAAGCTAAACGCGAGAGCTTCGATGACCTTTCCACTGATCTCAGCCAGAGAACTATCTTTAATACCTTGGGCTTCTAACCAATGCTCTGCGAATTTCTGCGTGGTTAGCCCGGCCAGCCACGTTTTAAGATGTACTTTAGGTCGAGATTCTCGTTCTTCTTTTAGTGTTTCTCGCACATCCATCCCCGGCATGAGATCAATGGTCACTGTGTCTCCAGCTTGCCAATAGGATGATATTTGCAGCACAGCAGGCCCACTCAAACCACGATGGGTGAATAACATATCGTCATGAAAACTCTGACCATTGCATTCGATACCCACCGGCATCGCCGACCCGGAAAGCGATTTACACAAGGCGCTACACTGATCTGTAATCGTAAAGGGGACAAGTCCAGCGCGAACCGGCAAAACGCTATGCCCAAACTGTTCGGCTACCTCATAACCAAAGCCAGTCGCACCTAAGGTTGGTATCGGTGGCCCGCCGGTCGCGACCACTAACGATTGGCACTGCCATTGACCTTGGGTTGTCGTAATAACAAAACCGCTATCGTTTTTATTAATCGCTTTAACTGAGGTGTTTAAATGAATGTCAACACCGCTGACATCACACTCTTGCAGCAACATGTTAAGAATGTCTGAGGCTTTATTGTCACAAAACAACTGACCCTCTTTCTTTTCATGGAAAGGGATTTCATGGCGACTCACCATGTCGATAAAGTCCCACTGAGTGTATCGACTGAGGGCTGACTTACAGAAATGTGGATTCTGGCTAAGGTAACGACCTGGCTCGATGTAGTAGTTGGTGAAGTTGCAACGACCGCCTCCTGACATCAGGATCTTTTTACCCGCTCTGTTGGCATGATCAAGTACCACGACTGAACGCCCACGAGCACCCGCTTGCGCAGCACAAAAAAGACCGGCAGCACCCGCACCTATGATAAGGACGTCTGCATGTTTATCTGCCTTGGCGATCATGTAAAAGATTCCTAAGTTTGCCCAAACGGGAGTGGCTGCTATTATGCCAGCGTTTTTGATGTCATGGGACGCAAACCAATGCCACTAGTAGATCGCGACGGCTTAATTAAAGCCTCAGGCCTTTCGCCATGGAAAGCCGATATCATTCTAAGACTGTTAAAAGTGCCGCAAATGACGGCTATCTATGACCGTGTCGAGCATCAGCATGGCATTGATTTGATTGAAGACGCACTCGCAGATCAGAACATCACCCTTGATTATGATGAAGATAAGCTAATGGCAATGCTGCCAGACAGCGGGCCATTTATTACAGTGTCAAATCATCCTTTTGGTTTTCTCGATGGCATTATTTTATTATTGATCATTGGTCGTAAACGTCCTGAATACAGAGCGATAGCGAACTTTTTGCTGGCCTATTTTGAGCCTTTTGCGGATCTATTTTTAACCGTAAATCCTTTTGAGAATACAGGGCCCAAGGGCATGGGCGGGACGCAAAAATCTTTGAAGCAGTTAGAGCAAGGACTTGGGCTTGGCTTATTTCCTGCGGGCGAAGTATCCACCTGGTATCCAAACCAAAGTGGTGTCAAAGATAAAGAGTGGTCGTTATCGGCAATGCGCTTGATTAAAACGGCAAATGTACCTGTGATTCCTATTTTGTTTGATGGCGAAAATAGCCTGAGCTTCCATTTATTAGGAAAAATTCATCCAATGCTTCGAACACTGCGTATTCCTGCGGAGTTTTTGAAAAAACGCAATAAAACCATTCGCCTTGAAATTGGCGACGTCATTGCTCCGGAAGCGTTAGCACACTTAAGTGCTGAAGAACTTGGAGACCATTTAAAAAACACCACGTATGGCTTACGTAAAATAAAATAAAACTGAAGACTGAAAACTAAGTAATTAACCTAAGTGGCTTAGTCTTTCAGTAGCGCTTTAACCGGCGCATAGGTGCGGCGGTGAATGGCACATGGCCCTAATTCCTTTAAGGCTTCTAAATGCATTTTAGTGCCATAGCCTTTATGTTTTGCAAATCCATAGCCCGGATATTTTTCATCCATCACCTGCATATCACGGTCACGCTGAACCTTGGCTAAAATAGAGGCAGCTGAAATAGCGGCGACTTTATCGTCGCCTTTAATAATTGCCGTCGCGTCAATAGTGATATCAGGCAGGCGGTTACCGTCAATTAACGCATGATCACAGGGGAGCGTTAAGCCCGCCACCGCGCGACTCATGGCGAGCATACGCGCGTTTAAAATATTGATTCGGTCGATCTCTTCAACCGAGGCGCTGGCAATGCAGTAATCGAGGGCTTTTTCTTTTACTTCATCAAAAAGTCGTTCACGCTTTTTTTCGCTGAGCTTTTTTGAATCGGTTAATTCAGGTATTGGATTATCTGGGTCTAGAATGACTGCGGCAGCAACAACGTCACCACACAGTGGCCCAGCACCCGCCTCATCGACTCCGCAGTAAATAAGATGCTGCTCTATCAGTGCAGCTTCTTCAGCCGTTTCGACTGAGATAAAACTAGCGTCAGTAGGGAGTTCCGGTTTTATATTTTTTGTCATCAGAGTTTGGATTCCAGCAACAGGCTAATGCCTTCTGCCGCTTCTTCATCTGCATTACGCTTCAACTGGCGATGAATAAACTGAAAGGTTTCCTGCAACTGGTGTACGGTCTGGTTATCTTCTAAACGTTGCAATAATGCCTGAGCTAATTTATTGGGTTGCGCGTCATGTTGTAATAACTCTGGTACCACTTCGCGCCCTGCCAATAAGTTCGGCAGCGAAATAAACTCTTGAGTAATCATCCGCTTCATTACCCAATAAGTGATTGGTGATAATTTATAGCTTACCACCATAGGACGCTTCATTAGCATAGCTTCAAGTGTTGCAGTACCGGACGCTAACAAAATCACGTCGGCGGCCGCCATACAGGTTTGCGACTGCCCCAGTACAACGGTAACGGGTAATTGATGTGGGTATTCATCTAAGATCTGATTAATTTGATCGCGACGCTCAACACTGGCTGCTGGAATAATAAACGTCAGTTCCGGCTTTTCTGCCAACATCACTTTTGCAGTATCTAGAAATAAACGTCCCAGACGTGAAACTTCACTACCCCGGCTACCCGGCATCAAACATACCGTCTGCTTATCTAATTCCAATCCCAGAATTTCACGGGCTGGCGCAACAGGTGTTTCAAAGGGAATTTTATCCGCCAAGTGATGACCAACAAAACGTACAGGCACTTTATGGTTTTCATAAAAACGTGCTTCAAATGGCAAAAGCGTTAACATGAGGTCAACGGCTTTTTCGATTTTCAATACACGCTTCTGACGCCACGCCCATACCGACGGGCTGACGTAATGCGCCGTACGAATACCTGCTTCGTGCAATTTTTGCTCAAGGGTGAGATTAAAATCAGGGGCATCAATACCAATAAATACATCTGGCGGATTTTTCTTCCAACGCTTAATTAAATCACTACGCACTTTCAGTAATTCAAATAAACGTCCGAGTACTTCCACCAGCCCCATGACAGATAAGCGCTCCATTGGAACAAAACTCTCCATCCCTTCAGATTGCATCAAGGGGCCACCAATACCTTCGAACGTAGCATCTGGGTATCGTTTTTTAAGGGATCGAATAAGGCCTACGCCCAGCATATCGCCGGACGCTTCGCCCGCAACCAAAGCAATACGCATATTAGCGAATAATTCCTCGACTGGCGGCATTCAAGCTTTCCAGCAATACAGCAACGCCCGGATCCTCCGCCGCCACCGGGTCTAATGCCTCTTTAGCTTCTGCCAAGGTTAGACCTTTGCGATACACGGTTTTGTACGCACTTTTAATTCGACTGATGGTATCGGCTTCAAAGCCACGACGACGTAAACCTTCGCTATTAATCCCATGCGGCGTGGCCGGGTAACCCTGCGACATGACGTAGGCCGGAATATCTTTCAATACCACGGTACCTGCGCCACACATGGCATGCGCACCAATCATACAAAACTGATGCACCTGCGTTGCTCCGCCAAGAATCGCCCAATCGCCAACGCGTACATGGCCTGCCACGTTGGTGTCATTCGCTAAAATACAGTTGTCGCCAACCACAGCATCATGCGCGACGTGTACATTGACCATGAATAAATTATTGCTACCAATAACCGTAGTACCGTTATCTTGCACTGTACCTCGGTGAAAGGTGCACGCTTCACGAATCACGTTATTATCACCTATCACGAGTGTCGTAGGCTCTCCTGCGTACTTCTTATCTTGGCATTCCTCGCCGATACTCGCGAATTGAAAAATCCGATTATTTTTACCAATTTTCGTTGGCCCACGAACTATAACGTGAGGCCCAATAACGGTACCTTCGTCAATTTCAACATCAGGACCAATAATAGAAAATGGGCCAACTTCTACGTTGTCTGCCAGTTTCGCAGTAGGATCTACAATGGCACGGGAATCAATCATTACGCCTCCAATCTTTTTTCAGCGCAGATGATATCGGCTGTACAAGCAACTTCACCATCCACCAGAGCCTGACAATCAAATCGCCAGATACCACGACGGCGGCTGATAAACTTTGCTTTCAAAATAAGTTTGTCACCAGGTTCAACAGGACGTTTAAAACGTACTTTGTCGGATCCGGCGAAATAAAATATAACTTGGCGATCACGCTCATCGCCTTCCATCATCATGCCTAGATAACCGGCTGACTGAGCCAAAGCTTCCAATGTAAGTACACCGGGCATCACCGGATGATTAGGAAAATGACCATTGAAGAAATTCTCATTAATTGAAACGTTCTTGTACGCCTCAATGTATGCACCCTGCTCAATATCTGTCTCGACCTTAACCACTCGGTCAATCAATAAGAAGGGATAGCGATGCGGTAAAACCTGATAAATATCTCGGGTATGCTGGGGGGACATTTCGTCAGTCCTTTTTACTTTTTTCTAGCTGTTGAACTCGACGCGCAAGGCTATCTAGCTGACGAAATCGTGTTGCTGATTTTCGCCATTCGTTCATTGGCATTTGTGCGGTTCCCGTGGCATAACCACCGGGCTCGCTTATGGATTTACTGATCACTGTTTTAGGGGCAACAAACACGCCGTCGCATAATTCTAGATGCCCTGCGACACCTGCATTACCGGCTAGCGTGCAGTGCTTACCTAGTTTTGTACTGCCCGCTACACCCGCTTGTGCCGCTGCGGCCGTGCCATCCCCCAATTCTACGTTGTGTGCTATCTGAACGAAGTTATCGAGAATGACATTATTTCCTATGACGGTGTCGCCTAACGCACCACGATCGATACAAGTATTGGCGCCGATTTCAACATCGTTACCCACTCGGACTCCACCAAGTTGGGCTATTTTTTCCCATCGGCCTTTGTCAGGTGCAAAACCAAATCCGTCAGCGCCAATCACGGTACCGGAATGAACTCGTACTCGCTCACCCAAAATAACATCGTGATATAAAGTGACGTTGGCATTTAAATGGCATTGGCTTCCCAGCACACAATGGTCACCGATCACGGTACCCGCTCCAATTTCAGAGCCCGCACCGATTTCGACATATTCACCAATCACCGCGTTAGCACCCACTCGGCAATCACTCGGAACACTCGCCGTCTCAGCAACAACCGCAGAGGCATGAATTCCCGAGGGCACTAATGGACGGTTATTAAATAACTGAGTTACTTTGGCAAATGCAAGGTAGGGGTTGTCTGTCACTAACGCGGTTGTCGCAAGATCTTGTGCATCCTGAGGACGCAAAATAACCGCGCCCGCGGACGTGTCAGCAAGTTGTTTGCGATAACTTTCATTAGCTAAAAATGCAATTTCACCGGAGCCAGCGTCTTTCAACGTCGATACTCCGGTGATCATAAGGTTACCGTCGCCTTGGAGTTCAACCCCAAGGCGCTCAGCCAATTCCGCAAGACGGATATGCATGTTGAGTCCTGTTTACTTTTTCTCGTTCAGGCGCTCAAGCAGCAGCTTGGTGATATCAACGGCAGGTGATTTGTAAATCACGACTTGCGCGTTGAGTACAACATCGTAGCCTTCTTTCTTAATGATTTCGTTTAGAATTTTCTCCAACTCTGGAGACTGTTTCTGAAACAAAACCTGTTTCCATTTTTCTTCTAGCTGCTGAAGTTTACGACCGTAGAATTGATACTCTTGGGTCTTCTGTTCAACTTCATTTTTTAGTGCACGACGCTCATCTTCACTCATGATGTCGCCTTCTTTTTCAACACGCTTTTGCGCCGCCATCAGATCATTCTGAAGACTCTTCAGCTTGTCGATGTCTGACTTATTGGCTTTTTCAAATTCGCCAACAGCTTCTTTCGCGGCATCAGACAAGAATAATGCACGCTCCATATCAACCACGGCAATATTGGAATCTGCTGCTACCGCTATATTCATAGTTGCTGCTGCGACCAACGCTATAATCCAACGCATCCTGTTCTCCTTTTTTATCATCGTTATCGTCAGAATACCTGACCTAAAGTAAACTCGAAGCCTTCGGTTCTGTCACCTTCTTTCTCGTTCAGTGGGATCGAGTAGGTGAATGTCAGTGGACCAATGGCGGTCACCCAAGTGAGGCCTACCCCAGTGCTCAGGCGAATTTTATCTGCGCTCAAACCGTTTTCACAGTATGGATGAGACGTGAACGTCGGAAGATCCTGATCACTTGGAACATAACACTCATCCGTAAAAGTGTTCCCCGCATCTAGGAAGACTACACTACGAACCGAGCGACGGTCTTCAATAAATGGCGTTGGGAATATAAGTTCCAAGCTGCCCTCAACGAGCATATTGCCACCCAAAGCACGTTCAGACTCGCGGAAGAAAGGTGCCGTCACGACAGCCCCTGAAGAATCAGTTTCGTACGCTGGCACAAAGCCAGACGGGTTAGTGATCGCCGTTGCTCCGCCATCTACATCACGAACATAAATAACTTGTGGCGCACTGGTGTCAGTTACCGGACGGCCTAAATTATCAGTTTCGTAGACAACGTCACCCGCTGCATCCACTTGAGCCACATCCACCACACTGTACTCAGGCAGTCCTTTTGGCCCTAAGCTGTTGATCTGATAACCACGTACAGAGCCTATGCCACCCGCACGGAAGTTTTTAAAGAAGGGTAAGCGCTCTAAATCACCGAAGCCATCGCCATAGCCTAAATCGGTACGCAAACGGACGACCCAATCGTTATTGGTGATTGGGAAATAGTAATTTGAGGTGTAACTCGTTTTGTAATACGTCAGGTCGCTACCAGGTACAGAGATATCCGCTTTAACTTTATGCTCCATACCTGCGGTAGGGAAAAGACCACGGTTTAACGAGCTGTAGCGCCATGTCAGCCCTAAGGTATATTCGTTGAAGAGGTTGCCTTCTTTGTCGACAAAATCAAGAATCTCAGCAGGTACCGACACGCCGGTGAACATTTCAGTGTTGGCATACCCTATCGCAAACGACAAACGCTGCTGACGTGAAATCGGATAACCAAAGGTTACGTTACCGCCATAGGTGTTGGTTTGGTAATCACTCACTGTGCTTAAGTTTTCGAAATCCGTCTCACGATAAAAGACGTTAAAGCCACGGCTCACACCATCAATGGTGTAATACGGGTTTAAATACGAGAAGTTGTAAGACTGTACCGTGTCGGTTTTTTGCACCCCAAGCGACATCTGATTACCACTGCCCATAAAGTTATTCTGGCTGATGCTTGCGCCCAAGATCATGCCCGAACCGGCGGCGTAACCAACGTTAAAGTTTAAGCTTCCGCTTAATTGTTCTTCGACGGTGTATTTCACATCAATCATATCGTCGGTGCCCGGCACCGGCGGAGTCTCGACGTTAACGGCTTTGAAGTAACCCAACTGGTTCAAACGATTTTTACCCGATTCAATTTTGTCGGTAGAGGCCCAGCCGCCTTCCATTTGAATCATTTCACGACGTAGAATTTCATCCCGCGTGCCATCATTACCCGCAAATTGGATACTGCGCACGTAGGTACGCTTGCCCGGCTCGACAAAGAAGGTCATATCAACCAGGCGTTCGTCGTCATCAATTTTGGGAATGCCATTCACTTTGGCGAAGGTATAGCCTTCGTTACCCAAACGTTTGGTCATTAAATCACTGGTGTAAGTCACACGACGGCGTGAGAACACATCGCCATCTTTGACTAAATACAAACGCGTTAATTCGCTTTCATCAACAATCAATTCACCGGCAAGTTTCACATCTCGAATGCTATACACTTCGCCTTCGCTAACATTCACCGTGATGTATACGCCTTTTTTGTCTGGCGATACGGACACTTGGGTAGATTCAATATTAAATCGAATGTAACCACGATCAAGGTAATACGAGCGCAGTGTTTCTAAATCACCACCTAGTTTTTCACGGCTGTATTTATTGTCGCTTGAGTACCAAGACCAAAAGTTTGTGCTTTGTAGTGCCAGCGCACCTAAGAGTTCTTCATCAGGAAAAACTTCATTGCCAACAATATTGATGTGCTCGATGGTGGCAATATTACCTTCATCCACATCAATTTTTAATTCAACGCGGTTACGCGGCAAAGGCACGACTTCTGTGACAATGCTAGCGTCATAACGCCCTTGAGCAACATACTGACGCTCAAGCTCTAGTGAAATACGCTCTAGCGTTGCTCGTTTTAATACGTAGCCTTCCGCCAAGCCACTCTGCTTTAAGCCATCCATCAGGGCTTCAGTTTGAATCGCCTTGTTCCCTTCAATGGCAATCGCGGTAATGGTGGGCAGCTCGACTAAACGCAAAATCAAAATACCGCCATCGCGATATAGGGAAATATCTTCGAATAACCCTTCAGAGAATAAACGACGCGTTGCTTCCGCTAAGCGCTCATCATCAACCGAATCACCGGCAGTAATCGGAAAGGCTTCAAATACAGTTCCCGCTGATACCCGCTGAAGACCATCTAAACGGATGTCTGTCACGGTGAAAGGAGCCGCATGGAGCGACACAGAAAAAAGCCCCAACCAGAATGCTAAAAGCAAAAAACGCATGTAAATAAAAATCCAGTAACAGCTAGCTCAAAGGCGGCTGATGTCATTGTAAAAAGCAACAATCATAAGCATCAGCAAAAGTACCATGCCGATCTTAACTGCCGCTATCTGTACTGACTCTGGCAATGGTTTGCCACGAATCAATTCAGCCATGTAAAACACTATGTGCCCACCATCAAGCATGGGTACAGGTAGCAAGTTCAAAACACCAAGAGACACACTAAGTAGCGCCAAGAAGCTAACAAACGCTTCCAGACCTCCCGAGGCCGAAGCGCCGGCTACTTTAGCAATCGTAATGGGGCCACTCAAGTTCTTTACTGAGACATCGCCAGTAATCATCTTGCCAAGCGAGTCCAAGGTAAACCAGATCAGTTGACCAGTCTTTTCAATTCCGATCTGAAATGCACGCACAACGCCCGGTTCACTCTGCCGTAACCAATCGGCGGGATATTCTGGAGCCTGCGCCATCACGCCTATCTGCCCAACCACTTCACCACTGTCTAACGTCACAGCTTTTGGCGTCGCCTGCAGATCGACGGATTGGCCGTTACGTAACACAGTGATGGTGATCGACTGCCCTGCGGACTCACGGATACTCGTAACCCATCCACTCCAATCGGCAACATCCGTGTTATTGACGGCTAACACCTCATCACCAGCCTGCATACCCGCGGCTTGCGCTGGTGAACCATCGACAACTTCAGCCACTTTTAAAGGGATATCAGGCAAGCGAGGCGTAATGCCTAAGCCACTCAAAGGATCAGGGGCTTCTGTATCACCAAGCCAGTCTTTAATCGTGACGGATAATTCTCGCTGACGCCCTTCTTCACCTTTAACTAATACGGGTACGGAGCGGGTTTCACCAATAAAGCTCAACATATGCCAATTAACGTCTTGCCATGACGGTGTGTCATCGCCATTAATGGCTAAAATTTCATCCCCCGGAAAAAAACCCGCATTGGCGGCTGGTGAGTCGTCTGCGATTTGGCCAATCACTGGAATTAAGCTCGTTGTTCCAGACCAAGCCAATGCCCAGTATGCGAGAATAGCGAACAAGAAGTTAGCTATTGGGCCTGCAGCCGCAATGGCGATGCGAACCCAAGGCGACTTACTGTTAAATTCTTGATGTTTAAGGTGATCCGCAACAGGCGCTTCACGACTGTCGAGCATCTTAACGTAGCCCCCCAAAGGAATCGGAGCTAATGAATATTCGGTGCCGTATTTATCTTTAAATGAGAACAGGGGTTTGCCAAAACCCACTGAGAATCGCAACACTTGAACACCGGCTCGACGCGCGACCCAAAAATGCCCGTATTCGTGAATCACCACTAATAAACAAATGGCAACGATAAAATAAAGCAAAGTCACAGGGCTACCTCGGTCATTAGACTTTTTGCACAATCTCGTGCCCATGAATCGGCACGGAGAATGGCCTCCAACGTGTCGGCTGCTTGCAACTGATGCTGTTCCATCACGCGCTCGATCAGTGTAGGAATAGCGGTAAACCCAATTCGTTCCCCAAGAAATGCCTCAACCGCTATTTCGTTCGCGGCATTCAGTACCGCAGGCAAGGTACCTCCGGCTGCAAAGGCTTCTTTTGCCAAACGCAGGCAACGGAAGTTTTCTTCATCGGGTTCTTGAAAATCCAGACGCGCTATATCAAATAGGTCTAGCGATTTGACGCCCGCTTCTATTCGCTCTGGCCATGACATGCCATAAGCAATAGGCGTTCGCATGTCCGGCTGCCCTAGCTGAGCTAACACCGAACCATCGCAGTATTGCACCATTGAGTGGATAACACTCTGAGGATGCACAACCACTTGGATATCCTCCGCCGAGCAGTGAAATAAAAAACAGGCTTCAATCAGTTCAAGGCCTTTATTCATTAAGGTGGCAGAATCTACAGAGATCTTTTGCCCCATCGACCAGTTGGGGTGCGCCACCGCTTGAGACGGCGTCACCTGCTCTAACTCGGCTAACGTTTTACCACGAAATGGACCACCGGATGCGGTCAGCAGAATTTTACGAATGCCTTTGGTCTTCAAATCGCCGTCATAATCATGCGGCATCGACTGAAAAATAGCATTATGTTCACTATCAATGGGCAGCAATTCCGCACCACCTTCTCGAATAGCGTCCATAAATAACGGGCCAGCCATAACTAGGCTCTCTTTATTGGCCAGCAGTACTCGTTTCCCTGCCCGCGCTGCGGCTAACGTTGGCAACAGACCTGCCGCGCCTACGATTGATGCCATCACCTGATCTACTTCAGGTGCTTCTGCTACTTGCACCAATGCTTCAACACCACTTAATACTTGTGTCTCTGAGTGATCAGGTAAAAAAGAACGTAAGGTGTCGGCGGCACTTGGCTCGGACATCACGGCGAAACGCGGCTGAAATTCGGCGATTTGCTCTGCCATCACGTCAATACTGCGCGCGGCAGTAAGCGCATAGACACGGTAGCGCTCTGGATGACGACGAACGACATCCAGAGTGCTGCATCCAATTGAGCCTGTTGATCCTAGTATGGTAAGCCACTGAGTCATTCGTGATGGCTCATGCAACAAGGCCCCAATTCAATAACATCATCATGTAAGCGAAAATCGGCACGGCTGCCGCCATGCTATCGATACGATCCAGCACGCCGCCATGCCCCGGCAGTAAAGACGAGCTGTCTTTAATACCACGATGACGTTTCATCATGCTTTCAACCAAATCGCCCAATACAGAAATCACCATAGTGACCGCTGTGATAGCAAAAATCTTAATAGCACCGGATGCATTCAACGGCTGTAACCATTGATCAACCACAATACAGGCGATCGCTGCCAGCAGTAACGTGGTCGCAAATCCACCCCAAAAACCGGCCCAAGATTTACCCGGACTGACATTAGGTGCCAACTTGCTGTTACCCCAACGACGCCCAGCAAAGTAGGCACCTGTATCGGCTCCCCATACCACCAGCATCACAAAGATAATCAGCAATGAGCTATGCGGCTCTTCCTTTAGGTGCATAAAGCCAACCCACATTGGAATCAACACACACAAACCTAAAAAAGCACGAATAACTCGCGCATTCCAAATATCAGTCCCACCGGGATAACGCTTAACCAAGGCAAACGCGACAGTCCACCACAGCGTACCCGCCGCTAAGAACCATATTTTCCACTCAGGATAAACTCGAAGAAAGCGAGCACTGATGTATAAACACACAAATACGAACAAGGCGTATAGCACCCTGCTCCAATTCTTTTGATAGCCTGCAATATTCGCCCATTCCCACGCTCCTAGCGTACAAATGATCGCGATAAAAATCGCAAACGGCTTCAATGGTAAAAAGAAGATCCCGATAATCATCACCGGAGCTAGTACCAGAGCCGTTATAACGCGCTGTTTAGTCACCTTGTTTGACTTCCTTCAACTGGTCGTCGGTCCGTCCAAATCTCCGTGTTCGAGATGCGAATTCGGCCAACGCTTTGTTATATTCTTCTTCTTTAAAATCTGGCCACAGTGCGTCGGTAAAATAAAATTCCGAGTAAGCTGTTTGCCAAAGCATGAAATTACTAATGCGTTTCTCGCCACCCGTGCGAATCATCAAGTCGGGCGCTGGAAACTGATGTAGCCATGTGTACTGATGAAAGCTGTGTTCGGTAATATCAGCCGGTGTCAGTTTGCCTGCTTGTACGTCTTCCGCCATTCGGCGTGCCGCTTGAGCAATATCCCACTGACCGCCGTAGTTAGCCGCCACCACCAACGTCATTCGCTTATTGTCACGCGTCATCGCCTCGGCCTCGGCCACCAGCCCCTGAATTTTCTCAGAGAACCCCGACAAATCACCCATGACTAATAAACGAATGTCATTTTTATGGATTTTTTTCACTTCGCGTTGCAGCGCCATAATGAACAGCTGCATCAGAGCACTCACCTCGCCCTCGGGGCGACGCCAGTTCTCACTGCTAAACGCAAACAGAGTTAATACTTCTACACCGTTACGCGCCGAGGCTTCTACCACGGCACGTACAGCATCAACACCGGCTTTATGGCCAGCAACACCCGGCATAAGGCGTTTTTTTGCCCAGCGGTTATTGCCGTCCATGATCACGGCTACGTGCCTAGGAATACTTCCTTGTGCGGCACTGGAGTCATCGATACTTGTCGACATAATAAATCAGACCGTCATCAGGTCTTTTTCTTTATCAGCCAAGATTGAATCAATCTGACTGATAAATTTGTCGGTCAGTTTTTGCATCTGATCCTCAGCGCCGTGCTGTTCGTCTTCGGTGATTTCTTTGTCTTTCAGCAAATCTTTGAAACTACCATTACTATCACGACGAATATTACGCACAGATACGCGGCCTTTCTCAGCTTCAGCACGCGCCTGTTTGATGTAGTTTTTGCGCGTTTCTTCCGTTAGGGCTGGCATTGGCAAACGAATGGTATCGCCATTCGTCGCTGGGTTAAGACCCAAGTCCGATTTAAGAATGGCGCGTTCAATCAACGGCACCAAGTTCTTTTCCCACGGGTTGATTGCCAAGCTGCGACCATCTTCTACCATGATGTTTGCCACCTGAGAAATCTCAGTCGGTGTTCCGTAGTAGTCCACCATCACACCATCAAGAATGGCTGGGGTTGCACGACCCGTGCGAACCTTTTTCAATCCGTCCATTAGAGCACTTACGCTCTTAGTCATGCGATCTTCAGCGTCTTTATGGATTTCATTAATCATGCCGTTATTCTCCACTTACAATCAGAGTACCGCTCTCGCCGCCTGTCATTAGGCGTCCAAGCACTCCGGTTTCATTCATGTCATATACACGCAGAGGCATAGCGTGGTCGCGAGCCAAACAAATGGCCGTTAGATCCATCACACCTAACTGCTTTTCTAATACTTGATCGTACGTCAGGGTATCGTATTTTTCTGCCGCAGGGTCTTTCTTTGGATCAGCAGTATACACACCGTCAACGTTTGTCGCTTTCAGAACGATATCCGCATTGATCTCAATACCACGTAAACAAGCAGCAGAGTCTGTCGTAAAAAACGGATTACCGGTACCGGCAGAAAAGATGACCACATCACCCTGGTCCAGTGCACGAATGGCACTACGACGATCATAGTGATCAACCACACCACTCATTGGAATCGCAGACATGACTCGTGTTGGCATACTGGCACGCTCAAGAGCGTCACGCATGGCCAGCGCATTCATCACCGTCGCTAGCATCCCCATATGATCGCCAGCCACTCGATCAAGACCCGCTTCGCTCAGAGCTTTGCCACGGAACAAGTTACCACCACCGATCACTAGACCGACCTGAACACCTAGGCCTCGTAACTGGGCTATTTCTAATGCCATGCGATCAAGTACTTTTGGGTCGATACCAAAATCCATCTCACCCATCAGCGCTTCACCACTGAGTTTCAATAGAATGCGGTTGTATTTGGCGCTTTTTTGCTCAGCCATGACACTGTCTCCTGAAAAATTTGGCGTATTCTACTTTATTTCGGTCTGACATATACAAATATGCCGGGCAAGCCCGGCATATAATTGGTGATTTTCACAAACTGTGAACCACCTGTGCAGTCATTAGCCTTTCAGCTGTGCTGCAACTTCAGCAGCGAAGTCAACGTGCTCAACTTCGATACCTTCACCAACTTCCATACGCAAGAAGCTAACCACTTCGCCACCCGCTGCTTTCGCAAGCTGAGCAACTGTTTGGTCAGGGTTCTTAACGAACGGCTGGTCCAACAGGCTATTTTCTTTCAAGAACTTGTTGATACGACCAACCATCATTTTCTCAACAATTTCTTCTGGCTTACCAGCCATATCAGGCTGAGCTTTGATGATTTCTTTTTCTTTCTCAACCACTTCTGCAGGCATGTCTTCAGCACGAACAACACGCGGGCTTGAAGCAGTAACGTGCATCGCGATGTCTTTTGCTACATCTTCGTTAGCGCCAGTCATTACGACAACACAACCAACTTTACCGTTTGAGTGAACGTAAGCACCCAGAGTTTCGCCTTCAAGAATCGCAGGACGACGAACAGTGATGTTCTCACCGATTTTCTGAACCAATGCTTCGCGCGCTTCTTCCAACTCACCCGCCATCAATGCAGCAACGTCTGCTTCTTTGGTAGCAGCCAGTTTTGCAACAACTTTGTCAGCAAACGCGTTGAAGTTAGTGTCGCCAGCAGCAAAGTCAGTTTCAGAGTTAACTTCAACAACAACAGCAGTGCCGCCGTCAATCTGAATACGTAACTTGCCTTCAGCAGCCGTACGGTCTGCTTTCTTAGCCGCTTTCAGACCTGAGTTTTTACGCAGATCTTCAATTGCTTTTTCGATATCACCTTCAGCCGCTGTCAGTGCTTTTTTGCACTCCATCATGCCTAGACCGGTACGTTCACGCAGCTCTTTAACCATTGCAGCCGATACGCTTGCCATTATGAAATCCTCTTAATCGTAACTAGTGATAACTTGAATAAAACTTTCAAAAAAAGGGGCTAAGCCCCTTTCTTTTCATTTCGTTGCTGATTACTCAGCGGCTGGAGCAGCGTCTTCAGCTACTTCAACAAACTCATCAGCAGAAGCGCCGCCATTCTTACCTTCAAGAATCGCATCTGCTGCTGCAGAAACATAAATGCTGATCGCACGGATCGCATCGTCGTTACCAGGGATAACGTAGTCGATGCCATCTGGGTTTGAGTTTGTATCAACGATACCGATAACAGGTATACCCAGCTTGTTTGCTTCCTGAATAGCGATACGCTCGTGATCTACGTCGATGACGAACATAACGTCAGGCAGGCCGCCCATTTCTTTGATACCACCGATAGAGCGTTCTAGCTTATCTTTTTCACGGGTACGCATCAGTGCTTCTTTCTTAGTCAGCTGCTCGAAAGTACCATCTTGCTGCTGAGTCTCAAGCTCACGAAGACGCTTGATCGACTGACGGATAGTTTTGTAGTTAGTGAGCATGCCGCCCAACCAACGGTGAGCAACAAACGGCATATTTGCGCGTTCTGCTTGCTCTTTAATGATTTTACCAGCTGCGCGCTTAGTACCAACAAACAATACTTTGTTGTTACGGCTTGCCATGTTTTCAATCATTTTTAGTGCATCATTCAACGCAGGAACGGTCTGCTCAAGGTTGATGATATGAATCTTGTTACGAGCGCCGAAGATGTACTTACCCATCTTAGGGTTCCAGTAACGGGTCTGGTGACCGAAGTGTACGCCTGCTTTAAGCAGGTCACGCATGCTAACTTGTGCCATGTTGTATTTACCTTATATATACGGGTTAGGCCTCCACGTACCCTAAGTATCGACCTGTATAAACAGGCACCCCGACACCTCGTTGTGGTACGTGTGTGATTTACGTTACCTCTGCTTGATCATTGGGCTTACACCAATTGATCTAACAGTAGGCACGGCGCTTAGCGCGGGCGCTTTATACCATTTTTAGCAAGCCCTTACCACCAAAATTTGAACTAAACAGATTTATACGCTGTTTCATCCATCCATAACGCGTTCATGGTTCAACACTGCCGTAACAAGAAGTACACTACGGTTATTTCTAATTCATTAAATGGGCGACCGACATTCATGAGTGTCACAATCAATACCGCTGAAGACATTGCAAAAATGCGAATTGCAGGACGTCTAGCTGCTGAAGTACTAGAGATGATCGGCGAGTTTGTTAAGCCGGGAGTCACTACCGGCGAGCTTGATCGCATCTGCCATGACTATATTGTTAACGTTCAGGAGGCGATTCCGGCTCCACTGAATTACCACGGTTTTCCAAAATCTATTTGTACGTCTGTTAACCACGTTATTTGCCACGGTATTCCTAGCGATGAAAAGGTGCTTAAAAAAGGCGACATCGTTAACATTGACGTGACTGTAATCAAAGATGGCTACCACGGTGACACCAGTAAAATGTTCGCCGTCGGTGAAATCCAGCCTGCTCTCGAGCGCTTAAATCGCATCACCCAGGAATGCCTTTACCTAGCCATCGACATGGTTAAGCCTGGCGTTCAATTAGGGGATATTGGTCATGCCATTCAAACCCACGCCGAAGCCAATCATTACTCAGTGGTCAGAGAATACTGCGGACACGGCATTGGTAAAACATTCCATGAAGACCCTCAGATTTTGCACTACGGCAAACCGGGAACCGGCATGGCTTTGCAAGAAGGCATGATTTTCACTATCGAACCTATGATCAATTTAGGAACGCGCCACAATAAGCTGATGAAAGATGGTTGGACGGTACTCACCAAAGACCGCAAACATTCATCCCAATGGGAACACACGATGCTGGTAACGGCTGATGGTGTTGAAATTTTGACGAAGCGCAAAGAAGAAGAGCAGTTCTGGACGTGAGCACCCCCCTCCCGGAAATAGATGAGCAAGCATTACTCTCGCAGCTACAGGAAAAAGGCCTGCCACTGCCAATTGTTAAACCTTTGCTTGCCCGCATCCGGGATGACGCTAACACTCATTTCCGTGAATCATTAGATGCCATGACACTGGTGCCTCATCGCGCCAAACTCATCGATAAAATACTCCGTACTTTATGGGTTTTTAGAGGTTTACCCTCTGACGATTTAGCACTGATTGCTGTGGGCGGTTATGGACGTTGTGAGTTGCATCCATTTTCAGACATTGATGTGCTCCTTCTGGCCCGTACCGAAGATGCCATCACCAAGCACTCTAGTGAACTACAAGATTTCATTACCCTACTTTGGGACATTAAACTCGACGTTGGTCATAGCGTGCGCACACTCGATGAGTGTGTCTCTGAAGCTAGTGGTGATTTAACCATTATCACCAACATGCTTGAAAGTCGCACACTCGCTGGTGATTTTACGCTATACCCCCAACTGCAAGAACGCATAACACCGGACAAACTCTGGCCAGCAAAGCGTTTCTTTGATGCTAAGTGGGAAGAATTTAATAAGCGTCACGACAAACACAACAGTGCCGAATACAACTTAGAGCCGAATGTTAAAAACTCGCCAGGCGCCCTTCGAGATATTCAAACCATCAGCTGGGTGGCTATGCGCCACTTCGGTGAAGGCACATTGCAAAAACTAGAAGACAATGGTTTTTTAACGGACTTTGAGCACGAGCGACTGTCCGGCAGTGTCAGCTTTTTATGGACCGTGCGCTACGCCTTACACATGCTTTCTGGGCGAGAAGAAGACCGCCTACTGTTTGATCTACAAAAGCCTGTCGCCGAGCTACTGGGATTTAAAGATGATGCCCAACAGTTAGGTGTTGAGCAGTTTATGTCGCAGTTCTATCGCCATCAATTATCGGTGACTGAGTTAAGCGATATGCTGCTGATGCACTTTAACGAAGATTATATGAAGTGCGATGATCAAGACCTCACCCCGGTGAATGAACACTTCATATTGAGTAATGGCTACTTACAGCTAACCACCCTGGATCTTTTAGAACGCGAACCTGATTGGCTATTGCGCGTATTCCTCATGATGGCTCAAATGCCAGAAGCTCGCGGAATTCATTCCGATACAATCCGAGCATTGCGAGATAATCGTAATTTGATCGATGAGGATTACCGCAAAAATCCTGAAAATAATGAAATATTCATGGCGCTCATGCGTAACCGCTCCCGAGTCGCACGCGAACTAACCCGCATGATGCGTTTCGGTATTTTGGGGCGTTATATCCCAGAGTTCGGCGACATCATCGGCATGATGCAGTATGACTTACTGCACAAATACACAGTCGACGAACACAGCTTTCGTATGATTCGTTTACTTCGACAGTTCCGCTACGGCAATGTGCGTGAGCTTTTCCCACTCGCGTCTCGTCTAATCCATAAAGTTCAGAAAAAAGAAATTCTCTACATTACCGCCCTACTACACGATACCGGTAAAAGTGTTGAAGGTGACCACTGCCAAACCGGTGGTGAAATTGCAGAAGCATTTTGTAAGCAGCACAATCTAAAACCAGCAGATGCGCATATGGTCGTTTGGCTGGTAACGAATCACCTGCTGATGTCGAACGCATCACAACGTCTTGACCTCACCAACCCAGATGACATCCACCAGTTTGCTGTTGAAGTGGGCGATCAATATCACCTCGACATGCTCACGCTAATCTCCATTGCCGACACCTATTCGACCAACCCAGACCTATGGACACCGTGGCGAGCAGAGCAAACTCGTGAGTTATACCGAAACACTCAGGCGGCACTTCGCCGAGGGCTTGAAAACCCAATAAATAAAGACGATGTGATTGAAGAAATTCAACAAGAGTCAATCGCACAACTGAAAGAATTTGGTATCTCTGAGTCACGCGCGCGCGAGATTTGGGGCGAACCCGGTGACGAGTATTTTCTACGTGAAGGCGTCGATAACATCGTATGGCATTCACGTGAAATTGATGCCCATGGAGAGAGCGAAAAGCCTCTTGTATCCGTAAGGCAAACTTCTGATCAGCAGTTTGAAGGCGCGACTCAAATCTTCGTTTTCATGAAGGACCAGCCCAACCTATTTGCGGTCACGACGGCCACTCTTGATCAGCTGAATCTTAACATTCAAGACGCACGCATCATGACCTCTGAGTCAGAAGATAATGCCGTGGACACTTATATTGTATTGGATGAAAACAACGAGGCGATTCAAGACCCCGAGCGTATTCGAGATATTCGCAACACTCTGTGCGAGGCACTGGCCAACCCTGAAGACTTCAACACAATCATTAAACGCCGCACACCACGAATGCTGAAGCAATTTGACGTGCCCACTCAGGTAACGATCAGTAATGACCCGATAATGAAGCGCACAACGCTTGAAGTCGTCGCAGCAGATCGGCCGGGCCTGCTTGCACGCATGGGTGACATCCTGATGGATTTTGGCGCTCAACTGCAAGGCGCAAAAATCTTGACGGAAGGCGAGCGCGTATCGGATATATTCTATATCGTGAATAGAGACGGCAACCCTTACGCCGACCCTGAATATTGCGAACTTCTGTGTAAAGCCATCGAGACAGGCCTAGACCAGCAAATCGAAGAACAATCCGCAGTTTAGCCTCTGACTATACTTATTTTAAGCATAGTCAGCTAATTAAAACCGCTATTGATCCATTTACATCAACTCTGTTTACCAAGATAACCCCTCGTCAGCGCGATACCGAATAGATAAAGTGAAGCAAATAGGAGAATCATCATGACCCAACGTACGCTTCAATCTGTTATTCGTAGCACGCCAACTTCAGACGGCGACGGCGTCAAAATCCGCCGCTTAGGTTTATTTAACCAGCGACTTGCCGACCCTTTCTTGATGTTGGACGAATTAGTCTCAGACGATGAGAAAGACTACATGGGTGGATTTCCTCCTCACCCTCATCGAGGCATGGAAACACTGACCTACCTGCGCAAGGGCGCCCTTCACCATAAAGACCACCTTGGTAATCGCGGTGAAATTCGCAGTGGTGGTGCGCAATGGATGTCAGCGGGAAAAGGAATTATCCACAGCGAAATGCCTGAGCTTGATGGTGGCGGCTTGCATGGTTTCCAGCTGTGGATCAATCTTCCGGCCAAAGAAAAGATGTCAGACCCTAAGTATCGTGATGTACCGTCTAGCGAGATTCCAGCCATTCAGCTAGACAATGGAGGCCTCATCAATGTCATTGCTGGGCAATGGAATATAGAAGGCAAAGATGCCGCTGGGCCACTTGATAGCTTAGCCGCTGATGCTCGTTATCTTGATATTACGCTGCCTGCAGGTGAATCACTGACACTGCCCATCGAAGCAGAACTTCGTCCAGTCGCGTATGTGTACGAAGGCGAACTAGAGAGTGGACAGACGGTACAGCCAAAATCTCTGCTAATTTACAGCATAGAGGGCGACGAGCTAACACTGACAGCAAAAACGGACAGCAAGTTATTATTGCTGTGCGGCAAACCGATTCTGGAGCCTGTCGCCCATTACGGCCCGTTCGTGATGAACACAGCAGAAGAAATTGAACAGGCGATTCAGGATTACAACAGTGGGAATTTTGGGCAGTAAGCAATTCATGTTATACGTGAGCGAATGCAAGCTGGTAAGTAGCACACCGACCTAACGAAACAGACAGGCCTTAGCCTGTCTGTATCAATATAAAAAACAATCCGCTCAGTATATCTAGTCTGTCTGCTTTTTACGCTTAATCGGTGCAAAACCCTCTTTATCCATCAAACTGCTTGCAGGTTTGGATGGGCGCGGGCCTGATTTTTTCTTCAATGAAGCGCCCTTTTTACCTAGGGCCTTTTTGATGTCCTTGCCCTTTTTCTTCTTCGGCCCAGCCGCCTTGCCAGACGCTTTAAGCTTCTTCGGCCCAGTGTATTTAGCCTTCAAGCTCTGTATTGTACGCGGCTCCATTTCTTGCTGAATATAACGCTCAATCGCCGCCTTCAAGTTCCACTCTCGCGGGCCAATCAAGCTAATGGCCAAACCTTCGCGACCTGCACGCCCCGTACGGCCAATACGATGAATATACTCATCGCCTTTGCGCGCAAGATCATAGTTAATCACCAGATCCATGCCTTCAACATCCAAACCACGACCCGCAACATCCGTTGCAATCAAGACATCACGGCGACCATCGCGCAGCCCCTGCATCACATAATTACGTTCATCCTGAGTCATTTCACCATGCAACATAGCAACACCGTTACGGTGGCGACGTAAAAACTCAGACAAGCGCTGAACTTCAGCTCGTGTATTAGTGAAAATAATCGCTTTTTCAAACGTCTCATTAGATAACAACCACGCCAACAAACGGTCTTTATGAGCATTATCATCCGCGAGAATACGCTGCTGACGAATAGAGCCATGTTGATCTTGTATGCGCTGAGTTGTGATTTCTATAGGATCTTTCAACCAAGAACGTGCAACCCGACCCACACCCTCATGGCGCAATGTCGCTGACAACATCATCGACTGACGCTCAGTACCGCACTTGAAGATAATACGCTCCATATCTTCCGAGAAGCCCATATCCAGCATACGGTCGGCTTCATCAAGAATTAGGAATTCAAGATCCCCCAATTCAGCTGTGTTACGACGTAAGTGATCAACCAAACGACCAGGCGTCGCGATCAAAATCTCAGGGTTTTTTCGTAAAACCGCCGCTTGAAATTTAAACTCCTCACCACCGGTCAACACACCCACATCAAGCTGAGTAAAATCGGTTAGTTTACGAGCTTCTTTAAACACCTGACGTGCGAGTTCACGTGTTGGCACTAACACCAAAGCACGGGTCGCGCTGTCTGGCGATTCATGCATAAGCATCTTCTGCATGATCGGCAACAAATAAGCGAGTGTTTTACCACTGCCCGTCTCAGCACAGACCTGTAGATCTTTGCCATTGAGAACCTCAGGAATCACCTCTAGCTGCACCTCAGTAGGTTCACTGATAGATTGCTTCTCTAAGCCTTTTTCTAAACGGGGATGTAATTCAATTCCGGCAAACACGCTGAGATCTCAACAGATAAAAAACGCATTATAACAGACCTTCAGCCGACTGACGCTGTAGGGCTACAAAGAGAATGCATTAGACCGTAGACTATAGCCCTTAAAAATTCATTGGGAAGGAATACCACCATGAAAAAACTGATCAGCCTCACCCTGATCAGCGCTGCGATTGCAGGCTGCGCAACCACTCTCACTGGCCGAAACCAGTTAATGATCGTTTCACCGAACTCTGCCATCGTTGAGTCAGAAAAAGCCTACGCCAGCACCGTTGGTGAACTAGATAGTAATAAGCAGCTCATCACCGACAAAGCCTGGGTCAATCGTATTTCAAACATCACCGGCCGCTTAGTGACCGAAGCCATCAAGCTTCAACCAGAAACGAAAGACTGGAAGTGGAGTGTTGCCATCATTGATGACCCCAATACTCTGAATGCCTGGTGTATGGCAGGTGGACGCATGGCCATCTATACCGGCATCGTTACGCAACTGAACTTAACCGATGATGAAATAGCCCAGATTATGGGGCACGAGATTTCACACGCCCTAGCGAATCACACCGCAGAGCGCATGTCGCGCGCGGTGCTTATGAACGCTGGTATGACCGCAGCAGCAGCGGTAACAGACAGCAATGGCATGATCTTATCGGGCACTGCGATGGCAGCCAAAGTGGCACTGGAATTACCGAATAGTCGAACAGCGGAATCAGAAGCTGACCGCATTGGTATTGAGCTTGCGACCCGTGCCGGTTACCAGCCAGATGCCGCCGTCACGCTCTGGGAGAAAATGGGGAAAGCGGGTGGCAGTGGTGGCCCTGAGTTTTTAAGCACCCACCCCGCTCCAAGCAATCGTGCAAAAACACTCGGCAAGCTGGGTGACGACATGTTAAAACTAAACCCACAGCTTAAAAAATCCGCAGTGTTCCCCGTAAGCATAGTGACAGACGCGAATCAGGTAAACTGATTAGCGCATACTCTAAACAATGAAGCCCGCCTAGTGTTGTACTAGGCGGGCTTTATTTTTTGATGTGATGACTATCACTGAGAGTTAACTGCCAATCACTAAATCTAGACCAATAAGCGCCGATTAAGAAGCACCGATTAAAAACATCCGATAACTAGCGCTGCTTATTTTTCATAACGGATTTAATCATTTTGCCAAAATTTTTATCTTTCGCTTTTTTCTCTAAATATGACATCTCATTAAAGTCAGATTCTTTTTTCATCTTCAAATAACTCTGATAACGTGCCCCAAGCAGCTCATCAGCTTCTATAGCAGACAAAACCGCACAACCTTTTTCATTAGTATGAGAACAGTTACTAAATCGACACTGGTGAGTCATCTCAATAATATCGGAGAAGGTATCATTCAGCCCCTCATCAACGGATATCGCCCCCAACTCCCTCATACCCGGAGTATCAAGAATGATTGCACCATTTTCTAACTGAACCAGTTGTCGCGCGGTTGTGGTATGTCGCCCTTTGCTTTCTATTTTGCTGACACTGCCAGTTTTAAATACCCCATCACCTAAAATGCAGTTCAGAAGTGTCGTCTTACCTACCCCTGACGACCCTAGAAGACAGTATGTTTCCCCCGCTTTTAACGCACCAAGAAGCACGGAAATATTCTGTTGGCTAACACTACTGAGTGCGAGAACCTCAACATCAGGAGCGATACTTAGCGCTTCTGCTTTTAATGTATTCATTTCTAACTCAGAGACTAAATCACACTTACTTAGCAGGATAACAGGCCGAATACCTGCTGCATTCACCATCACCAGATAGCGCTCTAATCGGCGTAGATTAAAATTTTCATTCAATGACTGAACAATAAAGGCGACGTCAACATTGGCTGCGACCAATTGGAAGTCCACCTTCTTTCCGACCGACTTCCTTTTAAGAAGTGTCCTTCTAGGCATCAACCCGTAAATAATTGCATGAGAATCATCATCAAAAAAATCCGCATACACCCAGTCTCCTGTAGTAGGAAGATCAAGGGTCGAATCAGCGGAATACATAAGATTGCCAGATAGCTCAGCAAAGACCTCTTCGCCGCCCTTAGAAATCAAATAGCTCTCTTTATGCACGGAGACGACACGAGCAATCTCGTGCATTGCTTGCTTAGGATCTAATTTATCGTCGAGCCACGAACTGTAACCTAGATTCTCAAGATTATTCATCAGGCTATATATATTTAAGGAAGATACGATGACTATATCATCCTCTATTAAATAGATGTCAGGTTCAGTGTATTCACCAACAACTGCTCGACCATTAGAGCAACGCCTTTTCCAGCTCAGAGCTTTAGTACTGCGCAGCAGATGGGTCACCGGCAAGCCTTCTCTTAAATCTCAGGCAAGAAAAAACCCCCAACCACTAAGTGATTGGGGGTTTTAGAATAAGAGC
>OJBE01000030.1_pt1 | contig 68464 bp, 63 predicted proteins | sample 1590521 | NCBI WGS metagenome assembly OJBE01 (sample SAMN05416807, study PRJEB24817) | seawater metagenome | isolation source: Sea water | place: Canada:Atlantic | collected 2013-07
GAGTCCAGGATTGTGATTCCTGTTGTCGCGGGTTCGATCCCCGTCGGCCACCCCATTTTTTCTCTTATTTTCTCCTTGTAGTATTCAATATTTGTCCGTCTCGGCTAACAGTATTTTGCCCGATTTTTTCTATTTTAATCATCTTTTAGTGTGCTTCTACGTTCGCTTTTTATGAGCGCAAAATTGTGGCTGAATTTTGGTGGTTTTATCGTGGGTGGCCTTAAGCTATAATCCGCGACCTTTATATCTACGCAACTGGCCGGAGGCTGGTTGCTCCATTGTTAAATTACATGAGAGGCATCTATGCAAGTGTCTATTGAGACAACCGCTGGTCTTGAGCGTTGTATGACTATTGGCGTTCCAGCTGTAGAAGTTGAACAAAAAGTCACGGTTGAGCTGAAGAAGCTATCACAAGGCCGCAAGTTAGATGGCTTCCGTCCGGGTAAAATTCCACCGAATGTTGCTAAAAAAATGTTCGGCAAACAGGCCCGCTACGAAGCTGTTTACCAGCAGATGCAGCAGTCTTTCTTCCAGGCGGTAGAGCAAGAGAAAGTAAAGCTTGCTGGTATGCCTACTTTTGAACCTACTGTTGATGAAGACGGTAAGGACCTTGAGTTTAAAGCTAAATTCGAAATCTACCCTGAAGTTACTTTGGCTGATTTCTCTGGTATCAAGGTTGAGCAGCGCACTGCAGAAGTGACTGATGCTGATCTTGAAACCATGCTATCTAACCTGCAAAAGCAGCAGGCGCAGTGGAACGAATCTGAAGAAGCAGCAGAAGATGGCGACCAGTTGGTTATCGATTTTGCAGGCTCTATCGATGGTGAAGCATTCGAAGGTGGTGAGGCGAGCGATTACAGCCTAACTCTGGGTTCTAACTCTATGATCCCAGGCTTCGAAGCTGGCTTGGCTGGTAAGAAAGCGGGCGAAGAGGTCACTCTTGATCTGAACTTCCCTGATGATTACCACAAGGAAGAATTGAAAGGTAAAGCGACTCAGTTCAAGGTAACGGTTAAAACAGTTAAGAAGCCTACTTTGTCTGAATTGAACGAAGAGTTCTTCAAAGGCTTCGGTATCGAAACAGCGGACCTTGAAGAGTTTAAAGTTGAGATTCGCAAGAATATGGATCGCGAGCTGGCTCGTGCAATCCGTAACCTGACTAAGCAGCAAGTGATTGCTGGTTTGCAGGAAACCAACAGCATTGAAGTGCCTAAAGCACTGACTGATCAAGAAATTGATCGTCTGCGTCAGCAAGCTGTTCAGCAGTTTGGTGGCGGTCAGCAGTTAGACGCAAGCATGCTTCCTGCTGAGTTGTTCAAAGAACAGGCAGAGAAGCGTGTTGTGGTTGGCTTGCTAATGAATGCAGCCATCGAAGCAAACGACCTTAAGCCGTCTGACGAAAAAGTTGAGCAGTTGATCGAAGAAGTTGCTTCTTCTTATCAAGATCCTGATCAGGTGCGTGAATATTACCAGACTAACCAGCAGCAACGTGCTCAAGTTGAAGCGCTCGCGTTGGAAGATCAGGTAGTAGAGAAGGTCATGGCAGCGGCTGAAGTTAGCCAGGTTGAGTCAACTTATGAAGAAATTGTTCGCATGGCGAACCAATCTGCGTAAGAACTTACCATTCATACCTGACATTTGGCCAATAGATGGCTAAACTCAAAGACAGTCGCTACCCTTAGGGTACGGCTGTTTTTTTTTACCTCTTGTCAGGGAGTGCAGGGTCGAATGTTTGACTCCATTAAGCAACAATCAGAAATAATCGAGACCAATGCGCTGGTACCTATGGTTGTAGAGCAATCTGCACGTGGTGAGCGTTCATATGACATTTATTCGCGTCTGCTTAAAGAGCGCGTGATTTTCCTAGTTGGCCCAGTTGAAGATCATATGGCCAATCTAGTAGTGGCTCAGCTGTTGTTCCTTGAGTCGGAAAATCCAGACAAGGATATTCATCTTTATATCAATTCGCCGGGCGGCTCGGTCACTGCGGGGATGTCTATCTATGACACCATGCAGTTCATTAAGCCCGACGTCAGTACTATGGTGATTGGCCAGGCGTGTTCAATGGGTGCATTCCTATTGGCGGCAGGTGCCGAAGGTAAGCGTTTTAGCGTACCTAATTCGCGTGTGATGATTCACCAGCCAAGTGGTGGTGCTCAGGGGCAGGCGACGGATATTCTTATCCAAGCTGAAAACATCCAGAACACAAAAGATCGCTTAAATCGCATTATGGCTCAGCATACGGGTCAGTCATTAGAGAAAATTATTGCCGATACAGAGCGTGATAACTTTATGGATGCCGAGACTGCCAAAGAGTACGGACTGGTTGATGAAGTCCTGACAAAACGGGCATAACGAAATATTCCACGTGAATTTCCTTTGGCGGCTTGAAATAGCCGCCAAAAGGTACCATCTTGTGAACATACAATAAGTAAGACTACGAGGCAGTCGAATGACCGACGATACAAAAGGCAAAGGTGACGACAGCGGAAAGCTGCTCTACTGCTCATTTTGCGGTAAGAGCCAGCATGAAGTTCGTAAACTTATTGCTGGTCCCTCGGTGTTTATCTGTGATGAATGTGTCGATCTCTGTAACGACATTATTCGTGAAGAAGTACAGGAAGCCGAGAATAAAGGTAGTTCAGACGCTCTGCCGACTCCGCAGGAGATCAAAGCGACACTGGATGAATACGTTATTGGCCAAGATAAGGCCAAGGTGGTTCTTGCCGTAGCGGTATACAACCATTACAAGCGCTTGCAGCATCAAGGCGGCAAGACTGGCGTAGAGTTGTCCAAGAGTAATATTTTGCTGATCGGCCCAACGGGTAGCGGTAAGACCTTATTGGCTGAGACGCTGGCTCGTTTATTAAACGTGCCATTCACGATTGCAGATGCCACCACGCTAACCGAAGCCGGTTATGTGGGTGAAGATGTTGAAAACATCATTCAGAAGCTATTGCAGAAGTGTGATTACGATGTAGATAAAGCCCAGCGTGGCATCGTTTATATTGATGAAATTGATAAGATTTCACGTAAATCAGACAATCCATCCATCACTCGTGATGTGTCAGGTGAAGGCGTACAGCAAGCCTTACTGAAACTGATCGAAGGGACGGTGGCTTCGGTTCCGCCACAAGGCGGGCGTAAGCACCCTCAGCAAGAGTTCTTGCAGGTGGATACATCCAACATCTTGTTTATCTGTGGTGGTGCGTTTGCCGGCCTAGATAATATTATTCGTGATCGTTCTGAGAAGAGCAGTATTGGTTTCTCGGCCACGGTTAAGGGTAAAAAAGACGAGAAATCTGTCGGTGATGTGTTACGTGAAATTCAGTCGGGCGATTTGGTGAAATTCGGTTTAATCCCTGAATTTATTGGTCGCTTGCCTGTTGTGGCAACACTTGATGAACTCGATAAGGATGCATTGGTTCGTATTTTAACTGAGCCTCGTAATTCTCTGGTACGCCAGTATGAGCGCTTGTTTGAAATGGAATCTGTGGAACTTGAGTTCCGTGATGCAGCGTTAGATGCTGTAGCAACGTTGGCCATGGAACGTAAAACAGGTGCTCGTGGCCTGCGTACGATTCTTGAGTCTGCATTGCTTGATAGCATGTATCGCGTACCATCTGAAGAACATGTATCTAAGGTCGTGATCGAAGATACGGTTATTCGTGGTGAGGCTGATCCTATCCTTATCTACGAAAGCAGCGATGTTGGTAAAGTCTCGCCAGACGACGACTGAGTCACATATCTGCTGTGATTGTTAGATAAAAGGAGCCTAGTGCTCCTTTTATCGTTTCTGTGACTTGTATTCCCCTCCGAGCGCCCCCAGTATCTTTGTATTGTCATCATAATTTCATCAGGTAGGTATTATGTCCCGTCAGACTCTTCCTTTGTTACCTCTACGCGATGTCGTTGTTTTTCCTGCAATGGTCATTCCTTTATTCGTTGGTCGTGAAAAATCCATCCAAGCGCTTGAAGAAGCAATGGAAGGCGACAAGCGCATCATGTTGGCCGCGCAGCGAGATGCTGCTGATGACGCTCCTAGTCTCGAAGGTATGCATGAGATTGGTACGGTGGCCACCATCTTACAGCTGCTAAAACTTCCTGATGGCACTGTGAAGGTGTTGGTGGAAGGGGATGTCCGTGCTCAGCTTAATGAGTTGTTGGATGAGGGCGATCTTTTCCGTGGTGAAGTGACTCTTCAAGATGAAAATGACTTGAATGACCGTGAAAACGAAGTGTTACTGCGTTCTTTAACTGGCCACTTTGAACAGTACGTGCAGCTGTCTAAAAAAGTACCCAGTGAAGTACTTTCAACGATCTCTTCGATTGAAGATGCGAGCCGCTTGGCGGATACCATTGCTGCGCATTTGTCGCTCAAACTTGATGAAAAGCAAGTTGTGCTTGAACTCCTTGATCCAAAAGAGCGTGTTGAGCATTTGATGGAGGTCATGGAATCAGAGATTGATTTGCTTAAGGTTGAGAAGCGTATTCGCGGCCGAGTTAAAAAGCAGATGGAAAAAAGCCAGCGCGAGTACTACTTGAATGAGCAAATGAAAGCCATTCAAAAAGAACTTGGTGATTCTGAAGATGGCAGTAATGAATTTGAAGAACTGACCAAGCGTATTGACGACGCTGGTATGACCAAGGAAGCGAAAGAAAAAGCCGACGCTGAAATGAAAAAGCTGCGCATGATGTCGCCGATGTCTGCGGAAGCATCAGTGGTGCGTGGTTATCTTGATTGGTTGGTTAACCTTCCTTGGAAAAAACGCAGCCGTGTTAATAACGATATTGCCAAGGCGAGCGAAATTCTGGATGCCGATCACTTTGGCTTGGAAGAAGTTAAAGAGCGCATTCTCGAATATCTCGCGGTTCAAAGCCGTGTGAAGAAAGTGCGCGGGGCAGTGCTGTGTTTGGTTGGGCCGCCGGGTGTGGGTAAAACATCACTGGGTAAATCAATTGCACGCGCCACTAATCGTCAGTTTGTTCGTATGGCCCTAGGTGGTGTGCGTGACGAAGCTGAAATTCGTGGTCATCGTCGTACCTACATTGGTTCAATGCCGGGTAAATTGGTTCAGAAAATGAGCAAAGTAGGAGTGAAGAATCCACTCTTCTTGCTTGATGAAATCGATAAAATGGGCATGGATAATCGCGGTGATCCTGCGTCTGCTTTGCTTGAAGTTCTCGATCCTGAGCAAAATACCGCATTCGCTGATCACTATTTAGAAGTCGATTACGATCTGTCGGACGTTATGTTTGTGTGCACGTCAAACAGTATGGATATTCCAGGGCCGCTCCTGGATCGTATGGAAGTTATTCGTATTCCTGGTTACACCGAAGACGAAAAAGTAAATATTGCTCGTCGTTACTTGTTGCCTAAGCAAATCAAGATGAACGGTTTGAAAGACGGCGAAATAGACGTGTCTGATGATCGGTTGCGTGAAATTATTCGTTACTACACCCGCGAAGCCGGTGTGCGTGGTCTAGAGCGCGAAGTCGCTAAATTATGCCGCCGAGTAGTGAAGGCCAATATGTTGGATAAAACCAACGCAGCCAAAGAAATTTCTGAAGAGCTACTGGAAGAATATCTGGGAGTTCGTAAGTGCTCTTATGGCTTAGCGGCCGCAGACAATCAAGTAGGGCAAGTCACGGGCTTGGCTTGGACGTCTGTAGGTGGTGAATTGCTTACGCTAGAAGGCGCTGCAACGCCGGGTAAGGGTCGTATTATTAAAACCGGTAAGCTGGGTGAGGTAATGCAGGAATCGATACAGGCGGCGCTTACCGTGGTTCGTTCGCGTGCTGCAGGCATGGGGATCGCAGACGATTACTTCGAAAAACACGATTTGCACATTCACGTGCCTGAAGGCGCAACGCCAAAAGACGGCCCAAGCGCGGGTGTGGGTATGGTAACGGCGCTGGTATCCGTTATGACGAGCATTCCAGTGCGCGCTGATGTCGCCATGACCGGTGAGATTACCCTGCGTGGTAAAGTGTTAGCGATTGGTGGCTTGAAAGAGAAACTGCTGGCGGCACATCGTGGTGGGATTAAAACGGTCATTATTCCTAAAGAAAATGAAAAAGACCTGCGAGATATCCCAGATAAGATTAAAGCGGACCTTCAAATCTTGCCTGTTGACTGGATTGATGAAGTTTTAGATGTAGCGTTAGAAAGCAAGCCAGAGGCAATAATTGGTGAAATTTTAACCACAGATGAGTCTAAGACAAAAAAAGATGATGCAGGTAGAGCAAGTACGCACTAGGTTGCTTGACGGTATCTGGACGAGTTGGTATAAAACGTCTCTCTCGGGTTTCTGTGGCGATTGTCCAGTCGCACGTCAAAACTAAAGATTTATGGATGCTATAAGGGGATAATTGTGAACAAGTCTGAATTGATTGATGCTATAGCAGCTTCTGCTGACCTGCCTAAAGCGGCTGCGGGTCGTGCGTTGGATGCAATGATTGAGAGCATTGGTGGTGCTCTAAAAGAAGGTGATCAGGTAGCGCTGGTTGGCTTTGGAACGTTTTTAGTTAAAGATCGCGCTGCACGTACAGGTCGTAATCCACAGACTGGTGCGCCGATTGAAATTAAAGCTGCGAAAGTACCGGGCTTTAAGCCAGGTAAAGCGTTAAAAGACGCTGTAAACTAAGCAGCTAGAAGGGTTACGGACCGGTAGTTCAGTTGGTTAGAATACCGGCCTGTCACGCCGGGGGTCGCGGGTTCGAGTCCCGTCCGGTCCGCCAGAATAAAGCGCATCCTTGATGCGCTTTTTTCGTGTTAGATGCAGTGATGTTAGGCCGTACCGAAAAATAATATATACATACGATTGCCTCAACGGCTAATTCGAATTCAGGTTTGTTTGTCAAACAACAAGCAAACCCTAGGGAGGAAATATGTTGCAGACCATGCGTAACAACGCGCAGGGCATGATCGCTAAGGTTATTGTTGGTTTTATAATTGTCGTCTTTGCGCTTTTTGGTGTTGAAAGTATCGTCAATCTTGGTGGTGGTGAGCAACCCGTTGCCAAGGTAGGCGACTACGAAATATTTAAAGCGGATGTTCAAAACAAAGTGGCTGAGCAAAAAGCTCAATTACGTCAGCAGTTTGGTGAACAGTACGACGAGAGTTTATTCAACGAACAACTTTTAGAGCAATCAGCTCTTGAACAGCTTGTGAACGAAAAAGTTGCGCAAACTCAGGCCGATGAAATGGGGCTTTACGCATCAACGGCTGTGATTGATCAAATGATTATGAACACACCGTCTTTTCAGTCTGGTGGTCAATTTGATGCCGAGCAGTTTAAGCTGATCTTGCGTATGAATAACATGTCTGTTCTTCAGTATCGTGCTCTGTTGGCTGATAGCATCAAACAGAATCAAATGCGTTCTGCATTCATGCTTTCTACCATAGAGACTCCATTTTCAGTGAAGCAACAACAGGCACTGGATAATGAGCAGCGTCAATACTCATTCGCTACTTTCGAATCTTCGGCGTTTAAGGCGAACGTTGAATTAAGCGAAGAAGAGATAGAAGCGGCGTATCAAGAGAATCTAGATCGCTACCGCAATCCAGAAAAAGTAAAAGTTAAGTATGTTTTACTGGCTAAAGATACGTTTGTTGGTGAGCAAGAAGTTACCGAAGAAGATTTAGACATTGCCTACTCTGATTTCGCTCAAGCGGAAGAAGCCAAAGAGCAGCGTGAAGCAAGCCACATCTTATTTGATACCAGTAGCCGTTCTGAAAGCGACGCGATTGCTTTAGCTGAAGAAGCGATTGCTCGTATTAATGGTGGTGAAAGCTTTGCCGACGTAGCCAAAGATATGTCTGATGATTCTGGTTCTGCTGATATGGGTGGTTCCTTGGGTATCAATGCACGTGGCGCATTCGATCCTGCATTTGATGACGCTTTATTCGCATTAGAAGAAGGCAATATCAGTCAGCCTGTTGTGTCTGAATTTGGTGTTCATGTTATTAAAGCCAATAAAGTGATTGCGACTGAGGTTCCTTCGTTGGATGACGTTCGTGAAGAGCTGACCGCGGCAGTTAAGGCTGAAAAAGCGGGCTTCTTGTTGGCTGAACGTAATCAAGAATTGGCAAATACAGCCTTCTCTGCAGAAACCATTGAAGAAGTGGCCAGTGCTTCTGGCTTAACCGTTCAGGAATCAGACTTGTTTAGCTTGGCTTCAGGGGTTGGTGTTGCTTCTAACGACAATGTTCGTCGTGCGGCATTTGAAGACAATATGAAGCTTGACCGTGAAGTTAGTGATCTGATCGAAACGGCTGAAGGTTCTGTTGTCTTCACGGTTGCTGAGTACGTTGAAGCCAAAGCGAAGCCACTTGAAGAGGTTCGTGCTCAAATCGTTTCTCGTTTGACCAATCAGAAAGCTTTAGAGTTAGCGAAAGCAGATGCTGAAGCGGCTAAAGAGTCTGGTGAAGCAACCTGGTCTCAGGCAAGCGGTACTGTGCGTCAGGCAACTGATGCTCCTCGTGCGGTGCACCAGAAAGCATTCTCACTTGTCGTGGGTGAAACCGAGCTGGTATCAACGACAACCGGTTTTGCGGTGGTTCGCGTAGATAGCATTGATCAAAAATCGTGGGAAGAAATGGCCGTTACCGAAGAGTTAACTACCTCGGTACGTAACCAGAATGCCCGTGATGATATGATTAGTTTCCAAGCGTGGTCTAAGGCGAATACAACGATCGAGTAATCGTTTGCCGTTAGTCTCGTGGCTAAAGGTTTTGTTTTAGACAGGCATACAAAAAAGGCGGTATCAGTTAACTGATACCGCCTTTTTTATTGAGATTTCTTAGGCTTTCGCGTCGTTGTCTTTAGTGTCGTTGTCTTCCATATCTTCTGCACTCATGGCACAGGTATTAAAGCCGCCATCGACGTAAATATTTTGAGCCGTGACACCGGATGCCATATCGGAGCATAAGAACACCGCCGTATTGGCCACTTCTTCTGCAGTGATATTGCGCTTAAGCGGAGCACGATCAGCATTTTTCTTGAGCATCTTGCGGAAGTTTTTAATCCCTGACGCTGCCAGCGTTCTGATTGGGCCTGCAGACACCGAGTTCACGCGAATCCCTTCTGCACCAACAGAGCCAGCCATATAACGAACAGCGGCTTCAAGCGAGGCCTTAGCAAGGCCCATCACATTGTAGTTAGGCAGTGTTTGCTGTGACCCGTGATAGGTTAAGGTTAGCATGGCGCCATTTCGATTTTGCATCATAGGGCGCGCTTCCTTGGCCAGTGCGACAAAGCTGTAAGCACTAATGTCATGTGCAATACGGAAGCCTTCGCGACTGGTCGCGGTTAGGTAGTCGCCGTCTAATTCTTCACCAGGCGCAAAGCCCACGGAGTGGACAAGAATATCAATGCCGTCCCACTTTTCTTTCAGTTCGGAAAAGACATTCGCAATCTCTTCATCGGAAGACACGTCACAGGGAATACAGATATCTGAGCCCCATTGTGCGGCCATTTTCTTTACACGCTCACCCAGCTTTTCACCTTGATAGGTGAAGGCTAGTTCGGCACCTTCTCGATGAAAGGCTTCGGCAATGGCGTAGGCGATGGAGAGCTTGCTGGCTACGCCAACAATCAGTGCTTTTTTTCCGCTAAGAAGTCCCAATGGTGGCTCCCTTTATTATTGAGTTAGATTGGCCGGATAAAAAATCACTCCGGGGGTGTCTTCGCTGTTACGTGTCGGTTTATCTAGTGTTTTTGCTTTGCGTTTTCGATCAATGGATATCATCCCACCACGAATGGCATCAAAGGGTGAAAACCAGTCTTTATTTCCGGTGGCTACTTTAGGATTGGGCAGTTTAATCCAGTCCCAGTATGCATAATGATGATATGGAATGTCATAAATAACGGCAACTGACTTATCCGCAAGAGAAAAAGAAAACAATCGTTGCCAAGACATCGTAGCCGTTGGCGGAATGATAACCAGAGCAGCATCGTAGTTGCCGGTGCGAATAGCCAGTTCATATTGATCGTTGCTGAGCGCCTTTGCTTTGATAACAGACGCTAGCCATGAAAACTCATTGTTATTTGGATAAATTAATTCAATATCAAGTGTTGTTTCCTTGGCCGGAGTAAGGTCTTGCTGCCGCTGCTCTAATTGATTTTTTAATTGTTGAAATGTTGTTGGAGAAACGCGTTCGTCAGCGATTAACATGACCTGATCTGGTGAGTCTAAGGCGATACTGGCACGAGATATTTGATAGTTTACGGCAATTTTTTCTAACCAAGGAGACGTCATGGCTGTCGAATGGTTGCTTTCAATGAGATCAACTGAGCCCTCGGCAAAACGTTTAAACGTTTTGGGTGAGCTTTCTATCATGCTGACTTCTGCCAGAGTAAAACGCTTGGCTAGATACCGTTGTGAGTTCCCCCACCAATCCTCAATACGTTCAAATAGTACGGCGTCATCATCGAGTTTAATGGGAGCGTATGGGCCAGTCACTGGCTCTGGAATCGGTTCTTGTGCGGGGATGATGGCTAACTCACTACTGCCCGGCCAGTAGTGGCCAGATTGGTAATGATGAGAAGGCATTGGACGCAATGTTAATAGCAATGATCTGGCATCAAGAGTGTTGGGATTTATTAAGTTAGACGCGGAATTAAATAAAGGTAGCTTATAGTCTATTGAAAAATGGCTTGGGTCATAGACGGTAATGGCTGAGATTGTGTCGTCGATCAATTGGCCCTGATACGGTGTCATTCGTCGTGGGTCGGTGAGAAAAAACAAGGTAAATGCAATATCAGCAGACGTGACGGGGATACCATCCGACCAGAGTGCTTGCTCGTCAATGCGGTAATAGAATCGTTGTGCTTCAGCATCGTGGTACCAGTGCGACGCCAGCATTGGAATCAATCCGCCTTCGATAGGGTGTATCCCAAGCAAGGGGAGGTTAAGGCTTTCCAGTACTGGGGTTAGTGCATTAGGCGTTCCCGGACCAAATCGACGCCAGTTGTCCGGAAGTTGCCCTATGACGCTAGTGAGTCGCCCGCCAGAAGGTTGCCTGCTGTTCCAAGTTGGTAAGTGATTTCCATTTTCCCATTGTACGCTGTCTAGCTGTTCCGAGCTTGCTTGGTTCACCGCTGGCGCAGCACTGCTTATAGGTATCACTAACGCCAACAAAAACGTCAGCAGTAGTGAATGAAAAAAGATCGACTTACTTGGTAACGTCAACATAGAGCGTTAGGCTCTGCCCCGGTTGTAGGTATTTGCGACGTGCGGTGTTTGAGTTCCAGCGCTTCACGTCAGAAACGTTGACATTGAAGCGATTCGCAATCGAGCTTAGGTTGTCACCACTTCGTATCTGGTAGTGCACCTTACGAACGACTTGGCGATCTTTTGTGTCATTCGTTGTCCAGATTACAAGGCGCTTACCAACAGTAAGTGGGTCGCCGGGAGCCATGCCATTCCAGTTGGTAAGCTTATTGACTGAGGTGTCGTGTAAGCGCGCAATTTTCCAAAAGCTATCACCTGACTTTACATAGTAATCAATGCGTTTTGACTGGTTGGTGGTGCGCCCACGGAGTTGGCGTTTTTCTAAGCGTTTATCAAGGCTTAAGCTGTATTCACTGCCTCCCTTCATGGCAGAAGGAATCATCAACTCTTGCCCCGGAAAAATAACATCCGATGACAGTTCATTTGCGCGACGGAGCACACTGACGGTGGTTTCGTGTTTATCTGCGATGATAATAAGATTATCGCCACGTCGTACCTTGTAGCGATCCCAACGCATACGCTCTGTAGGATCAAGTAAACTCAAATTAGTACCGAAGGTTTCAAACTTATCCGCAGGGACAAGTACTTCATGAGGCCCATCAGGGTGTGTGGCCCAGTGGTTGTACTGTGGGTTTAAGCGATAAATTTCGTCAATCTCGCTCTCTGCTAATTCAGCGACCTGAGCCAGATCAATTTGGCCTTGAGTATCAGCCACGGCGAAGTAAGGCTGGTCCAGTACCGGAGACCATTCAAGATTATAGTTCTCACGTTGTTTTAGCAGTTTCGCCAAGGCGATCAGTTTAGGCACATAAGCCCGCGTTTCTTTCGGTAGGTCAAGGTGCCAGAAGTCGGTAGGAAGATCTTTCTTCTTGTTTTTTCTAATGGCTTTGTTCACGGTGCCCGCGCCGGAATTATAACTGGCAAGCGCTAACATCCAATCACCATCAAAGCGCTTTTGTAAGCGATCAAGATAGGTTAAAGCTGCATTGGTAGAAGCGCGAATGTCCCGGCGACCATCATGCCACCAATCTTGTTTTAAACCGAACATATGGCCAGTGGATGGAATAAACTGCCAGACACCCGATGCACGTCCGTGACTGTAGGCAAATGGGTCGAAGGCGCTCTCAATAAATGGCAGTAGTGCTAACTCGCCCGGCATACCTCGCGCTTCGACTTCCGCGCTGATATGGAACAGGTAACGCTGGGCACGCTCAGACACTTTTTTAACGTGCTGCGGGTGCCTAACAAACCATGACAGGTGTTTGTCTACTCTTGGGTTGTCCACGTTATTTGTGAGCGCTAAGTTATGAATGATTCTTCCCCAAACGTCCGGAGTAGGCGCATCAACTATTGTGTTTTCAACTTGGGCGGTGGAAAGCTCCGGCCCAGAATCTTGTGTGTCGTCTAAATTTTCTGAGGTCGATATCGCTTGAGCATTATTAGCGACATCGATATTTTGTGTAGGATCCTGGTTTGGAATCATGCTACATGCTGACAGAACACTGGCCAGCAGACATACTTGCGTTAACTTCATACAATGACAATCTGACTACGTAAGCATGTAATCTTAGCAACATAGTCAGCATAATTCATGCCCGGAAGGCGAAAGACGTTATATGAAACAAGCATTGCGGATAAAAACTCAGATTCAAAAGGCGTGGCTGTCGCGTCCTGACACCCAGCGCCTAATGGCACTGGAGGGTGGTTGGTTATCGGAGTGGGTAGGGCAGCTACACGGACGCCATTTGTTGTACGCCGGTGTTGATCAAGACCCTAAGTTTTTAAACTGCACTCCCACACAGCATTGCTTTCGAGTTGGGTTGCCGTGGCAAAAAGACTTGGTTGACGTTCAAGCGCATATTCAGGATGCAGACTGGCCGTTTGCTGATGAATCTATCGACGTCACTGTGTTGCAGCATGCTTTAGATATGACTAATCGCCCTCACCAATTAATCCGAGAGGCCACAAGAAGCTTAGTGTCTGGCGGATATCTGATTGTTGTAGGTTTTAATCCGGCGTCGTTGTGGGGCGGTGTGCGTTGGCTTAGAACACTATCAACTGAGCTGCCTTGGGTTGCAAACCCCGTTGCTCATAGCCGCCTCAGTGATTGGCTGATGTTGCTGGATTTCAGAATTGAGAGCCTAACGACCGCTGCACATATATGGCCGTTGAATGTCGGCTCCGAATCGCTCAGTCGTCGCATTGACCGGGTTGTGGCGGGCAACGCCCTGATTCCCGGGAATACCTACATATTGGTCGCAAGAAAAACCGTTGCGGGTATGACGACTATTCGGCCACGAAAACGTATCATGCCGGAACCGCGTTTAGGGTTTGCGATGCCTGCTGCGCGCGAGCCTATGACTCGGCTTGACGCTCAGTTAGAAACCCTGTCAGTCGACTGAATCAGTCAGTGAAAAAATGAGTCAGAAAATGATAAGCACCAAAAGTGATGAAATCGAGTTAAAGAACACATGAAAGTAGAGTTGTACACAGATGGAGCCTGCAAAGGCAACCCGGGCCCTGGAGGTTGGGGAGCTTTGTTGCGTTACGGCAAAAACGAAAAAGAGTTGTTTGGTGGCGAAAAAGACACCACCAATAATCGGATGGAATTAATGGCGGCCATCGAAGGCTTAAAAGCGTTGTCGCGAGCGTGTGATGTTAGTTTGACTACGGATTCTCAATACGTAAAACAAGGCATTAATAGCTGGATGGCTGGCTGGAAAAAGAACGGCTGGCGCACAGCATCCAAGCAGCCCGTAAAAAATAAAGATTTATGGCAGGCGCTTGATAAAGAATGCCAGCGGCATAATATCGAATGGCATTGGGTCAAAGGTCATGCCGGGCACGAAGGGAATGAACGAGCTGACATGCTCGCAAATCGCGGCACAGAAAAGGCGATGAAATGAGACAAATAGTACTGGATACAGAAACTACCGGTATTGGTGAAGGGCACCGTATTATCGAAATCGGTTGTGTGGAGCTAGTTAAACGAAAGCTCACAGGGCGGCATTTTCATGTTTATGTGAACCCTCAGCGCGCGATCGATGCTGAAGCTGCTGAAGTTCATGGTATGACCAACGAATGGCTGGAAGAACAAGGCGCGCCGGTGTTCTCTCAAATAGCAGATGACTTCCGCACCTTCATTAGCGGCGCTGAATTGGTTATCCACAATGCACCCTTCGATATTGGCATGATGGATGCAGAGTTTCGTCGGCTAAATATGTCGCCGACGCGTGAATTTTGTAGCGTGCTTGATACGCTCGTCATGGCACGACAGATGCACCCCGGTGCCAGAGCAAGTCTCGATGCACTGTGTAAGCGCTATGGTATCGACAACAGCCACCGAGAGCTTCACGGTGCCTTACTTGATGCTGAAATATTATCTGATGTCTATTTGATGATGACGGGCGGTCAAACAGATCTCGCCCTAGCCGTTGAAGATGATAACAAAGACGATGAAGTTGAACTTGATTTGGGGGCGGTTGATATTGATGCAGCAACGCTTCCTGTTATTAGGGCAACCGCTGCTGAAGTTGCGGCGCACGACGCGTTTTTAGATGTTATTGATAAAAAGAGTGAAGGGGTGCTTTGGCGTCAAAACTAAGCAAGATCAAGTCTTGTGTAAGAATGAGGTTGAGGCACAAGGTGCTAGAAACAAAAAAATAGAAACAAAAAAGGCGCCCAAGGCGCCTTTTTTGTTTTGTACTGTGTATCTGTCGTCATTAACGACAGATAACAACAGGTATCAACAGATAACAACAGCTAGAAAGTTATAACCAGTGAGTTACTGCAAAGTAACCGATGGTGGTCATTACAATCATGTAAGGAAAAGCCATAATGACCATTTTGCCGTAAGACAAACGAATCAAAGGAGCAATTGCCGACGTTAGCAAGAACAAGAAGGCCGCTTGCCCGTTGGGTGTTGCCACACTTGGTAAGTTCGTTCCGGTGTTAATTGCAGAGGCCAGTAACTCGAACTGTTCGCGACTAATGTTGCCAGCTACGAGGGCGTTTTTCACTTCTGAAATATACACAGTTGCAACAAATACGTTATCACTGATCATTGAAAGAATACCGTTCGCTAAGAAAAATACTCCCGGCTGATTCTCAATAGAGACATTGTCAGTGTTTAGAATCCAGTCAATGATAGGTGTGAACAAGTGTTGGGTATGAATCACCCCGACTACAGCGAAGAACACAACAAGCAGTGCGGTAAATGGCAGCGCTTCTTCAAACGCCTTACCAATCTGGTGTTCTTCAATGACGCCATTGAATGCTGTCAAAAATACGATCACAGCAAGACCAATTAAGCCCACTTCCGCAATGTGCAGCGCAAGACAAACCACCAAAAATATCGCAACGCCACCTTGAACCCAAAGCTGTGCTTTGCGTTTTTGGGTCATACCTTTGTTTTCTTTATCGTTGAAGTCTTTCAATATCTTGCGGACATCATCAGGAAGTTCAGCGCCGTAATCAAACACCTTAAACTTCTCAAGCAGAGCACAAGTGATCAACCCGGCCACAAGAACAGGCATAGTGACAGGAGCCATCTGGATGAAAAATTCGGTGAAATTCCAACCAGCCACTTTGGCGATAAGTAAGTTCTGCGGCTCACCCACTAACGTACAGACACCACCTAAAGCAGTACCAACAGCGCCATGCATTAACAAACTGCGAAGGAACGCACGGAAATTTTCGAGGTCTTCTCTATGATGAGCTTTCAGCTCTTCGTCATTTGCGTGGTCGTGACCCGAGTTAAAGTCCTTTTCACTGGCAACGTGGTGATACACGCTATAGAAGCCAACAGCCACACTGATGAGTACCGCTGTCACCGTTAACGCGTCTAAAAACGCGGACAGTACAGCAGAGACAATAGAGAACAGTAGGGAAAGTGCTACTTTAGAGCGAACGCCAAGCAATATCTTGGTGAACAAGAAAAGCAGCAGGTCTTTCATAAAGTAGATGCCTGCCACCATAAATATCAGGAGCAAAAGCACTGGGAAGTTAGTCACGGTCTCGTGATAAACCACCTCTGGGGTGACGAGGCCGAGGGCAATCGCCTCAATAGCCAGTAAGCCACCGGGCTGAAGTGGATAGCATTTCAGCGCCATTGCTAAGGTGAAAATGAACTCGAGAATCAGCAGCCAGCCAGTCACAACAGGGCCGGCGGTGTATACGAGAACAATATTTGCGAGTAAAAAACCGATGATGGTTTTTTTGTACCAAACAGGCGCATTACCAAGAAAGTTATTGATAAAGGCGCCGGAAATCGTCGTGGGCATATAAATATTCCTTATAAAGCGGTTGTACGACGGGCCAGCACTGTAATTTGTTTGTACTGAAAAGCAACAAAATAAGTGCTGAAATAGTTTATTTGGACCGTTAGTGGCGATAATCTGATCGTTTGTCAGGTTTGCGCTCGTACAGCTATCTCAGGCAGTATAGTTGAATTATAGAAAGGCGTTTTAAAGGCTTCGCGATTTTTAATGGCTGACGTTAGAATGCCGGTAACGATAAAAAGAAGAGCTGAAATGGCAGACATGAATACCGAAAATGCTCCCAATCAATTGGCCTCATCACTACATGTAGTGCGTGGAGAAATTGAAAGTGCACTCGACCACGCTGCAGTGCAGTTAGATAATTACTCGGCAGATGGTGATAAGGAAAGTCTGAAGGTATTTCTCGAAGAGATTCGCCAGCTGCGCGGAACTTTCAAGATGTTAGATTTTCGTGCAGGGGAACGCCTCTGTGAAGAACTAACAGAAACTGTTCGCTTGAAAATCAACGACGAAGCAACCGCCTCATTACTGGATGCCTGTACTCGTGCCGTAATGTACATGAAGCGTTATATTGAGTTTGTTATGGCTGGGCAGGCGGTAGCGCCTTCTTTATTAATACCCACGATTAATCAGGTGCGTCGTGAACGTCGCGACAAAGCGCTGCCTGAAGGGTATTTCTTTGTAAATAATCTACGCCCTCGTGTGACCATGCCTTCAGGGGTTGAAGCTGTTGCCATACCTTACCGCCGTGTTCGACAGATGGTTCAGTTAGGGTTGTTAGGGTTAATCCGTGGTGCAGGTCGTCGTGGTCCGCTGCAAGTGTTACAGCGCGCGGTTGACCGAGTTGAGGTAGCTAGCCGTGGGACGCACTCATGGTTGTTCTGGCATGTTGTCGATGCGTCATTGGATGCGTTAGGTCAGGATGATTTTGACATGACGACATCGCGGATAGCGATGCTGGGCAACCTAGATCGCTTGGTGCGTGAGCTGCAGTCAACTGATGGGGCCGCGTTTCAAACTCAACCATCCGACGCCTTATTAAAAGATTTTCTTTATATCGTGGGATTGGCGGAACCTGAATCAGACAAAGTACGTAATGTGCAGGCCAGCTTTAAACTTGAAAACCACTTGCGTGAAAAATCCCTACGAGTATCGCGCAATAGCCTAGGCGGGCCGGATCAGTCCGCACTCTTGTCCTTTGCGCGGGCGCTTCAGGATGAAATTGAATCGCTAAAAGACATCATTGATCGTAGCCAGCGCAACCCAGATTTTGCCGCCAGTGATGATGAAATGATCTCGCGCCTTGAGCGTATCTCTGACACCTTAATGATGGTCGATATGAATCCTGCGGCTGAGCGCGCTGACTTAGTGATTCGACAAATTCGTACTGGTAACTCAGATGTAAACGCCATCGCTGATGAGATTATCCGAATAGAACAAGATGTTCAGGCAATCACTCAAAACAATCGTTTAACCGATGAGCGCTTAATAGACCCGGTGACGTTAAAAGAATCCAACATTGCGGTAATCTCTGAATCTGTTACTGCGCTCGTGATGGTGAAGCGTGCCGTTGCTGCATATGTCGACAGTGGCGACAAACTGCATGTTAAAAACGTGGGTAAGAGTCTGCATGATGTTAGTGGTGCGGTAGTATTCCTTGAACGGTCAGAGTTAAGGGATATTCTATTGGAACTTGAAGAATTTGTAGGATACGGCGTACTTGAGTCGCGCGTACCGCCATCTAGTTCGGACTTAGATGCCTTCGCTGATGCGGTAACTGCCATCGAATATTATCTTGATACGTTCGACAGCCCCTCGGCGGGTGGGGAAGATGCGTTGCGTATGGCGACTGAAAGCATGGAGCACTTGAGAGCGGGTCATGCTGCAAACTAGCCTGACCATTATTGTCTCGCTGCTGATTCTAGCGGCGCTTGTTTGCATATTATTTTTGTGGGGGCGTAGCGGTTGGTTTGGCCAATGGTTACGAGGTACCGCCGGTTTTATATTGTTGGCCGCTTCTATTTGGTTAGCGTTTGTTGGCTGGGATCTTATGACGTATCGCTCGGTCATGAAGGAACGACCACTTGCCACTGTAAGTATCTATAAAATGGACGAGCAGGAATACGATTTAACCTTGGTGGATTCTGAGGGCGATGAGGATCGTTTTATCGTACGTGGCGATCAATGGCAGTTAGATGTTCGTATGCTGGTCTGGAGTGGGCCGCTGTTAGCGCTTGGTGCTGAGCCTTTGTATCGTTTTGATCGTTTGTCTGGTCGTTATTTGTCGTTAGAGCAAGAGCGAAATTCAGAACGGACGGTCTATGGTTTTAGTGATTCTGGCGGATTTGACGTTTGGACCTTCTTACGTAAGTTCGATACCTGGCTGGATGCTAATTTTGGTAGTGCTGTGTATATGCCTATGGAAAATGGTGCAGTTTACAGCGTTGTCACGACGAGTAAGGGTTTGGTTGCTAGGCCGGTCAATGATGTTGCTGTGGATGCGATCACCGGGCAGTGGTAATTTTGATTGCTACAGACAATAAAAAAAGCGGCCAATGGCCGCTTTTTTTATTTCAACCTTGGTTGAAATTAAGCTGGGAAAAGTTCACCCAGCTTAGTTGCTAGCATCATGTCGCCTTCAACACGAAGCTGACCAGACATGAATGCCATCATGCCGTCCAGATCGCCAGACACGATACCTTGAAGGGTTTCGCTGTTCATGATCAAAGTAACGTTTGGATCGGTCGCTTCACCATCAACCACGTCACAAGTGCCGTCTTTAATGATTAAGTGATAGGTATCAGCATCTTCGATATTGAATTGGAAAACCAGATCCAGGCCTGCAGCAGCAGCTGGGTTGAATTTGGAGTTCATTTCTTGAATGAATTCAGCAGCAGATGACATAAAGATATCCTTCAGGTTGCTATTGTAATAAATACAGCGGTTTTAATAACTGGGCTAACAAGTCGTTAGCCTAAAAACGCTACCGCCCATGGTTGTCACAAAGGACTGCAAACACTCTATGTGTGCCATTGCGGGGTGTCAACGAAATTTCGAACGATTGTTTGAATTTCAGGCGAGAGTAACCTGTCAGTTGCCCTAATACTTGCTCCTAGCCTGGTTTCAGTTATGCTGACTGACTCAGAAATTCTCTCTTAAAATCTCTCATTAAAGGATACGTTTGTGGAGTTTATTGCAGACTACGGAAGCTTTCTTCTCAAAGTCGTGACACTAGTGGTCGCATTCTTAGTTGTTATGGGTAGCATCGTTGCAGTGGCTAGCCGTCAGAAGGGCAGCAACTCAGAAGGCGAGCTGAAAATAGACAAGCTTAATGACGAGCTAACCGACCATAAAGAACAACTAGAAGACGCGGTTTATTCAGAAACTGTATTAAAGCAGTTGGATAAAGACCGTAAAAAAGAAGACAAAATCAAAGCTAAGGCTGAGAAAAAAGCGGAGAAGAAATCCAAATCTGCGGCTGAACCGGCTGGAAAACGTGTTTATGTCATCGACTTTGATGGTGACATTAAAGCCAGCGACGTTGAGCTTATGCGTCGCGAAATCACTGCGATTCTGACCTTTGCTGAAAAAGACGACGAAATCGTTGTTCGCCTAGAAAGCGGCGGCGGTATGGTGCACTCGTATGGTTTAGCATCATCACAGTTAAAGCGTATCCGCGATAAAGGCATTCATCTCACCATTTGTATTGACCGTGTGGCGGCCAGCGGTGGCTACATGATGGCATGTCTAGCGGATCGTGTGGTTGCCGCGCCGTTTGCCATTGTTGGTTCGATTGGTGTGGTTGCGCAGCTGCCTAACTTCAATAAATTGCTGCGTAAAAATGACGTCGATTTTGAATTGTTCACTGCGGGTGAGTACAAGCGCACCGTGACCATGTTTGGTGAAAATACTGATTCAGCGCGTGAGAAGTTTCAGGCTGATTTAGAAGATACACATGAATTATTTAAAAGCCACGTTAAGCACTATCGTCCTCGCGTAGACATCGAAGCCGTTGCAACAGGCGATATCTGGTATGGCCAACAGGCACTAGACCAAAAGCTGATTGATGAAGTGGGTACAAGCGACGATTATTTAGTGGCGGCATGTGAGCGTGCGGATGTTTATACCGTTCGTTATGAATACCGTAAAACCTTACAAGAGAAACTGGGTTTTGCGATTCAAGCCGGATTCGAGAAAGCAGCAACACGTGCGTTGACTGTGGTTCAAAATCAGATGCAAACCAAAGGGTAAACCATGACTTATCAAGCGTACTTTGTTGAAGAAGCAGAAACAGGCGTCACTGCCTCGTGGGTGTCTAAAGAAGATTCTGATCTTCCAGAGGGTGATGTTCTTATTGAAGTAGCGTACTCGTCTGTCAATTACAAAGATGCGTTATCTGCCAATGGCAATCGCGGTGTAACTCGTGAATACCCACATACGCCGGGTATCGATGCGGCTGGCAGAGTGATTAGTAGCTCGGTTGATCAATTTTCGGCCGGAGACGAAGTCGTTGTATTTGGTTATGACCTTGGTATGAACACTGCCGGTGGTTTTGGTCAAAAAATTCGAGTACCTGCGTCCTGGGTACTTAAAAAACCTAGCGGTTTAACCTTGGCAGAAACCATGTCTTGGGGAACCGCGGGCTTCACCGCAGCGCTGAGCGTACAAAAGCTAGAACGCGCTGGCATTGTCCCGGAGAAAGGTCCGGTACTTGTCACGGGTGCGACAGGTGGGGTTGGCTCGGTTGCCGTTGCTCTGCTGTCTAAGCTTGGTTTCTCTGTGGTTGCTGTATCGGGTAAAACTGAACAAACAGAATGGCTGAAAAGCTTAGGTGCGGCAGAAGTCGTGTCCCGTGATACAGTTCTGGCGCTTAAAGGCAAAGCAATGGCTAAGCCGTTGTATCAAGCTGCGGTTGATACCGTTGGTGGTGATATGGTGTCAGCAATTATTCCTCAGTTACAGCCGGAAGGCGCTATCACAACGTGCGGCATGATTGCTGGTGTTAAGTTCGAAGCGAGTGTCTTCCCGTTTATCCTTCGTGGCGTGAGTTTGCTAGGTGTTGATTCAGTTGAAATCCCTCGTGCTGATAAACAATCCGTACTGGATAAAGCAGCAGGGCCTTGGAAACTAGAAGGTCTTGAAGCAATGACAACCGAAGTTGGCCAAAGCGGTTTGGCAGACGTGCTGGCGAAAGTACTTAACGGGCAGGGTACAGGCCGTTACCGAGTTAATCTTAATAAAGATTGACTGAGGTAGCCTGAACTAAGTGCAAAAAAAACGGAGCCGCTAGGCCACTGCTGCACCGCAGTTTTTAAACAATACTGTATCTGACAGCAAACAGCGCTTTCAATATTTAGGTCAAATGCCTCCCGATGGGAACTTAATCTTTTGCTAGAGGCCTTTGTACCTGATTGCCATGGATCGTGGAAATGTCGGTTTGCAGGAACATTAACCGACATTTCGGGCAGGGTAATATATCTCATCATTTTCTGCGGCGGCACCAGAGTCGCAGAGAATGATCGTTGCCATCCCCCTTTAAAATCAAATACTTGATTTTCTCTTTCATGTTCCTAATCCCACTTGCTTTAAAACTCGGGCACCTCTGATTAATGCAGTTACGGCTGCGGCTTTCAGGAAAGTAACAGTTCAAGGCGCTACTTAGATGGCATGGCGGGTCACGTCGATAAGTAGCAACACAGAAATGGTATTTTCCTGAAAGCCCCGAAGGGCGTGGCCTATAGACACTTTATATCTTTGTTGTTGATCTTATTAAGGACCCGCCATTAACCTCAATCAACGCCTCGATCTAAATCGTTATAGGTCTCACGCGCAGCACGACTGCATTAATTAGAGGTGCCCTAGTACCGCTTGATTTGAAATGCTGCTGAGCGGATTTTCTTTTACTCGGCGTGCGTGCGGCGTCAGACAATAAAGTTATTCTTCGGCCTTTAGAGCAAAACCTTGCCCCGGAGCGATGTAAAAAATGAGGGTGCTTTAAGAGGTCGCTCCGGGGTGGATTGTTTTGCGTGCCGCATAATGACTGCCGTTGGCTGGATAAAGCCGGATGCGCCGAGAAGAGAGGATCGTAAGGAGAAACCTCTCCTTGCATGGGGCCGGGGGCGGAGCCCCGAAAGGGAGTTGAATTTGAGAACTTAGTTTTAGAGTTGAACTCGAGAGTCGAGCTTTAAGTAAAAGCGATTAAATAAAATAAGCCGGGAGCCAATTGGCTCCGTTTTTTATTAATACAATGCATTCAATCTCGCCGTAACTTATCGCTGACAGCAATTGGGTTAGGGTAGTTAAATACAACGATGTAGCTAGATACGATAAAGGTAATGATGGCGGTTGCCTGTATAAGTAATGATCCTTTATCACTTAATAAGCCGCCTTGAAGGGCGACGAATGTAACCAATAAGGAAAACTCACTGATTTGCCCCAATCTAAAACCGACATCCCAAGCCAGTCGTGGTGTCTCGCTAAAGCGGCCAAGCAATAAGCGGAAGGTCAGCGGTTTTAATAGCAACACGGCGGCGGCCAGTATGCCTGCGCCCACTGCGACATCTCCTAACATACCAAGATTTACACCGGCTCCCAGTGTGAAGAAGAACATCACCAAAAAGAAATCTCGCAACGGCTTTAAGCTAATCGCAATAAACTGAGCGATAGGGCTGGTCGCTAAGGTGACACCAGCGATAAATGCCCCAATTTCTTCCGATAAACCCATAATCTTTGCTGCCTCTGCACCAGTGAGACACCAGCCAATCGCTAGGATAAATAGATATTCTTGGTACCGATCAAAGCGTGTAATCAATGGTAGAAGAATAAATTTCACGATTAAATAACACGTGCCTGCCAAAAGCGGCAGTGCAACAAAAGGTTGCCAGACCGGAATGTCAGAGGTTCCTTGCATTACGCCCAGCAGGATCAGCGCAAGAATCGCGATCATGTCTTGTACAAGCAGTAAGCCAATCATCAGCTCACCCATGTGTTTATGGTGCAATACGGTGGTTGGTAAAAGCTTTAGGCCAATGATGGTACTGGAGAACATCAAGGCAAGGCCAACAACCACCGCGTCTGTATGACTGTAGCCGAGTAAGAGTGTAATACCGACACCTACTCCAAAAAAGACTAGGGAGCTGGCAATAGCGACTAGCATGGCCTTTTTGAGTACCGCAAACAGCGCAGAGGGCTGCATATCAAGACCAAGTAAGAAAAGCAGAAAGATAATACCGACATGGGCCATGTCGGTCAGGCTGTCTGGGTGTTCAATCCAACCCATGCCAAACGGCCCAGCAATGGCCCCTAGCGCGATATAAGCAATAAGCACGGGCTGACGCGTAAATAAGGCGAACGTCGCTAGCACCATGGCACCGGCGAAAATCAAAAAGAATGAAAATACGATATCTTGCGGCATTAGTAACCTCTAGTTAGATATCAAGATTAAGTCAGAACAAGAGGGGCCGCCACTAGGGCTGAAAGTTTTAGCCCTAAGCCAATGCCATAGAAAGCAAAAGTCGGTTAAAAGAACCATCGCCCTAACTATTTAAAGTAGTAGATGGCCTTCTAACCGACTTTTACAACAACGACTTAACTGCGGTCGTAGTGTTGGCGTACTTAGCTCAGGCGACGACGAAACAACGGCTGCTGATCATTCGCATCATTTTGGTAATTCACAGTGAATGTTGAAAATGCAGCGATTGCATCTTCAATAATCTGATCATCACGTAGCGCAAAGGTGTCGAAGCCGCAGCGTTTCATGAAGTAGAGCTGATCGATAAGCACATCACCTGTTGCGCGTAATTCGCCCTTGTAAGCAAAGCGCTCACGTAATAGACGTGCAGCAGAGTAACCGCGACCATCAGCAAACTTGGGGAAGTTAATGCTGATGCGCTGAAAAGACGCTGAGTCATCGCCGATTAAGTCTGCTGTTTCGCTACTTTCTAGCGTCAATTCAAGGTTTTGACCGGACAGCGAATCTCGATTTTCTTTCCATTCTTCGAGTGTAACTTGAGTCAATTCAGTGTCTTGAACTGGACCTTCGGTATTAAGCAGATTTGCCATATACGGCCTCCTTGAATGGTGCGTGACCAATGCGACGATAAACTTCTAGGAAGGTTTCGCCGTCGATACGTTGAGCAACGAAGAAGTCTAGAATCTTGGCAATCACGTCAGGCATATCGACACGAGCGAATGACGGCCCAAGAATTTTACCCAAAGATGAACCGTGAGCGTCATTACCGCCAGAGTTACCACCCAAAGATACCTGATAGAACTCTTCGCCTTTTTTATCCACACCCAGCACGCCGATGTTTCCAATGTGGTGGTGGCCACAGGCGTTCATGCAGCCTGAAATGTTCAGGTCAATTTCGCCGAGGTCATGCTGATAGTCAAGATTTTCGAAACGTGCCTGAATATCTTCAGCGACAGGAATCGATTTAGCGTTGGCTAGGGCGCAGAAGTCACCGCCAGGGCAGCAAATCATATCTGTCAGCAAACCTAGAGTCGGGGTTGCCATGCCAATGGCTTTAGCACGCTGCCATACTTCAAACAGCTGGCTTTGTTCTACATCCGGAAGCACCAAGTTCTGCTGGTGCGTAGAGCGCAATTCGCCAAAGCTGAATTCATCAGATAGCTCAGCAACTTGATCCATTTGCTCTGCGGTAACGTCGCCCGGTGGCGTGCCAATTTGTTTTAACGTCAATGTCACAACGGCGTAACCGTCTTTTTTGTGCGAGCGAACATTACGACCTAACCAGCGAGCGAACGCTGCGTTTTCTGTGCGGGCAGCAACAAAGGCTTCTGGCTCGTTACTTAATGCTTTGTAAGCTGGGTCGGTAAAGTGACCTTTTACGCGCTCAAGCTCAGCTTGAGTGAGCTTGCCTTCACCGTCTTTAATGCGGTTCCACTCGTCTTCAACAAGTTCACGCATACGATCAACACCTAAAGCTTTCACCAAGATTTTGATTCGCGCTTTGTACTTGTTATCACGACGACCAAACTGGTTATAAACACGGATAATCGCGTCTAGGTATGTGAGGAGGTCATCTTCTGCGAGGAATGAACGAATCTCTTCACCCAAAATAGGGGTACGACCTAAGCCACCACCGACAAGAACGCGGTAGCCAATGTCGCCTGCGTCGTTCTTAACAATGTTCAAACCGATGTCGTGCATGGTGATCGCAGCACGATCTTCATTGGGCACTGAGTTCACAGCAATCTTGAACTTACGCGGTAGGTACGCGAACTCCGGGTGGAAAGTAGACCACTGACGGATAATTTCGCAGTACGGGCGAGGATCAACAATTTCTTCCGCAATCACACCGGCGTATTCGTCGGTCGTGGTGTTACGGATACAGTTACCACTGGTCTGAACGGCGTGCATTTGTACTTCAGCAAGATCAGCCAAAATTTGTGGACACTGCTCAAGTTCTGGCCAGTTGAACTGAACGTTCTGGCGAGTCGAGAAGTGGGCGTAGCCTTTATCGTAATCGCGAGCCACTTTTGCTAATGCGCGCATCTGAGCGCTGTTCATTTGGCCATAAGGCACGGCGACACGCAGCATAGGTGCGTAACGCTGAACATAAATACCGTTTTGAAGACGCAAAGGCAGGAACTCTTCTTCCGGGATTTTACCCGCAAGATAACGCTCCATTTGATTCTTAAATTGCGCGACACGCTCATTCAGCAGCTGCTGATCGTGCTGGTCATAAATATACATAGTGATCCGGTTGCATAGACTTATAGTATTTTTGCGGACAATACAGGAAAGTAATCGTCCTGAAAATCAGGAAATATAAAATAGGTTAATCAGTAAAACTGTTTGATTGTTGAATCATGGCCTTGGGGGTTGTTTAGTGGTGCTCAACACGCCGAGCGTCTAACAATAAGCGATCAGGGTAGTCCGTAAATACCGTCGTAACCCCTGCCGCCCATAGACGTTGAGCTGTTTCGAGATCATTGACGGTAAAGCAGGCCAGAGGGGTGCCTGTTTCAATAATTTCTTCAACGGCTTTGCGATCAAAGAAATCCAATGCGAAGTGAAGTCCGGTAGCACCGACGTCATCCATACGGGCGGCCCAATCTCGTGGGATGGCTTCAACGTTAAGCGCTCGCGGGTATTCAGGAAGAAATTCTTTTGCCGCCATCAGGGCGCGGTAGTTAAAGCTAGATAGAAGCAAGGTGTTATCAAATGGTACTGATCGTAATGCCTGCTTCATCGCCCATACGGTTTCTGTCTCACGACCAATGGTTGGTTTGATTTCCATGTTGATGTTGAGATCAAGTTGATTGGCCAGAGTGAGCAGTTCCATCATGGTGAGGATTTTCTCATCGCTATGAAACGGTGAGTACCAGCTTCCTGCATCCAGCGTTTTTAACTCGGCTAAGGTTTGCTTTATGACTAGGCCGCGGCCATTGGTGCAGCGGTTAACATCGGAGTCATGAAAAACCACGGCGACACCGTCGGATGTGACTGTGATATCGACTTCGACCCAGGTCGCACGCATTTTGGACGCGGTTTGAAGTGCCGCCGCTGTGTTTTCAGGCGCATGACCGCTGGCCCCTCGGTGTGCAATCACTTTGGGCATATTGGTGTAGGGAGAGTATCCGTGTACGGGCATGTGCAATGGCATGATCAAAACTCTGTCTGAATTACACGTTGATATGAGCCCAATGGCGCTTGTGCCAAATAGCTCCGTAGATAAGCGATAACGTAATACGTTGCGCGGCTTGGAGCAACCAAATTCCCGTTAGTCCAAACCCAAGTGTTGGCCCTAGCAACCAAGCAAGCGGTAAGAATATCACCCACTGCATTAGTAGGTTGGTAAACATGACCTGTTTACTGGCACCAGCACTGAGCAATGTTTGGGTGAAGATGATGGCGGCGACTTCGAAACCTATGCCTAAACCAAGAATGCGTAATGGCGTGGCACCAAGGTCTATCAAGGCTTGGTCTGGGGTGAATAAGCGTAATACAAATTCAGGCGCTATCCATAAGGGCAAACCAATGGTGGCTAAAATAATGACGGAGACACGAACGACCTCCCATCCCCAGATATGAGCGTTTTCTTTTTCTTCTGCGCCCAAAGAGTGGCCTACTAGCGTGGCTCCGGCGATGCCGAGTCCTACGGCGGGCATGATTAGTAGTAATGATAGTTGGGTTAGAATGTGGCCAATGGCCTGCTCTTGAGTGCCGATTAAACCGATAATCCAAAATAGGACGCTTAGCCCAAGAGCAAAGAAGGTTTGGCTAACTGAGTTAGGAATCGCTAGCCGGACAAGTTGCCGTAGCGTTTTGCGACTGATGTGATATTGGGTTCTAAATCTACGATCGTAAGCAAAGGTACGCCAGAAGAAAATTAAAGCCGCAATCACCAAAGAGGCGGCTGATCCCATGCCTGAACCAACGGCACCAAAGCCTTCCCAATCGCCGACACCAAATATAAGAAACCAGCTAATCAATACATTGGATAAATGCATGATGAGCGCGATGCGAAGATACACGCCGGTTTCCCCGATACCGCTCCAGAATCCTCTAAAGACAAAGGTCATTCCGACAAATACAAGCCCTAGGGTTCGCCAGTCAAAGTAGGCAGACGCAACCTCCACTACGGCGGGGTCACTGCTGTAAAACCCGATATAGGTGGTGGAGTAGCGGATGAATAAATACGTGAGCGGGGCGGCAATTAAGAAGGTTAACAATATGCCTGCGAATAAAGGGTCGGTTGTATTCTTATGGCGCTTAGCACCGTAGTGTCTTGATACGATGGCCTGGACAGCGGCGGATAGCCCCATTAATACAGAGACACACAAGAAATTTGCGTAACTGCCAATGCCGACCCCTGCTAGGGCAACGTCATTCAACTGACCAACCATGGCGGCATCAATCAGATTGGTGATGCTTTGGGATAGCATACTGCCGATGATAGGCACGCCTATCACCAAAATACGATTGAGCCGGGTAAGTTCTACCCGGCTAAGCTTTGCAAGCCCCGACCGTATTGCCTGCATAGTAATTAGCGGTCGTAATTTAGGTTGGGCGAGAGCCAACGCTCCATAGTGTCGAGTTCCATGCCTTTGCGTTCCGCAATGTTCTCTACTTGGTCTTTGTTGATTTTACCAAGGCCAAAGTACTTCGATTGCGGATGCGAGAAGTACCAGCCACTGACCGCTGCGGTAGGATACATGGCAAAGCTTTCGGTGAGCGTGACTCCGGTGTGTTTTTCGGCATCAAGCAATTTGAATAGTGCCGTTTTTTCTGTGTGGTCTGGGCACGCGGGGTAGCCTGGAGCAGGGCGTATGCCTTTGTAGCCTTCCTTGATCAGTTCTTCGTTTGTTAATGACTCGTTGGCATCATAGCCCCAAGTCTCTTTGCGAACGATCTCATGCATGCGTTCTGCAAAGGCTTCGGCTAAGCGGTCAGCCAACGCTTTAATCATGATGCTGTTGTAGTCGTCGTGGGTTTTGTCGTAGCTTTTCGCCAGCTCTTCAGCCTCAATCCCAGACGTCACAACAAAGGCGCCCATGTAATCGTCTTTCGTCCCTTCTGGCGCAATGAAATCGGCCAGAGAATAGTTTGGCTGATCGTTTGGCTTGTCAGTTTGCTGACGTAAGTGATGCAGTAGGGTGATTTCTTCGCTACGAGATTCATCAAATACAACAATGTCATCAAGACCTCGACGTTGCGCAGGCCAAATTCCGACCACGCCGCGTGCATTGAACAGTTTTTCATCGATGATGCGCTTCAGCATAACCTGAGCATCTTTATACAGATTGGTGGCCGCTTCGCCGACGACTTCATCTTCGAGGATACGTGGGAATTTGCCTGCCAGTTCCCAAGCGAAGAAGAAAGGTGTCCAGTCGATATAGTTAGCGAGATCCGCTAGATCAAAGTTTTCATACACCGTAATGCCGGTCTTGTTAGGGACCGGTGGCTGGTAATTTTCCCAGTCTCCTTTGAAAGCGTTGTCGCACGCTTTTTCGTAACTCAATAGAGCTTTAGCTTTTCGATTGGCATTTCGTTCCCGTACATGCTGGTATTCTTCGCGGCGCTCAGCGGTAAAGTCTGCTTTTGATTTAGGGTTAACCAGTTTCTGTGCGACACCGACCGCACGAGAAGCATCGGCGACGTAACAAGCGATGTCGTTCTTAAATTGTGGTTCAATTTTTACGGCGGTATGAGCTTTAGATGTGGTTGCGCCACCAATCATCAATGGCAGATGGAAATCGAGACGCTGCATTTCACGGGCAACGTGCACCATTTCGTCCAGTGACGGAGTGATCAAACCAGATAAGCCGATAATATCGACGTTTTCTTCTTTGGCGACTTTCAATATTTTCTCGGCAGGAACCATGACGCCAAGGTCGACCACTTCAAAGTTATTACACTGAAGCACCACGCCAACGATATTTTTACCGATGTCGTGTACGTCTCCTTTAACTGTTGCCATCAGGATTTTGCCCTGAGTTTCTGATTTGCCGTCTTTTTCTTCTTCAATAAACGGCAATAGGTAGGCGACGGCTTGTTTCATGACTCGGGCGCTTTTTACAACCTGAGGTAAAAACATCTTACCGGAGCTGAATAGATCACCAACGACATTCATGCCGTCCATCAGTGGCCCTTCAATAACCTCAATGGGGCGATCAAATTGTTGGCGTGCTTCTTCAGTGTCTTCAACAACGTGGGCGTTGATGCCTTTTACTAAAGCGTGCGTTAAGCGTTCTTTCACCGGGAGATTACGCCACTCTTGCGTTTCGGCTTCACGAACACTGCCATCACCACGATAGTCTTCAGCTATTTCCAGTAGGCGGTCAGTGCCGTCTTCGCGCTTATTGAGAATAACGTCTTCAACGCGATCTTTTAATTCTTTAGGGAGGTCGTCATAAACTGCGAGCTGGCCCGCATTGACGATACCCATGCTCATGCCGTTTTGAATGGCGTAGTAAAGGAATACTGAGTGAATCGCTTCACGCACTGGCTCGTTACCACGGAAAGAGAACGAAACGTTACTCACACCGCCAGAGATTTTCGCGTGGGGCAGATTTTCCGTAATGAACTTACAGCTGTTGATAAAATCAACGGCGTAATTGTTGTGTTCTTCAATACCGGTGGCGACGGCAAAGACGTTGGGGTCGAAAATAATGTCTTGTGGCAACATGCCAACTTTATCGACGAGCACGCGATAAGAACGCTCACAAATTTCATTTTTGCGTGCTTCGGTATCCGCTTGGCCGTCTTCATCGAACGCCATGACCACAACGGCGGCACCATAACGCATACAGCGTTTGGCTTTGGCGATAAATTCTTCTTCGCCTTCTTTTAAGCTGATGGAGTTAACAACAGCCTTGCCTTGAATGCATTTAAGACCCGCTTCGATGATTTCCCACTTGGAGGAGTCAACCATGATCGGCACGCGCGAAATATCAGGCTCGGAGGCGATGAGTTTGAGGTAGCGTACCATTGCAGCCTCGGAGTCGAGCATGCCTTCGTCCATGTTGATGTCGATGATCTGGGCACCGTTTTCAACTTGTTGGCGAGCAATTTCAAGGGCTTCGTCGTAAGCTTCTTCTTTAATCAAGCGCTTAAAACGAGCAGACCCAGTAATATTGGCGCGTTCGCCGACGTTAACGAATAGGCTGGTTTCGTCAAAGTTAAACGGTTCAAGGCCAGATAAACGACACGCAGGTTTGATCGTCGGGATCTTGCGCGGTGCATGTTTCGTAACCGCTTTAGCAGCCGCTTCAATGTGTGCCGGGCTGGTGCCACAGCACCCACCTAAAATGTTTAAAAATCCACTGGCGGCAAATTCTTCAACGATGACGGCCATTTCTTCTGGCGTTTGATCGTATTCACCAAATTCGTTTGGCAGGCCTGCGTTCGGGTGAGCAGATATGTACGTCCATGCTTTGTTTGATAGCTCTTCAACGTGCGGGCGCAGTTCTTCTGCGCCCAATGCACAGTTCAAACCGATACTGATCGGGTTAGCGTGAGCCACGGAGTTCCAGAAGGCTTCAGCGGTTTGGCCTGATAATGTCCGGCCAGAAGCGTCGGTGATGGTTCCTGAAATCATAATAGGCAGTTCTTCGCCGCGTTGTTCGAACACTTCTTGAACGGCGTAGATAGCTGCTTTGGCATTCAGGGTGTCAAAGACGGTTTCGATCAGAATAAGATCCGAACCGCCATCCATGAGGCTTTCGGTAGCTTCAATATATTCTTCAACCAATTGGTCAAAGGTAATGGCACGATATCCAGGGTCGTTTACATCAGGTGATATTGAACACGTTTTGCTTGTTGGGCCAAGCACACCAGCCACATAACGTGGGATGCCGGTTTCGGCTTCTATTTCGTCAGCCACACGACGTGCGAGGGCGGCGGCTTCGAAGTTTAGCTCGGGTACCAAGTCTTCCATGTCGTAATCGGCTTGCGACACGCGGGTCGAGTTGAAGCTGTTGGTCTCTACGATATCCGCACCGGCATTAAAATATTGGCGGTGCATAGCGGCAATAATGTCTGGCTGTGTTAGAACCAGAAGGTCGTTATTGCCTTTCACATCCTGTGGGATGTCGGCGAAACGTGCACCACGATAGTCTTTTTCTTCAAGCTGATGGCTCTGAATCAAGGTGCCCATGCCGCCATCAAGAATATGAATGCGCTGAGTCATATTCTCTTTAAGGGTGGCTATGCGCTTCTGGCGGAGTTCGGTTAGCTTGGTATTGGACATCGTTTGGCTCTTATCGCTACAGAATATTTGACATAAAAATGGCGGCAAAGTGTACCAGAGCGCCTCGCGCTTGTCCTCTAGCGCTGCTTGCGTTGACTTGAGTGAATTTCAAGATGGAATGTTTCCTGAGTAAAACGCTTGGGTATTTCGCATGGTGGGCGTATCCGGTACAATGGCCGCCAGTTTATAGAGGGAGTCACATGGCTACTTACGTCGATATTACCCCGGATGCCGAAGTGTACCTTGCAGAGTTGCTAGACAAGCAGACTGTTGAAGGTATGTCTGTTCGAATTTTCATTACCCAGCCAGGCACCCGTTATGCGGAAACCTGCTTGGCGTACTGCCGCCCGGAAGAGGTGAACCCTACGGATGAGCTGCAGGCGATGGATAAACTCCGTGTTTATATTGAAGCAATGAGCATTCCTTATCTAGAAGAGTCGAAAATTGACTTTGCTAAAGATCGCATGGGTGGTCAGCTAACCATTAAGGCACCGAATGCCAAGATGCCTAAGGTATCGGCGGATAGTCCGGTTGATGAGCGTATCAATTATCTTCTGTACACCGAGATTAATCCTGGACTTGCATCTCACGGTGGTGAAGTGAGTTTGGTTGAGTTAACCGACGATGGTGTGGCTATTTTGAAATTTGGCGGCGGCTGTCAGGGTTGTAGCGCGGTGGATATGACACTCAAAGACGGCGTTGAGTCAACTTTAGTTGCTAAAGTACCTGAAGTGACGAGTGTTCGAGATGTGACCGACCACACACAAACGGACAATGCTTACTTTAAGTAAGATTGTTGTTCGGATGTAGCAAAAAAGCCGCCTTTACTGGCGGCTTTTTGTTACCGGTCGTAGCAACGTAGCGTCATCAAGCCTTCGTGCTACACCAGTTCCTCTATTGTTGCCCCGGCTCTAAATGTTTGTTCGTCAACGGTTTCAATTCGGCAGAACTTTATGCGTGCCTGGAGTGGTGTGATGGGGCCGCCACCGGGTTCTAGTGTGAAGTTCGCTTCCATGCCGAATTCTGGTAGCTCATGCATTTCAATTTGCACCCCATGGCTACTGAGATCAACGCAGGTGACGTGCAGGTTATTGCCATCAGGCGTGGTGAGTCGCGCAGGTGCATCAACGTTCATGCGGATGTATTTGCGCTTCTCTTCGTATCGTCTAGAAATCGGCTGCATTGTCGTTGCTCCCGTTGTACCAGTATAGGTACGGATATTGGCGCGATTGCGCGCGAAGTTATTATTTTTTGTCGCACTGCTATGACATTGAGTTATTAAGCATTGAACGTGCCAGTTAAGTTGAGTCGGTGGCCGCTTATGACAATCCCGTATTTTCCGTTGCGTGACCTCAAATATGAGGGTAGTGTTCGCGCATTATCTGTACCTTAGGAGAGACGAATGACCGCGACCGTGCTGGTCATTGATGACGATTCGATGGTTCGCGACAGCTTTGTTGCCTATCTCGATGACTGTGATTATCAAATGCTGTCAGCTTGTAATGCTGTTCAGGCACTTGAGATCCTCTCAGAGCACACTCCTGATGCCGTCATCTGCGACCTCAAAATGCCCGGTATGTATGGCATTGAGTTACTTGAGCGTATTAAATCCAGCTTTCCAGACTTGCCTGTCATTGTGGTGTCTGGAGCCGGGGTTATGGAGGACGTTGTTCGTGCTCTACGCCTAGGAGCGGATGATTTTTTGGTGAAGCCGGTTCTCGATATGGAGATGCTCGCACACGCACTGCGCAAAGCGTTAGAGCGTCAAACGCTCGCAAAAGAAAATAAAGCCTATCGAGATCACCTAGAAATCACCAATCGCGAACTTAAGCTCGGATTGGATGAGCTAAGAGCTGACCAGCAAGCAGGCCGTCAGGCGCAGCTGCGCATGCTCCCAGAGCCTTTCGAGTTGCAAGACGTACGTTGCAATCACCGTATTCTTCCATCGCTGATGCTTAGTGGCGATTTTCTAGACTTTATCGAAGTCGATGATGACCGTATGGTGCTTTATATCGCGGATGTCTCTGGACACGGGGCATCATCGGCATTTGTCACCGTGCTGCTGAAAAACCTCACATATCGTCTACGTCGCAATTATCTGCGTGGTTCGAGTGACGATTTATTGTCACCCGAGTTGGTACTTTCTCGAATTAATGCCGAATTGCTGGCATCAGAGTTAGATAAGCACCTCACCATCTTCTATGCCGTGCTAACACTGTCGACCGGCGAACTCTGTTACAGCGTAGGTGGTCATTTTCCGATGCCTATTTTAGTGACTCCGGGCAAGGCTGAGTATCTGGAAGGTCGTGGTATGCCGGTGGGGTTATTTAAAGATGCCGTATACAAACGAGCCTCCGTGACAATTCCCTCGGTGTTCAGTCTTATGATGTTTTCAGACGGAATACTGGAAATTATGTCGGAATCGTCCTTGAATAAGAAAGAGCAGGCGCTTTTAGTGATGGCGTCGAAGGCTAAAGGAAATCTAGAAAATATCTGGACTTTAGCCGGCGTAGCGGAGCATTCTGAGGTTCCGGATGACATTGCCATTGCCACCGTCAGTCGAGGCAGCTTATGACATCAGGTGTTGTTGAGGTCGCGTTTGAAAATGGCGTACACGTTGTGCGCTTGAGTGGAGATGTGCGCTTAAATCTTTGCTCAACACTCGAGCGTTATGTTGAAGAGTTTCTCGCTAAAGGTGATTTTCATAACGTCATTGTTGACTTGGAAGCTGCCGACGGCGTTGATAGCACAACCTTGGGGCAGCTCGCTAAAATCTCTATTCTCTGTCGTGAAAAATTCGATATCACCCCCACCATCAGTAGCCCCAATCCGAGTATTACTCGTATTTTATTGAGTATGGGCTTTGATCAGGTGTTTCATATTGTTGATAGTGCCATCCCTGATGAGGCGTGTTTTGAAAAATGGGCAGCTGAGTCGGTAGATGAAGAGTGTGCGCGTGAACAAGTCATTGAGGCGCACAAAGTGCTGATGAGTTTAAATCTTAAAAATGAAGAGACGTTCCGCGAGCTGGTTGATACGCTCGAAGCTGGACGATAAATACTTTTAAAATTTCTTACCTGCTTGGGGGTAATTGTGACGATTAAGCGTGCTGCAGTCATTGGTGGCGGTAGCTTTGGTACCGTTGTGGCTAATATTCTGGCGGACAATGGTGTAGAGGTTCGCCAGTGGATGCGCAATGTTGAGGTGGCGACTGCAATTAATGAGCGCCATGAAAACCCAGCGTACCTTCCGGGTGTAAAACTTAACGAAACATTAGTGGCGACCACAAACCTTGATGAGGCCGTGACGGATGCAGACATTGTATTTGTGTCTGTGCCGAGTAAATTTGTGCGTCAGGTTGTCTCTAGTTTCGCGCCAAACCTTAAACCAACTCAAGCCTTGGTGAGCACCACAAAGGGCATAGAACCTGAGGGTTTTTTGCTGATGAGCCAGGTGCTCGAAGAGCTTTGTCCGAATAATCCCGTGGCTGTTATTAGTGGGCCGAACCTCGCAAAGGAAATCGCCAAGCGCGAGCTGGCGGCTACGGTAATTGCCAGTAAAAACAGTGAGTTACGTCGTAATCTTCAGGAATCACTTAGCTGTAGTTATTTTCGTGTTTATGCCTCTGATGATTTATTTGGTGTTGAGCTAGGTGGGGCGTTAAAAAATATTTACGCTATTGTCTCCGGGTTTATTGCTGCGTTGGGTATGGGCGAAAATACCAAGGCCATGATTATTACGCGCTCATTAGCTGAGATGAGTCGTTTTGCTCAGGCAATGGGTGCTAACCCACTTACCTTTTTGGGACTGGCAGGTGTTGGCGATTTGGTGGTGACTTGTATGTCGCCATTGAGCCGCAACTACCGTGTTGGTTACGCCATTGGCAGTGGGCAATCATTAGAAGAGTCGGTTGATGAGTTGGGTGAGGTGGCAGAAGGGGTGAATACCCTGCGCTATGTCAGGGAAAAAGCTGTCGAACTTGATATATATATGCCTCTGGTGATGGGCGCTTATGAAATACTGTTCAATGACGCGAACCCAAAAGATATAGCACGAGGATTGATGTCGGGGGCTTTTGCTTCAGATGTTGAATTCGCTTTGCCTCATCACAAAATCTAATAACAAAGCTCAACGGCCTTGGGACGTGTGAGTACGAGGTTGGAAACACATGGCTCGACTGGTAATTGTACGGCATGGCATGGCCGTTATGGGGCTGGATAATGATGCCGCCCGAACGTTAACGGAGGAAGGCAGGGCGCAAGCAGATCTTGCTGGTCAGTGGCTTACTCAGTGTGTGCTGGGGGTAGAGGCAAGTATTGTTATGAGTAGCCCCTATCTGCGTGCTCAGGAAACAGCTGAGGCGATTTCCAAGCATTCAAAGAGTGTCATTCAGACGTCAACCTTACTCCGGCCCGATTCAGACCCGCTCGCTCTGGCAGATATTTTAACAGGTGAATTCGACAATCTGATTGTGGTCTCGCACTTACCCTTAGTGGGGCGCCTAGCGGCCGTAATGGTTGATGGTGAGGTTTATGATCAACCTTGGTCGACGGCGGAATGCTGGGTGTTAGAAGGTGATTTGATCGCGCGTGGTTGTATGCGAGTGAGTAAAACTTGGTATCCGGGCTTAGAGTTTTAAGGGGTGGGTACCTATGATTATTCTCGTGGTGGCGTTTTGCTCCAAATTTGCCTTAAAAAACGCTAAATGACTGATTTCAGAACGCTTTTCACCTTGAGTTGCTTAACCTATGCAGGTAGCTTGACGCCTTGATAGGTAAAATAGTTACGAATTTTTATGAACGACATTCTTCATATTGCTCACGCGAATGGCTTCACTGGTGGTACTTACAACGTATTAGCTGATCGTCTATCTGCACATTACAAAGTCCATGCGCTTGACCGGTTGGCGCATAATCCGTCATATCCTGTGACCGATAACTGGACACACCTTATTGATGAAATGATTCATCACTTTGAAACTAGCTTTCATCAGCCAGTAATTGCCGTGGGGCATTCGCTTGGCGGAGTAATCAGTCTCTTGGTTGCGCTGCGTCGCCCTGATCTAGTAAAAGCGTTAATTCTGCTTGATTCGCCCGTAATGACGCCGTGGCAAGCTCAAGGAATGAAACTGTTGAAAATGACGCGTTTGAATGAGCGTATTTTTCCGATTCGTCGCATTGAGGAGCGTCAAACAGAGTGGGCTGACTTTAACGAAGCTCAAGCGTATTTCAGTGGTAAGTCACTCATGCGCAATTTTGATCCACGCTGCTTGGCCGATTACATCAACAGTGGCACAGAAGAGCGTGACGGAACATTACACCTCTTGTTCGACCCTCAAAGCGAAGCCAATATTTGGCGCACCATCCCCCATAATATCCATCTTCAGGGGCGCCTAAAGGTACCGGGCGCTGTTATTGGCGGGCGTAATAGTGAATACTTCAAACGATTGAATGGTGCATTTATGAAAGGGCGTTTGGGGATGAAAGTTAAGTGGACGAATGGTGGGCACATGTTTCCGCTGGAGCAGCCCGAGAGCACAGCAGATCTAATACATCACGTCGCGCGAGAGCTGTCGGGTGGTCGTTGAATTCAAATCCGGCGATAGACTCACGCTAGGCGCAAGCATGACCTCTGCAGTTAACTTGTCAGGACTAGCGTGGAACCTTGATGCCCCCGGTACTCCCATCGTTCTTATTCATGGTTGGCTCGACAATGCTGCTAGCTTTAGCGTGCTAGGGCCCATGTTAGCGCGTGAACTCAAGACTGCGCCTGTGATTGCGATTGACTTGCCGGGGCATGGAAAATCGCCTTGGAAGCCTGATGGTGGTGATTATGCTATTTGGAATTACACCGGTGAGCTGGTTGAGTTTATTACGTCTTTGCAGGGAGTTGGTGCTCCGATAAGCGTGGTCGCCCACTCACTGGGAGCTTCGGTCGCTCTTTGTTTGGCCGCTGCCTTTCCTGAGTTCGTAAAATCGTTGGTTATTCTTGATTCTCCCGGGCCATTAGTCACTGCGGATAGGGATTTTGCCTCACAGCTACGCCAAGGCATCGAAGCTCTCGGAACCGTCAGAGAGTCACGCTCGTTTGAAAATACTCAACAAGCGGTAACGGCACGCAGCAAAGCGACGCCTCAGTTATCGCATGGCGATATAGAGCCGCTCGTTCACCGCAATCTTATTGAGATAAAAGGCCAAGGCTTGCAGTGGAGTACAGACCCGCGCCTAAAAATTGCCTCTAAGGTGCGAATGTCTGAAGGTCAGGTGGAAGGCTTGATGTCTGCCGTGACGTGTCCTGTGTTGTCTGTTCGAGCTAGTGAGGGAATTGTGCCCAAAGCTATGTTTGAGGCTAGAATGGCGTATCTACAAAACACTGACGTTATTGAGATTGCTGGGCACCATCATTGTCATATGGAGCCTGCCGTGGCACAGGTGTTAGTACCTGAGGTGGCGACATTTTTATCTTCGGCTGTTTCTAAAGCGTGCTAATACAGCAGACAAAACAATAAAAAACAAAAGTGGATTAAATCAAATGAAGCGTTCACAGGCATTGTGGAGTTTAGTGTTACTGTCAGGGCTTTTGGCCGCCTTTATGACAAGCTGGACGCTGCATCGTTATGTCGACTACGGTTATAGCTTTTGGTATGACCAGTTAAGCATTGAAGAGCATATTGATAAGTACGGCCCACGAAACCGCTATATCAAAGGATTTCAGACACTAGATAGGGATGAACACATAGTTTTGTTTTCTGGCATCGTCGACGCGGTTCATAAGCAAGGCCAAGGGCTTGGTGAGCTAAGCTTCACTGATGCACTGGGGCGTGAAAAGCGACTCTTGCGCGAGCCTGAAATCGTTCATCTACAAGATGTAGCACACCTTGTGGATGTTTTGTCTATTGCTGGCGGAGTGGCTTTGTTGGTCTCTGCTCTTGGTGTCTGGTTTCTGCAACGTAGACGCATTGCCGTGCAGTGGAAATCTCAGGGGATTTTGTTTGCTAGCTTACTCGGCTTGATCGGCTTGATCGTGCTGATCGTCGGACCTAAGGATGTCTTTTACCAACTGCATGTGTGGATCTTTCCGGATGACCATCAATGGTTCTTTTACTATCAAGATTCCTTGATGAGTACCATGATGAAAGCGCCTGATCTGTTTGGTGGTATCGGCGCTACCTTAGTTGGGTTAGGGCTATTCTTGTTTGCTGGTTTTGTGGCTTGGTTAGTGCGAGTGACGCGCAACGGAAAAGCAGCTCTGACGAATTAGAATTCGGCAGGCAGCACAAACTCCATTCTCTCACCGGTATGCGGATGATCTATATCCAGTTCACGAGCATGTAAACACAGGCGCGGTTCTAGCTCAGCGCCTACTCCGGCGTATAATGTATCACCCACAATCGGATGGCCAATTTGCTGCATGTGAATGCGTAGTTGGTGCGAGCGCCCTGTTTTTGGGTGCAATTCAACACGAGTGTTGCCACTTTCTAGACCTAGGTTTTTCCAGCGTGTTAATGCATAACGGCCATCGGTGTGGCTAATCATCTGTAACGGGCGGTTAGGCCAGTCGACGATGATGGGCAGGTTGACGCAGCCATGGCTGGCGTTGATTTCACCTTTAACAACGGCTTCGTACACTTTGCGTGTGGTTTGCGCTTCAAACTGACGCTGTACGGTGTTCAGGGAGACCTTGTCGCGTGCGAATACCAAAATTCCTGAAGTGTCTTGATCTAGCCGATGAATCACCAAAATCTCACCGTAACGCTCAGATAGGCGGCTGACGCATGAATCTTTGATGACTCGCCCTGGGACGCTGAGAAGGCCGGGGGGCTTATTGATCACTACAATATAGTCATCCATGTACAGCGGGGTTCTGAAACTGTCGTTCGGGATGTGCTCAAAGCTGGCTGGTGACGTGTTTGTGTTCATTGTATTGATTAACCTTCCAGTCCGAACATAGATACGTCGGTCTCTGTGAGTGATTTCATGATGTCGCGGGCAATTGGACGCTGCTTGGTAGAGGTTAAGGCCGCTTTCCACTCTTGATCAAGTTCTTGCCAATACGTGCGAAGAGGCCCAGATTCGCCGCCGAGTTCATCCAGCTCGTCGTATAGGTCGTTCATGGAAGCACAGATCAAGTCAGTATCATCACACTCGTCATCATTTAATGCGTCAAAGGCCCCGGTGATTGCTGAAAAGGCCAATTCTGAAATGCGCCCATTAAGAGAGTCGCTGAGCTCGTATTGTTCACGAGACTCAATGAATTCGTTAAAAAAACGCTCAAGATTAGAGTGTGATTTGAGCTCGCCATTGAGGTAGTTGCCAAGTTTACTGATCAACTTATTCCATGGGCCAATATCGAATCCATCTTCATCCGCTTGCAGCTCTAAATGTGGGCGACAACATACGCTAACGGCATAACACCAAGCACTACGGCCAATAGGAGAGAGCATTGAAATATGCCTTTTGGAAGAATTTGCGGGGATTCTACCGCAAGTTTTGCGTGGGTATAACAGCAACCGCGCGGTTATCCATTAAAAGTGTAGATTTATAATAAAATCAACAATTTGCGCCAGTATTACTTTTGAATGGTTAAGGGGGTCACAAAAATTAATGTGGCCCGAACTGGTGTCTTGACTTTGCATAACTTTCAGCGTTGTCTATTGTCTAATATGTGTACAACTTGCTGGCAAGGCTTATGAAGACTGAGTTAAAGCTTAAAGATGATTCAGGGGTTGAGATTAATGTTGATCTTGATGACCTCACCCCGATGGGATTTCAAAGCACGATTGCTGAATCATCATTGATGAAATTACGAGATGATAGTGGTCGCTACAAGCAATTCACTTTAGTGGTGGATATGGAAAAAGGCAGGCTCGTGGAGACCATTGGTCAATGTCGAATCCATTCGATAAGGCGAATCTGTGCGGACAAAAGTGTTATTTGTGTGCGTTTTGACTCTAATCCGTTGAGTGTTATTGAACGGTTGTCGGAGGTCAGTAACGGTTACTCACCAGCGTTGCGTCAGGCTTGATGTTCGTCATCGATGCTGATTGTTAAGTGGCGCGATAAAACGGTGTTTTTGAGCTGTTCGTGATGTGCTTCAGTGAGCTTGACCAGTAGTGAGACCCCTTCGTCTGTATAGTTTTCGTCCAAGATTTGGCTGTTTACTTTAGCCAGCTCTCTTCTAAGATCTGATTCAATATCAAACCCACCACTGATCTTTACGTTAATGTCGGCTTCCCATTCATTAAAGTCCGCGTCCGATATGCGCCCGATAACTTCAGAAGTGGATTGCGAGTAGGCTCGCTGCAAACCCCCAGTCCCCAGCTTGGTTCCGCCAAAGTAGCGAACCACCAGAACCCCGCAATTAATTAGGTTTTTATGCTGAAGTACCTTAAGTATAGGTGGCCCTGATGTTCCTGAGGGTTCTCCATCATCGCTGAAGCCTTCGTTTATCTGTCGCGATTCATTCATTAAACGAAAGCCATAGCACACATGGCTGGCTTTAGGGTGTGCCTGACGAAGCTCAGTCTGAAGCGCTTTCAATTCAGATTCGTTATTCATTGGAGTGAGGTGAGCAATGAAGCGACTGCGCTTCTGTTCGATCTCAAAGTCGATGGGCTGGGTGGGGATCAGCATTGCCATCACTTCGTGCAGTAATACACGTTGAATCGTTTATCGTCGGATATTAAACGTACCCTACGGAAGAGCTTCTTAAGCGCGGTGGTGTATGGCAGGTGACGATTTGCCACAACAAGTAAAACGCCGTCTCCTTTGAGTTGTTTGTGGGCGTCTGAAAACATGTTTAAAGCGATGTTGGTCAGTTGCTTGTTGCCATCGTGAAATGGCGGATTGCAAAATACGTAATCTAACTTCTCAGTGACGGTAGATAGGGCGTTGCCATGACGCACATCGATCTCACTGTTGTTTGTCTTGCTGTTGTTTGTCACTAGGTCGTTTGTCACGAGGTCGTTTAGCTTTGCATTGGCCTTGGTGGCCAGTGTAGCAAGCTCGGAGTCATCGGTAGCGATGATAGTGCAGCCGGTCGATGCTTTGGCTAAAGAGATCGCCAGAATGCCATTACCGCAACCTAGGTCGCAAATGACTTTACCGTGCAAATCCGGAAAATATTGTCGAAAGACCTCAGCGCCGGGGTCTAGGTGGTCACGAGAAAACACACCGGGTAATCCGTTCAGGGTTAGGCCGTCTACCGTATAGCCACGTAATGATCTCTCCATCGATGCAAATTTAGTCAAGCCCCTGATATTAAGCAGCCGGGCTTTTTTTACGATCCGAGGTTGCGTGTACTCGTCGGCGTTTACTTCCAGCCAGTTCAATAGAGAGATGGGAATGTGCTTTGCCATGCCCGCTAGAAAAACGTTAGCGTCTGGGCAGTGCGTGGCAACCAATCTCAACTGATCCGCGAGTTGATCTTTTTGCTTTGGGATCTGAATCAGTACTTGGCGAATGTTTGTGAGCGATGAAAAATCACCATAGTTTAGAAAGTCGGGCGGGCGCAAATTATTAGCGCGAGCGTTGTTTTGCGCCGCTTGGCGAGCGCAAAAGCTGTCACTCCATGTGGCGGCGCCTGGCAGAGCGCAATAAAGAGCACCGTGTCGGTCGTTTAGAATGAGTGTTGCTGTTGGGATGGTTGTATCGGCTTCTCGAAGAAGGTACTCGTCAGCGCTGTCCCAAGGCAAGCTGACGTGGTCGGGCACGTCAGGAAAACAAGCAAGCTGTAATTTTTCAGCAGGCCATTCTGGCATCAGTAGATATCATCCAAGAAGTTCTGATCAAGTCTGTCCAGCAGATCTCCATCATTATGTTCGCCGCTGCCTTGTTCTTTTTCTTCAAGCTTCTGCTTAAGTTTTGCTGCTCTACGCTGTGCTTTCTCTTCAAGCTCCGCCGCTTTGGCCTGAGCTTTATTTGCTTTTTCCTGATCGTTCATTGCGCTCTTGTGCGCGGCTGTCTGTTGATCTTTGATCAGATCTTTTTTGGCTTCTGGGTTTTCATCGAGAAACTTTTGGAATACAGACTTTGTGGTGTTCTTTACGCGCTTGCCTGTTTGGCGATCGTGGCCAGCTTCGCGTTTTAACTTTTGTATGGCACCGGTTTTTACGCCGTGGATGCGCTTGAGTGATCTGCTCTTTTTCTTTCGAGTCATGTGTTCTGCCCTATGTTTGCGCTGATTTTACCTGAGTCCGAGTATCAGTTCACTGTGTATAATGCCGCTTTTGTTATTCGTCGGCTGCCCGGCGTGTCAGATTCACAACTCTAGGCTCAAAAACCATGTATTTGCAGACCCTGCTTCAAACGCTAGAGATTACCCTGCCTGTTATTTTACTGGTTGTGCTGGGGGTTGTGCTTAAGACTCGCGGGGCCATTGATGAACGTTTTATCGCTACGGCTTCACGTTTAGTGTTTAACGTATCCCTGCCGGTATTGATGTTTATGGCCATAGTGTCAGCCAGTGCGTCTCTTGAAAATCATGGCGCGTTGGTCGTTTTTGCATTGTTGGCTGCGTTATCAGCCTTTGCGCTGACATTGATTGTGGCTCGTGTTGTTAAGGTCAGCACGTTGCAATATGGAGCCTTTGTTCAGGCATCGTTTCGCTCGAACCTTGGTATCATTGGGTTGGCTTTATGTATTAATGCCTTTCCTGTGGAAGGGGCATTGTTGGGGGCTATTATCTTAGCGGTGGTGACACCTCTTTATAATTTCTTGTCGGTTTGGGTATTGGCGGGCGGCGACGTTGGCTGGAAAGGTCAAATCATAGCGACGGTAAAAAATCCTTTGATTATAGCCATCGCCTTAGCTGCGTTGGTGAATGTAAGTGGCTTCACCTTGCCTCAGTTTGCATTATCAACGGGCAGTGCTTTGGCAGCAATGACCTTACCTTTAGCGCTGATTGGTATTGGGGGTTCACTTGTTCTGCCTAAACTGAGTCTGCCTAAGCAGGAGGGCAGTAATAACGTCACTTTAGTTTCGGTGGCGCTAAAAATCTTGATTTTACCGAGCCTTATTATCATGGTAGCTGTGATGAGTGGAATTCGCGGGCCTGAACTGATGGTGTTGGCGATCATGTTTTCGTCGCCCACTGCAGCTGCGGCTTTTGTTATGGCCAGTGCAATGGGGGCTGATGAGAAGTTAACGGCCAACGTTATTGCTATCTCAACTTTAGGTGCTGCAGTAAGCATGACTAGCTTTATTTATGTCCTGAACTTAAGTGGGCTGGTATAGTTCTGGCTCAAAATACCAACCGTACTCCTATCCAATAATTAAGACCAAAAAAGCTGAGTTGAATGTCCGAGAGTAATTGCCCTTTGTTGATCTATGTATCTAGCCTTCCTTGTGATGCCGAAGCACGTTTCGATGTCGACAAACAGGTGGCGCAACTAGGTGCTTTAACAACCGGCTTAGTTTGGGATAGCAAGTACTCAGAATACGACTGGGCCTTGGTGCGTCGCCAAATTCAGCAAGCCGATGCTTTTATTTTGTTGGTCGGTCATGAGTATGGCCCGATGACTCCTACAGGGATCAGCTTTCAGCATCGAGAGCTGGTTCATGCTCAATCATTGAATAAGCCGGTTTATGGGTTTATTCATGATCGAGTAGGAGACTATTCAACGCCTGAGCTGAAACTCGCAGAACTTCGCCAGCAAGTGACTGGTCAAATTCCACATAAAATTTGGCACTTGGGTGATGAGCTAACAGTGCATGCAAAAACTACCGTGAGTAACTGGTTGCGTCAGCCGCGTCTGGGGAGCAACACCTCAACGCCACTGACTGCCGTGACTGCGCCAGCGTTATCTGTCATGGCAAGTGTTAAACAACTCGCCGCTCCGGTGTCAACTTCGCGCAGACAAAGCTTGCCAATACGTGAAGATATTGAAATTGTGGCCCAGGCCAATGTCTATCGTGGAGGCAATCTTGCCCGTCACGTGGTTCGCTTACCGATGAAAACAGATCGTCTATGGCGCAGTTTGATGCCTTTGTTGCGCCTTGGTACCAGTGAAGATCGCTTGCGTGCTCATATTGAACAGGTGATTACCGCGGAAGTAAGCACCGTTTTATTGGCCGAGCATAGGGGCAGTCATGCGGTTGATGGTGTACGTATTGAGCGTAACCAGTTTCGTCAATTATTGAAGGGGTGGGCCGATTCAGGTCATGTGTCGAGTACGAAAGAAGGCGCTCGTACTCGTTGGGCTCTGTTGCTGTAATTCTAGATTCTCTTGTCAGGTCAGGTCAGGCTTCAGCGTCGATGTGTATGACAGTGTACACGCCAATTCAAATACACCTGTTAGTTTGGCTGGCCGAGTAAGCTCGAACGTTGTTCCCATTCTGTTTTCATGCTGTCGCATACAATTTCACAAACATCGAAGATAAAAGGCGCAGCAATGCTGAACAGCGCCATATTACCTTGCTGGCGACGTTTCACTAGTCCGTGAGTTCTAAGGGTAGATAAGTGTTTTGAAACGTTTGGTTGCGATGCACCGGTATTGTTGACCAGCTCGGTTACTGACTTTTCGCCGCTTTGGAGTTGGTGAAGAATTTTCAAACGCATAGGATCAGACAGCAGGCGGAAACGCTGTGCGATTAGCTCAAGCATTTCATCTGGCATTACATCGTTGTTCTCGGTCATGCGGTGTGCCCTATCGGTAAAATCAGTTAAATATATTTAAAAATCGCAATAATTAATCAGACAGTATAAAGCAGGATACCCTTAGAGGTATATAACTGCAGCGTCATTCTGATATTCAACCCTCTCGTATCTAAACCTCTTGTGTCTATGCTTTGGAACGCAGTGTCATGCTGCGTTGTTGTATGGGGTCGTGCGAGTGTCAGTTTAGTCCGTTATACTGCGCTCATAAAATTGGGAGTTATCAATGATTTATCTTTCTCGGCTCGGTAAAAGAACGAGAGCAACGGTGAGTGGTGTTGTTCTTTCTCTACTTACTGCTTTGTTCTTATCTGGATGCAGTGAGCCAGTCCCAGCACTTAATCGTATCTCTGGCCAGACAATGGGATCTCAGTATCACATTAGCTGGTACGGCGGAGAGCAGACTCCATCCGAAGTTCATGAGGTGGTGGAAGATCGCCTTAACCATCTACTCTCAGTGTTTTCAACCTACGATCCGCAATCTGAATTGTCGACGATCAATCGTTACGCTGTTGATCTCGTCGACAAAAAAATCGCCGTCAGTGGTGATTTGATGTCTGTGCTGCGTGATGCAGAGCATGTTAGTCGTTACAGTATTGGTCGCCTTGATGTCACCGTAGGGCCGCTGGTTAATTTGTGGGGATTTGGGCCGGAACCTCACGACATTGTGCCGTCTAAGGTTGAGGTGCAAGCTCTACTGGATGACATCGGCATGACAAAGCTGAGCTTGTCACCAGAGACGTTAGAAATCGAAATGACTAGTCCCTTGTATATTGATCTATCTTCCGTGGCGAAAGGGTGGTCGGTAGACGATATCGGCTTGCTGTTGGAGGCGATGGAAATTACGAACTATTTGGTCGAGATTGGCGGTGAGGTTCGTGTACGAGGCAAAAAACCAGAGGCCGACTGGAAAATTGCAATCGAGCGTCCGGTGATGGAGTTGGGTCAGCCAGCCCAAACAATTATTGCTCCCGGCGATATGGCCGTTGCCACATCTGGGGATTACCGAAATTATTTCGAAAAAGACGGTCAGCGCTATTCGCATACGATTGATCCGTTAACCGGCTATCCTGTAAAGCATGCATTAACCTCAGTGACTGTGATTATGCCTACGTGTTCAATGGCAGACGCTTGGGCGACCGCCTTGAACGTGGCGGGACCAGATGCCGGGATGGCACTGGCTGAGGCAAACGACTTGCCCGTTTATATGATTATTCGTGATGGTGATGGGTTTCGTGAAGAGACCTCCAGTGCCTTTTCTAGAAACTTTTCAAACAATCAGCTGTAAGCTACTGATTTAAAATAGGAAATTTACTATGTCGACAATTCTCGTGGCCTTTGGTGTTATGCTCTTTATCGTTGCGGCGATGGCGGTAGGGGTTCTTATGGGGCGCAAGCCGATTGCCGGTACATGCGGTGGTATGAACGCCATCGGTATGGAGCAAGCATGCGATGTTTGCGGTGGTGACCAATCTCGTTGTGACAAAGAAAGCAAAGAGGCGGGGGATGCTTCAGATGATGCTGATTTTTACGATGCGACTAAGCGCTAATCATGCACAATAGGCATAAATGTCTACAATAAAGCAGAACTAACACGCCCAAAGGAGCATTTCATGGCGGATTACCATTACGACGTTGTTGTTATCGGTGCAGGCCCAGCAGGTGAAGGGGCGGCGATGAACGCGGCCAAAAAAGGCAAGAAAGTCGCCGTTATTGAAGACAAAAAAATGGTCGGTGGTAATTGCACCCACTGGGGTACGATTCCTTCAAAAGCACTGCGTCATGCGGTGAAACAGATTATTCAATTTAATACCAATCCCATGTTCCGTGAAATCGGTGAGCCACGTTGGTTCTCATTTCCTCAGGTTCTAAAGAGCGCTGAAAAGGTCATAGCCAAGCAAGTTAAGCTGCGCACTGAATTCTACGGTCGTAACCGTGTCAGTGTGTACACAGGTAAAGCTGAGTTTGTTGATGAGCATACGATTGATGTGATTGATGGCGGCCAAAGCAATACACGCTTGCACGCTAAAGAAATCGTTATTGCCACCGGCTCTAGCCCTTGGCGTCCGAAGGGCATCGACTTCAGTCATCCTCGAATTTACGACTCTGACACCATCCTTAATCTTGAACATACCCCGCGTACTTTGATTATTTATGGAGCGGGTGTGATTGGTTGTGAGTATGCGTCTATTTTCTCTGGCTTAGGTGTGAAGGTCGACTTGATACACCCTGGAGATCGTTTGCTTAACTTCCTTGATGATGAGATTTCTGATGCGTTGAGTTATCACCTACGTGATAAAGGCGCTTTGATACGTCATAGCGAGCAGTTTTCATCGGTTGAAGTCAATGAACGCCACGTAACCATGACCATGGTATCGGGCAAAAAAGTGAAAGCAGATGCTTTCCTTTGGGCCGCAGGCCGCAGCGGCAACACGCCAGGTTTGGGTCTTGAAAATATTGGCATGGAACCAAATAGTCGTGGACAGATTGATGTCGATGGCGAATACCGCACATCTATACCGCATATTTACGCGATTGGTGATGTGATTGGTTGGCCTGCGTTAGCATCGGCGGCTTACGATCAAGGTCGTGCGGCGGCTGCTATTATTGCGGCACCGGATGAGTTCCGTTTTGTGAGTGAGGTGCCAACGGGCATTTACACCATTCCTGAGATTTCTTCGGTCGGTAAAACTGAGCGCCAGTTAACGGAAGAAAAAATTCCGTATGAGGTTGGTCAGGCCTTCTTCAAGAACATCGCTCGCGCACAAATTACCGGCGAAGGCGTAGGTATGTTGAAGATTCTTTTCCATCGTCAGACGCTAGAGATTTTAGGCATTCATTGCTTTGGTGACCAAGCGGCAGAAATTGTGCACATTGGGCAGGCCATTATGAATCAAAAGGGTGAGGGTAATACGCTCCACTACTTTGTGAATACCACATTCAATTACCCAACGATGGCGGAAGCGTATCGTGTTGCTTCATTGAATGGTTTAAATCGACTCTAGCTTGCTTTAGATCGTTAGAGTGAAGCCTGAAAGCCACGTCTTGATTCTACTGAGTAGATGCTGAGACGTGGCTTTTTTCTTTTCTGCACGCCAGTTATTACGGCAGATCAGTTATTACGACAGATTAGGTATTACGATAGGTGAACACTCTTAAACTAGGTAATAACGGGGTGTCGCTCAATTGGTCGTCATCACGCGCCTTACGGCTGCGCCCCTGTGGTGACTCTAATGGAACATCTTTAATGCTAGGCAACACCCCTTTAGGGTTGTCGCTTGGAATAAACAACGGCAATGGGCAGTTCATTGCCTTTCTGTGCCCTTCAAACACTAAATTCGCGCGTACATTAGGGGCCAGTGTTTGCATTCGAGCCAACGGGGTGTGACTGGGCAGTTGATAGAGGGCTTGGAGTTGGGCCTGAATATGTGTTTTTTCCTCGCCAAGATCCAGAAGCATTGCCTCGGCCTCTTTTACGGATAAGCGAGTGATGCTGCGCCCATTGTTGTACCAAGTGAATCCGCATTTAAGTGGGACGTCATCCAGCAGTGCTATGCGGCGAGTACATTGGCGCAAGTGAATGCGGCTTAGGCCGCTGGTCGCCATTTGCGCGCGGTAATGACTCTTGGGCTTTAGTTGAGCACAATATTCCTTCCATAGCGTGTCAGACTGCTTCTTGATGGCTCTGGCAATAATGGCAAAGGCTTCTTTGGCCGTATTCGTACGAAGCAGGAGCGCTTGTGTAGTTGGAGACGCTAAAATTAAACCGTGACGAGTGCGAGTTTCGCGTCCGTCTTGACCATCGCGGTAACTCAGGTCAGTCAGTAAATCGGCAAGCCACAAAAGCGAATCGTCGGTCTGGTGGCGTTCGAGAGTACTCAGTGGATAAAAGTGTGACGGTCGCTCCTCAAGGAGGTGTTTCGTCAGTTGGTCTAGGCTTTCAGTGAGTTCGTCGAAAGCCTGCTTTAGATCACTGATCACGCGCGATTAACTTAGTGCGGATAAATTCACTGTGGGGCATATACAGTAGGTCGGCGGCGCGACGAATAATGTGTTCTTCGTATTTATCCAACTCATTGTTGGCAAATGCAACACGCCAGAGCGCGATTAATAACCCTGATTTTTGCTCGTTGCTCCAGTGTTTATGAATCACAGAGGTAAATTGCTGCATATCGTTTGCTGACTTAGAGACGGCTAATGCTTCATCGAGCAGGGCGTCTGCATCCAAGTCAGGGCAGAGCAAGCGAATGGCGCTTAACATCGCTTTATGTTCGGTATCATCAATCTCGTTATCTGCTTTAGTGACTTCGACTAAAAGCACCGCAGCGGCCAAACCAATGTTTGGCGTTTCCTCTGCGGTTTCTTGTGCCATAAACTGCTCTAGAAACCGTTTGATCACAATAGCTCCTTCAGTTGTTGTTCGAGTAGACGTTGATCTGCCGCAAAGCGACGCACGCCATCGGCCAGCTTTTCTGTCGCCATTGGATCTTCATTCATGGCCCAACGAAAACTGGCTTCATTGATGATGATTTTATCACCCTCGACGGCGTTGTTTGTCGGCGTTAGTAATCGTGGCAATTCGCCTTCGTCTGCAGCAAGTTCAGAAAGTAAATCCGGACTGATGGTTAGTTTGTCGCACCCGGCTAGATTCTCGATTTCGCCGATGTTCCGGAAGCTTGCCCCCATCACGACGGTCTTATAATCCCACGCTTTGTAGTATTGGTAGATCTTGGTAACCGATTTAACACCAGGGTCATTGCTACCACTTAAATCAGCGTCTGGGGTATTGGCTTTATGCCAATCTAAAATGCGACCCACAAACGGCGAAATAAGTGTGGCTCCGGCTTCAGCGCAGGCAATGGCCTGATGGAAGTTGAATAACAGTGTTAGATTACAAGTAATGCCTTCTGCTTCTAAGTGGCGTGCGGCCTCGATGCCTTCCCATGTTGAGGCGATTTTAATTAGCACTCGTTCGCGTGAAACCCCATTAGCCTCGTACATCGCAATGATTTTATGAGCTTTGGCGATGGTTGCTTCGGTGTTAAATGACAGGCGCGCATCCACTTCGGTAGAAATAAGACCGGGAATGATATCGAGTATTTCATTACCAATAGCAACCGCAAGATGATCACAAGCGTTGGTGATTAAGTCGTCACCGTTAGAAACGTTTTGTGCCCACTGTGCTGCTTGCTTGAGGAGTGGCTGATAGGCGGGAAGCGCTGCCGCTTTTAGAATCAGTGACGGATTTGTTGTTGCATCCACCGGCTTGTGTTTGCGAATGGCTTCGATGTCTCCGGTGTCAGCAACGACTACTGTCATGTCGCGCAAGGTATCCAATTTGTTCATGTATATTCCATTTTAGGCATATAAATTGTAGGGCGAATAAAAATTATGAGTTAGAGTGTCTTATGTGAATGTTGCCGTCAATTGACAACAACGTAATTCGGTAACCTGTATCACGAAAAATCTCATAAACAACAATCAGTTGGAGTGAAAAATGAAAGCGATTACTGCAATTATGCTCTTTATTTTACCTATCTTTGCTTTTGCTACTGAGTCTGTGTGGGTCGATGTACGATCTAGCTCAGAGTTTGATAGTGGCCATCTTGAAGCCGCTACGAATATTCCGCATGGTGATATTACTGAAAAGCTACCAGCAATAGCGGGGGATAAAAATACCGAAATTTTACTTTACTGCCGCTCTGGCAATCGTGCTGGTATCGCTCAGAGAGCTTTGGAGGCGGAGGGTTATACCAATGTGAAAAATATCGGCAGCTTAAACGATGCTCGCGCGTATGAAGCGAAGCGACAGCAGGCTGACACTAGTGTCAAACCAGAACAAAGGATGTAGCTAGTAAGTGTCGCTCGGGCTTGTGTCGATTAAGATTGATGTCGACGAGGCTTGTTGTCGATAAGGATGAGCGCTTGTCGGTGGAGCAGGCGCTCCACCAGGCCTTTCTGTTTTAGGCTAACGATTCCATCATGCTAAGAGCTTGTTCAAGCACCTCAACGCCAGAGTCTTTCTTGAATGCATTTTCACTGAGAAAACGACGGTACTGACGCGCACCTTGTTCGCCATTAAATAAGCCAAGTGTGTGACGACTGATGTAATGCAGTGACGCCCCTTTGCCTAATAGCTCTTCAACGTAAGGGTACATAGCTCTAATGCGATCGGCCTTGCTAATGTCGCTTTTCTCGCCACCAAAATATAAGTGATCAGCATCTAACAGAACAGACGGGTTTTGATACGCTTCACGTCCCAACATAACCCCATCCACGTGCGGCATGATGTCAGCGATTTGCTCATGCGTCTTGATGCCACCATTGATGATGATTTCAAGCTGCGGGAACTCTTGCTTTAAACGATACACGTCATCGTACCGCAGTGGCGGTACGTCGCGATTCTCTTTAGGGGATAAGCCTTGCAGTACGGCTTTACGGGCGTGAACAATAAAGGTTTTACAACCGGTATCCGCCACGGTACCAACGAAATCGCGCATTTCTTCGTAGCTGTCTTGATCGTCAATACCAATGCGATGTTTGATCGTGACATCAATCTTGGTGGCATCTTGCATGGCTTTGATGCAATCAGCCACTAGCTGCGGATGCGCCATTAAGCATGCGCCAATCATATTGTTCTGCACGCGGTCACTCGGGCAACCGACGTTTAAATTTACTTCATCGTAGCCCCATTCTTCGGCAAACTTAGCGCAAGCGGCCAGTTCATCCGGCTTGCTGCCACCTAACTGCAGGGCGATAGGGTGTTCAATGTCGTTGTATTCAAGGAAGCGCTCACGGTTACCGTGTATCAAGGCGCCGGTGGTGATCATCTCTGTGTAGAGTAGGGTATCTTTCGTGAGCTGACGCCAAAAATAACGGCAATGTTTGTCACTCCAGTCCATCATCGGGGCAGTTGAGAAGCGGCGATTAATGGTCATGGTTAACGTTCGCTCGCTTGTAACATGTAGTCACAGGTTTCGCCGTAGCTTCTACGTTTAAACAATAAATGCCAGCGTTGCCCGCCTACTTGACGCCAGAGAATAGCAGCGCGAATTCCTGCAAGTAGCAGTGCACGAACCTTGTCGGCGGTGGCTGTGTTTTGCAAATACGTCGGGTTGCCGGTGACGCGAATGCGAAAACTTAATTGGCTCAGCGTTTGTTTGTAGATATCTGCTAAGGCCCCCACAGTGTTGGTGTGTGTTGGGGAGAAGTGCTCGGCCTGACGGGTGGCTTGTTCTATGCCTTGGCCTAGCGCTTCCAGCATGCCGGGGGCCTTGTTTAGCTTGCGCTCAAGATGCAGCAAGCTCAGTGCGTAACGTGTTACGTCTGGGTTGATACCACGTGGGTCACGCTTACAGGCTTTGTTAAGTTGTTCCAGGCCTGTGTGTAATGTTTTTGGCGCGTGCCCATAAATGTCGTTGAAGTCATCTGGGTTTTGCACAAACAAGCTTTGGATCAGTGGATCGCTGCTGGCGGAGCTGATTTCGCCGGTTCGGGCAAGTTCTTCTACTAGGCTTGCAGCTTGAAATACGGCGGAAAGTGCAATGGCCTGTTGTTGCTGGCGCTGATTCATTAAAAGTTACCCGTGTACTCGATCACTCCGCCACCAAGGCAGATGTCATCAAGATAAAATACGACCGACTGTCCTGGTGTGACAGCGCGTTGTGGTTTGGCGAACTCGACTCGATAGCCCTCGATGTCGCCATTCTCGTTGGTGTGACTTAACAGTGTGCATTCTTGATCATCTTGACGATAGCGAACTTTCGCTTTGCAGGTTAGGGGCGTTGTTGGTGCGTCATTGACCCAAAATATTGAACTTGCAGTCAGCCAGTCATTGAATAGTAACGGGTTGTTCCTACCTTGTACGGCGGTCAGTACATTGCGCTCAAGGTCTTTTCCAGCAACAAACCAAGGGGCATCTGGGTGGTTTTTTAAACCGCCAATACCTAAGCCTTGGCGCTGGCCAAGGGTGTGGTACATCAAGCCGTTATGCTCGCCGATATCTTCGCCTTCTGGTGTTTCAATACGACCCGGCTGTGCGGGTAGGTACTGCTGCAAAAAGTCTTTGAAACGACGTTCGCCGATAAAACAAATACCGGTGGAATCTTTTTTCCCGGCGGTGACTAGGCCGTTTTCTTCCGCGATGCGGCGTACTTCTGGTTTTTCAAGTTCGCCCACAGGAAATAGCGTTTGTGCAATTTCGTTGCCGCCAACCGCATGTAAGAAGTAGCTTTGATCTTTGTTGCCATCCAGCCCTTTGAGTAATACGGTCTCGTTGTTTTGTTTGCCACGACGAACATAGTGGCCGGTCGCAATAAGGTCGGCGCCCAGTATTTTGGCGTATTCTAAAAAGGCTTTAAATTTTATCTCGCGATTACAAAGAATGTCGGGGTTTGGAGTGCGACCAGCTTTGTATTCTTCCAAAAAATGCTCAAAAACATTATCCCAATACTCGGCCGCAAAATTGGCTTGATGAAGTTTGATGCCAAGGTGGTCACACACTTGTTGGGCATCATTGAGATCTTCTTTTGCCGTGCAATACTCTGTGCCGTCGTCTTCGTCCCAGTTCTTCATGAACAGGCCTTCAACTTGATAACCTTGTTGCATCAATAGGTAAGCCGAGACTGAAGAGTCTACACCGCCTGACATACCGACGATGACTTTGATGTTGCCGGGGTTGCTATGGTGAATGTAGTCGCTGTGGTCTCTGTAGTCGCTAGTGCTGCTGTCTGTGGTGCTCATGAAGGGTTACTCATTAACGGCTGCGTATTCATGGATGCTCAATAATAATATCAAGTGGGAAGCGGCGATTTTTCAGATAATCTTCCGCGCAAGTCAGCACCATTGGGCTGCGAAGTCGGTCGCATTGGCGAAGCTCGTCGATGGTCATCCATTTGGGGCCAATAATTCCGTCGTCTAGCGTGGCATCGGCGACTTCGTGTAGGGCTTCTGCTATCAGACAATATCTGTGATACGTCACTCCATTACTGGGTGCTGTGTAGGTGTATAAACCTTGAAGTGCGGTAGGTTTTACGGCCCAACCCGTTTCTTCCAGAGTCTCACGCACCGTGGCGTCAATAATGCTTTCGCCTTGTTCTACGTGTCCTGCCGGTTGATTGAAGACTTGTTTTCCACCGCTAACTTCTTCCACCATAAGAAAGCGATTATCGTTTACGACGATGGCGGCAACGGTTGCATGTGGAGTCCAGCGTTTAGTCATTCAAGGGCCATATGTTTCTGAGGTGTAGTATCTGAGGTGCGGAGTTTACCTGAAAGGGGGTTTTAACCTCAAATCGGGTTGGGTTATTTGGATTTACGTTTTGATTGATTGGTCGAGTTGTTTTTTGTCTTGTTGGTCTGACGAGATGGGGAGGTTCTACTCTTTGGTCTCGACGCTTTCTGTGTTTGTCTGCTATCGGCGGGCATATTGACCACAGTACTCATTGATTGTCCCGGACTTTTTAAATCAGACAAATTCCAAGGACCGATTGCATAGCGAACTAACCTCAGCGTTGGGTGGCCAATGTGAGCGGTCATGCGTCGTACTTGTCGGTTACGACCTTCGCTGATCTCGATTTGCAGCCATGTTGTGATGTCATTTGCTCGTTTGCGTATTGGCGGGTTGCGCTCCCATAGACTAGGCTCGTCAATAATGGCCACTTTGGCAGGGCGTGTCAGCCCATCTTTAAGAACGACACCATTTCGCAATGATTGAAGAGTATCTTCGTTAGGGTGCCCTTCAACCTGAACCCAGTAAGTCTTTTTCATCTTATGCTGAGGGTCAGCTATTCTTGCTTGCAGGGGGCCTGAATCAGTAAGCAGTAATAGACCTTCCGAGTCGTAATCCAGGCGCCCGGCAGGGTAAACCTTTGGCGTCTTGATGTAAGTCGCTAAGGTGTCTCGACCACTGTCATCGGTAAACTGACAGAGGACGTTAAATGGTTTGTTTAGCAGTATGAGGTTGGCCATATTCTTGTAAGAAAACTACTTATTCTTTTGTCTAGCTTGCATTTTTTGTAGAAAAACTACAAATTAGCCCTGATTACGAATGCTACAATGCAGCGGTCGGAGTGCTCCGTGTACACAGACATAAGAGCATCGGTACCGGTCCCGGACCAGATGGATTGCCAAAAGCAGTCTCTCCCGGGCCAAGCGATACAGCTATAGCTTTAAGCGACAGGAGACAGAATGTCCACGAACGATTCTAAAATTATCTACACCGAAACCGATGAAGCCCCGGCATTAGCGACATATTCGCTGCTGCCTATTGTACAGGCTTTTACTCACTCAGCAGGTGTTGATGTTGAGACCCGAGATATTTCGCTGTCGGGCCGTATATTGGCCAACTTCCCAGAGTTTCTTGAAAAAGAACAGCGCGTACCAGACGCTTTAGCAGAGCTAGGCACCTTAGCTAGCCAGCCAGAAGCCAATATTATTAAATTACCGAATATCAGCGCTTCCTTGCCGCAGTTGCGTGAAGCCATCAAGGAACTTCGATCCTTAGGGTTTGATGTTCCTCTGTACCCAACAGACCCTGCGACAGATGAAGATCGTGATGTACAAGCACGTTACGACCGCATCAAGGGAAGTGCGGTGAATCCCGTGCTTCGTGAAGGTAACTCTGATCGTCGTGCTCCGTCGTCTGTCAAAGAATACGCTCGTAACAACCCTCACGACATGGGTGAATGGTCAAAAGATTCAAAAAGTGCGGTCGCACATATGGATCATGGTGATTTCTACGGTAGCGAGAAATCCATGACGCTGAACACGGTTCAGACAGTCAACATCGAATTTACTGATGCCCAAGGGAATACCAAGGCTTTAAAAGAAGGTTTGAAGTTACTTGAAGGCGAAGTGATTGATACGTCTGTGTTGGACGTGAAAGCATTACGTGAGTTTTTAGCCAAGGCAATTGCTGAAGCTAAAGAGAAAGATATTCTTCTGTCTGTTCACCTTAAAGCAACCATGATGAAGGTATCTGATCCAATTATTTTTGGTCATGCAGTTACTGTATTCTTTGCACCTGTATTCGAAAAATACGCCGAGACTTTTGAACGCTTGGGCGTCGATGTTAACAATGGCTTTGCTGATGTATACGCCAAAATCGAAACCCTACCTGCTGATGAACGTGCTGCAATCGAGGCCGATATCGCTGCCTGTTATGCAGAGCGTCCAGCGCTGGCAATGGTGAACTCTGATAAAGGCATCACCAACCTTCATGTGCCTAACGATGTTATTGTTGATGCGTCAATGCCCGCAATGATTCGCTCGTCAGGAAAAATGTGGGGTGGTGATGGTCAGTTGCATGACACGCTGGCAATTATCCCTGATCGTTGTTATGCCGGTGTCTATCAAGAAACTATCGACTTTTGTCGTGAGCACGGCGCTTTCGATCCACGCACAATGGGTACCGTTCCCAACGTTGGTTTGATGGCTCAGAAAGCAGAAGAGTACGGCTCGCATAATAAGACGTTTGAAATTCCTGCGGACGGTGTTGTTCGTGTATTGAATGAAGACGGTCAGCTATTGCTTGAGCACAATGTAGGGGCGGGCGATATTTGGCGTATGTGTCAGGCGAAAGACGCACCGATCCGTGATTGGGTGAAGTTAGCTGTTTCTCGCGCACGTGCGACGGGCGTACCTGCAATATTTTGGTTGGACTCGAAGCGTGCTCATGATGCTGAGTTGATTCGTAAGGTTGAGAAGTACTTGCCCGAGTACGAATCCGATGGTTTGGATATTCAAATCATGGCACCTGAAGAGGCGACTCGTTTTACTCTGGCTCGCTTAAAAGACGGCAAAGATACTATTTCAGTAACGGGGAATGTACTGCGCGACTACCTGACTGATTTATTCCCAATTCTTGAATTGGGCACCAGTGCAAAAATGCTATCTATTGTTCCTCTCATGAGTGGCGGCGGCTTGTTCGAAACAGGTGCTGGCGGATCTGCCCCTAAACACGTACAGCAGCTTTTAGAAGAAAACTTTTTACGCTGGGACTCTCTTGGTGAGTTTATGGCGCTGTCGGCCTCCCTAGAGCACCTTGCGGAAAGTACAAACAACCCTCGTGCGGCGGTTCTTGCAGATACACTGGATGTTGCAACAGGTCGAATTTTGCTTGAGCAGAAGTCGCCAGGTCGTGCCTTAGGTAATTTAGACAACCGTGGTAGTCATTTTTACCTGGCTCTGTTTTGGGCGGAAGCACTTGCTGCACAAGATAAAGATAAGGATCTAGCAGAGCGTTATGGCAAGCTAGCTAAAGCACTTGCAGAAAATCGCGAGAAGATCATTGGTGAGCTTGAAGCCGCACAAGGTAACAAAGTCGAGATTGGTGGTTACTACCGCCCTGATCGTGAACTTGCGAAAGCTGCGATGCGCCCTAGTGCGACCTTAAATGCTTTGATTGGCTAATGTAAACTTGCTGAAACGAGCATAAAAAAAACCGCCCAATGGCCACTGCTGTACCACAGTTTGGAGTGATGTGCGTCACTCCAGGCTGCTTAATTTATTTAATCGCGTTTATTTAAAGCTCAGATCTCAAACTCAACTCCCTTTTGGGGCTCCGCCCCCGACCCTATGCAAGGAGAGGTTTCTCCTTACGATCCTCTCTTCTCGGCGCATCCGGCTTCATCCAGCCAACGGCAGTCATTATGCGCACGCAAAACAATCCGCCCCGGAGCGACCTCTTAAAGCATCCATATTTCTTGCTTCGCTCCGGAGCAAGGTTTTGCTCTAAAGGCCGCAGAATGACTTTGTTGCCTGGCCGCACGCACGCCGATTAAAGAAAAGTCCGCGAAGCCGCATTTCAAATCAAACGGTGCTAATTAAAAAGTAAAAGGTTCTAGGGGTATGAGATAGAAAATCAGATATTTCACCTAAAAGGGAATAGCAGCGACCATGCTTTAGCGCCCCTGGGGCCGTCGCAGAAACTGATGAGATATCTGTTTCTGCCCGCCGGTAAGGGGATAAGTTCCCCTTGGGAGGCATTGGGCCTAGATATTAAAACCACTGTTCGGTGTCAGCTACAGTGCTGCTTAAAACTGTGGGAAAGTAATGGCCCAATAGTGGTTTTTTATGTCATCACACTTCAGCTTAGGCTCTTTTAAATCGAATTTTTAATCGATGCCTATGCCATTTCAACTGACTGCTCAGTGTTGGTGGTTGAGGCGTCGTTTTCAGTGGCCGGGTTTTCACTGCTGAGGCTTGTGGTCTGATCGGCGGCTTGAATGTTGATAGCGTGTAAGCCTTTATCGCTAGGTTTGATGTCAAACTTCACAGTTTGGCCAGCTTTAAGGGTGCGATAGCCGTCCATATCAATCACAGAGTAGTGTGCAAAAAGATCCTCGTTGGTGTCGTCACTTAAGATGAAGCCGTAGCCTTTTGCATTGTTGAACCATTTTACAGTCCCTGTAGCCATATCAACCTCCTTATTTACATCCGGTGAAGATGCTGGACCACCCAACATCTTGATAGCTAGGAAATACCCTACGCCGTGAAAAATGGCCCGTCAAGACATTAAAACAGCCATATGGCATGGAATGTGGTGCTGTGTCATTGTGAGCGTTATCATGTGACTTATTTGGCAAACATGGAAACCTTCGGGCGCGACATGACTAAATCTCATCTAGTATTAAGTAGTGAGGACACTCACCACGAAGACAGCGGCAATACTGCCGTGCAGGAATCGCTTCCTGCACTGAAGCGACCAGCGATGTACAGCGTGGTGATGCTGAACGACGATTACACACCCATGGAGTTTGTGGTTGAGGTTTTACTGCAGCATTTTGGTAAAACCCCGGAGCAGGCAACTGAAATAATGTTAACTGTTCATAATAAAGGCAGCGCCGTGTGCGCCGTCTACACTAAAGATATTGCTGAAACTAAAGCGGCGATTGTGAATCAATACTCTAAGGACTGCCAACATCCACTTATGTGCGAAATCGCCCCGGCAGATGACTGAAATCAGGAGGCGTTATGCTGAATAGAGAGCTCGAGCAAACTTTGAATGAAGCATTCAAAGAAGCCCGTTCCAAGCGTCATGAGTTCATGACCGTTGAGCACTTGTTGCTCGCATTGTTAGATAATGACGCCGCCGCCAATGTATTGCAGGCGTGTGGTGCTGACATCCTCAAATTGCGTAAGGATCTCGATGAATTTGTAGATTCAACTACGCCTTTAATCCCTGAAGCCAGTGGAGAGCAGGAGACTCAGCCTACGCTAGGTTTTCAGCGTGTTTTGCAACGTGCGGTTTTTCACGTGCAATCTTCTGGTAAAGCTGAGGTCTCGGGTGCAAATGTACTTGTCGCTATCTTCAGTGAGCAGGAAAGCCAGGCGGTGTATTTCCTTAAACAACAAAATATCGCCCGTATTGATGTTGTGAATTATATTTCTCATGGCATCTCTAAGGTGAATGGCCCAGAAGATAGCGCAGATCAATCGTCAGATTCGATGGATGAAGAGGGTGAAAACGCCTCTAAGTCAGCGCTCGAAGGATATGCCACCAACCTTAATCGTCAAGCTCGCGATGGCAAAATCGATCCATTAATTGGTCGTGAAATGGAAGTCAGTCGCCTAGTTCAGGTATTGGCTCGTCGTCGTAAGAATAACCCGCTTTTGGTGGGGGATTCAGGTGTTGGTAAAACGGCCATAATTGAAGGCTTAGCAAAGCGCATTGTTGATGGTGAAGTGCCGGACGTGATCAATGATGCGGTTGTTTACAGTTTGGATATGGGGGCTTTACTCGCGGGCACTAAATACCGCGGTGACTTCGAGAAGCGATTTAAAGCACTGCTGGCTGAACTTAAGCGCCAGCCGCATGGTATTTTGTTTATCGACGAAATTCATACCATTATTGGTGCGGGTGCCGCGTCTGGTGGGGTGATGGATGCCAGCAACTTACTTAAGCCATTGCTGAGCTCCGGTGAGGTGCGTTGTATAGGTTCGACCACATTTACTGAATTTCGTGGCATTTTTGAGAAGGACAGCGCGCTTACGCGTCGCTTCCAGAAAATTGATGTCTCTGAGCCATCGGTTGAAGATACCTACAAAATCCTCAAAGGGCTTAAATCGCGCTTTGAAGAGCATCACAATATCAAGTACACAGATAAAGCCTTGCGCACTGCGTCTGAGTTAGCTGATCGTTACATTAATGATCGCAATATGCCGGATAAGGCGATTGATGTGATTGATGAAGCTGGTGCTCTGCAGCAGTTGCTTGCGCCGAGTAAGCGTAAAAAGCAGATTGGCGTCACTGAGATCGAAGAGGTGGTTGCGGCGATTGCGCGTATTCCACCGAAATCGGTTTCCGCGTCTGATAAAGAGTTGCTATTCAAACTTGAAGACAAGCTTGAAATGGTGGTCTTTGGGCAGAATGAAGCCATTCAGACCATGTCAACGGCTATCAAAATGTCTCGCGCTGGCTTGAATAGCCCGCAGAAGCCGATTGGTTCATTCTTGTTTGCCGGCCCAACCGGGGTAGGTAAAACAGAAGTCACTCGTCAGCTTGCTTCTGTTATGGGAATGGAGTTAGTACGTTTTGATATGTCGGAGTACATGGAGCGTCATACTGTATCTCGCTTGATCGGTGCGCCTCCGGGCTATGTCGGTTACGACCAAGGTGGTTTGTTAACTGAGGCGGTAAATAAGACACCACATTGTGTGCTGCTGCTTGATGAAATCGAGAAGGCACACCCTGAAGTGTTCAATATTCTTCTTCAGGTTATGGATCACGGTACGCTAACTGACAACAACGGCCGTAAAACGGATTTCCGTAATGTTATTTTGGTGATGACAACGAATGCGGGTGCTGCTCAGATGAGCCGTGCAAGTATTGGCTTTACTCATCAGGATCACAGTTCGGATGGTGGTGAAGAACTGAAGAAAATGTTCACCCCTGAGTTCAGAAACCGTTTGGACAATATCATCCAGTTTGAGGCCTTAGGTCGCGATACAATACTTCATGTTGTTGATAAGTTCTTGGCTGAGTTGCAAGGGCAGTTGGACGACAAGGGTGTGATGCTTAACATCAGTGAAGACGCTCGTTTGTGGTTGGCCGAACACGGTTACGACGAAAAAATGGGCGCACGACCAATGGCTCGTCTGGTTCAGGACAAGATTAAAAAGCCACTTGCAGAGAAAATTCTTTTCGGAGAGCTCTCGAAAGGCGGAGAAATCGAAGTGCTGGTATCGGAAGGGGAGTTGGTGCTGGAGTTGCCGGAAGTGGTGCCAGCCTAGGTTGGCACCACCACTAACGGCATTTGATCAACGGGCGCGGTAAGTAATGCGTCCCTTGCTCAGGTCGTATGGGGTCAATTCCACTTTAACCTTGTCGCCTGTCAAAATACGAATGTAGTTCTTACGCATTTTGCCAGAAATATGAGCGGTCACTACGTGGCCGTTCTCTAATTTTACTCGGAACATTGTATTAGGAAGCGTGTCGATGACTTCGCCTTCCATTTCAATGTGATCATCTTTTGCCATTCATTATCACCTGTCTGAATCTTGTTCAACGCGCGCGCATTCTGCACTAAAAACTAGCCTAAGGCAAAGATGATTAGTCTTTCAGCGGTTGCCACGACCCAGATTGCAGTACCTCAATGGGTTTAAAACGTGTTTTGTAGTCCATTTTGCGACAACCATTAACGTAATAGCCTAGATAGTTGTATGGCAGGCCGAGTGATTTTGTCAGCTGGCTGAGTCGAATTATGAGGGTGGTGCCTATTGAGTCCTTTTCTCGCTCTGGAGCATAAAAGCAGTATACCGAGGATAATCCGTCATCAAATTGATCGAATACCAATACGCCGACGAGTTCATCTCCCTCTGTGGCGGTAAGAAAGCGCGTGTTACCAAAGTCTTCAGCTAAGAACTCAGAAAATGTTTTGCGAGACGGGGGGAACATATCGCCATCTCGGTGTCGCTCTGTGATGTAGCGTTCGTATAAGTTGTAATACCGATCCGCATCATTAGGCTCGACAACCTGTAGTGTCCACGATTGAGAGCGCTTGATCAGTCGCTTCATGTTTTTACTTAATACAAATTGATTCACCGGCAGTCGCACAGGCAGGCATTCCATACAGCCGGGGCAAGCGGGACGGTAGAGAAGCTTGCCACTGCGCCTAAATCCTAAGCGGCTAAGCGTGCTTAATTCAAATTCATTCAATTCTAACCTTGGATCGACGTACTGGCTTAGCGCTTGTCTATCATCTAGATAGGGGCAGTCGTGAGTCTCTCCAGGGGTGAATAATGAAATAGACCTCAACGTATCACTCCTGGAATCGAAGGTACTGGCGGGGCGTTAATGGCAGACGCTAGTAGCGCTTCGAACTCATGGCGCTCAACTTCAAGTATACCGAACCGAGACAGGTGGTCTGTTTTCATTTGGCAGTCGATCAACTCAATGCCAAGTTCGAAAAGGATAGGGGCTGCAAAAGCAAAAGCCGCTTTAGAAGCGCCGCTCACGCTTGAAAACATGGACTCACCAAATAATGCGCGTCCTATTATTAATCCATAAAACCCACCTACGAGTCTTCCATCAGATGCCCAGCATTCAATGCTAAGCGCTCGGCCTGCATTGTTTAACTCAGGATAGACAGTGAGGATTTCGTCATCAATCCATGTGCCAGCAACGGTCCCTGAGTTGTCCTCTCGGGGGATTGCGCATCCCTTAATGACATTTGAAAAAGATACATTAGCTGTTACGCGAAAGTCGCTATTGCGAGCTTCACGCGCCAAGCGCTTAGGCACCCTGAAGGACTGTGGCGTGATAATGGCTCTAGGGGACGGTGTCCACCAAAGTCGCTCTTCCTCTGGGTCGTTCCAAGGGAAAACGCCCTTGCGATAAGCGGCATCTAGCCACGCAGGTGATAAAAGTCCGCCCGCGGCGAGCAGTCCATTTGGCTCTTTAAGTGCGCGGGCAGTACTAGGGAACGCCGGCGGCTGGAATTCATCTAACCAATCGATCATATTATGCGATAAACACACCTCATAAGGCGTGTTAGACTTCCCCTCAGAAGTTGTTGATATTAGGGATTATTTTGTCATCGGAACATTCTGAAAGCGACATGGCAACAGACAATATGCAAAATTCGGTTTGGCAGAAGAAACACGACGTTGTTTTTCTTTTGCTTACGCTTGGCTGTCTTTTACTGTTTATAGCTTTATTTAGCTATGATCCTGAAGATGTGGCTTGGTCAGTGGTTGGTAGTGAGCAGGCGGATAACTCCGCAGGCCGTGTTGGTGCCTACTTAGCTGATTTTCTTTTACATAGCTTGGGTTATTTAGCTTTTGCTTTTCCTACCTTAATTCTTGCTAAGGCATGGCTGTTATTTCGTAAGGCACCAGCGATTGCTGGGAGAATATGGCTGCTACGAGGTTGTGGGTTGTTAATCACCTTGGCATCTCTGGCGGGGGTTGCTTCGATAAGTATTTGGTCAGGAGCGCAACTTCCTGCTGGCGCGGGTGGCATTCTTGGACAATTGCTGTCTGACTTACTGACTCCCTTATTTGGTTTTGTTGGGACGGCGCTTATTTATATCGTCATGCTGGCCTTAGGGTCGGTACTGTTTTTGGAATTCTCTTGGTTGCACTTTTTTGAGCGATTGGGCGGGGGCGTATTGTCCTTGTTGGATTCTTCGACGTCGACACATACCCGCGAAAACGGCAGCGTTCAAAAGAAAGACGCAAGTAGCCATTCTCACTCAGCTGCCTCACCCGTTGCGACGCACAAGCAATTACCGCTTAACGACAGTGCTTCTTTGGATGGTTTAGATTCTCAGCTTCCTAAACGCTCATTTGCGCAGCGGCTTTCGGGTCTACGGGCAGTATTCTCATTATCCTTTCTCAAGACAACTAATGCAGCGAAGAAGCGCCAAGGTGGAAGTGTTGAATCGAACACCTCAGATCGTGAAATGAATCATGACTCGCCTGCCGCTGATCCATTAATGGACTTTAGCGGATTTAGCGCCACGGATGATTCCGACTTACCTGATAGTGATATTCCACCTTGGGAAAGTGAAACGTCAGACTACGATGATGCAGAAGAGCCTGCCTATGTTCGCGCCCAAAAAAGATCATCGAGCACTCCAGTATCACCTAGTGTCGCAAACGTAGTTCCTCAACCTAAAAAGCAGGCGGCCAAGCCTCCCGCTACAGAAGTGCTAAAGCCTGAAGTCGACACTGAAGTGCTGCATGATGCTCTGCAAGAAGAAGCCCTTCGCATTGAGCCGCTAGAAAAGCGTGAGTCTGGGCCGAGCGATCGTGCCAAGCGCGATCTACAGGGCAGTTTGTTTAAAAACACAGACCCGCTGCCTTCTATTGCTTTACTTGACCCTCCGCGCACTGATATTCAAAGCGGCTTTTCAGAAGAACGCTTGCGTGATCTTTCGGCGCTATTAATTCAAAAGCTTGCTGATTTTGGTGTAAAGATTGAAGTTACCGCCATTGCTCCTGGCCCAGTGATTACGCGCTTTGAAATCCAGCCAGCGCCGGGTGTAAAGGCGAGTAAGATTTCGAATCTGGCTAAAGATTTAGCACGTTCCATGGCGATGGTTGCCGTTCGTGTTGTTGAGGTGATTCCCGGAAAATCGGTGATGGGAATCGAAGTTCCTAATGAAAACCGCGCCATGGTGACTTTGGGCGAAGTGCTATCCACACAAGATTACGAAAAATCAAAATCACCATTAACCTTAGCGCTGGGGCATGATATTGCTGGTAACCCTGTGATTACCGATTTGGCTAAAATGCCGCACTTGCTGGTTGCGGGTACGACGGGTTCGGGTAAATCAGTGGGTGTGAACGCCATGCTGATTTCTTTGTTGTTTAAATCGACACCTGCGGATTTACGTTTGATTCTCGTTGATCCAAAAATGCTGGAATTATCGGTCTATGAAGGCATTCCCCATTTGCTAACCCCAGTCATTACCGACATGAAAGAAGCCGCCAGCGGCTTACGTTGGTCGGTGGCTGAAATGGAACGTCGTTACCAATTAATGGCCGCCATGGGGGTTCGAAACCTCGCGGGCTTCAATAAGAAAGTCAGAGACGCGATTGAAGAAGGGAAGCCGCTACTTGATCCACTGTGGCAGATTGACCAATCAGTACACACTACGCCACAAACATTAGAACCATTACCTTATATTGTTATTGTGATCGACGAATTTGCCGACATGATGATGGTCGTAGGTAAGAAAGTCGAAGAGCTTATTGCTCGTATTGCTCAGAAAGCCCGTGCTGCAGGTATTCATATGGTGCTTGCAACGCAGCGCCCTTCGGTGGATGTAATTACGGGGCTGATTAAAGCAAACGTACCCACTCGAATTGCGTTTCAGGTGTCCTCCAAAATCGATTCTCGGACGATTCTTGATCAAGGCGGAGCGGAGCAATTACTTGGTCATGGTGACATGCTTTATATGCCACCGGGCTGTGCGTTACCTGAGCGAGTTCACGGCGCCTTTGTTGATGATGACGAAGTTCATCGCGTAGTCGCCGAGTGGAAAACACGTGGCGAACCTAATTACCTAGAAGAGATCACACAAGTAGGTGAGGACGGCTCGCTACCGGGTGAAGGGGGCGCAGGTAGTTCTGATGGCGAGCAAGATGAACTTTATGATATAGCCGTGGCTTTAGTGATAGAAAGTGGCAAATGTTCTATTTCATCCGTGCAGCGGAAGTTGCGTATCGGCTACAACCGAGCTGCGCGACTTGTCGAAACCATGGAGGCGGCAGGAGTGGTGTCTCCACCGGCACACAATGGCAGCCGAGAAGTATTAGCACCGTCATCCGGCGGCTAGGTACAAGAGTACAGAAACTGAGGATGTATCATTTGAAAATATTGTCGAGTATTAGCGCAGGTGTGTTGGCTTTGTCTTTTTCCACGGTCGCATTCGCCGAAGCTGCACTGGATTCGTTTATCAAGCGCCTTGATGTGGTTAGCTCAATGGAAACCCATTTTGAGCAAGTGACGCTCGATCAGTCTGGTGAGGTTTTGCAATCGCTAAGCGGCACCTTAACGGTCGCCCGTCCGGGCAAGATGCGCTGGCAGACAGAGCCGCCTTACGAGCAACTAGTGGTGTCTGATGGTGAGTTGGTTTGGGTTTACGACATGGATCTTGAACAGGTCACTATTCGTCAGCTTGAGGCCAAACTTCAAGACACGCCTGCGTTACTGCTGAGTGGTAACACCAGTGAGATTGCCGCTAATTACCAAGTCACTCAGCCTGAAGTGACGAGTGGCAAGGGCATTGATCGTTACATATTAAAACCGATGGATCGTAGTCAGCTTTTTGAAGCGCTGGAGTTCGACTACAAGGGCGACAAGCTCGCTTTTATGCGCATCTTTGATGCGGCGGGTCAGATTACTGAAATTCGTTTTACTGGGCTTTTGCTTAACCCTGAATTAGACGAGCAGGCCTTTTATTTTATCGTTCCTGAAGGGGTGGATGTCATCGACGGGCGTCATGGCCGCTGATCTATTTGAACAAGAATCCCCATACGAGCCGCTGGCCTCACGCTTAAGGCCAGCATCTCTGGATGAGTACGTGGGTCAGTCGCATGTGGTTGGCTCAGATGCGCCATTACGTCGAGCACTGGATGCCGGACAGATCCACTCTCTAATTCTATGGGGCCCGCCCGGTGTGGGTAAAACAACATTGGCTCGCCTTATTGCGAGCTATGTTGATGCGCGCTTTATCTCACTCAGTGCTGTGATGGCTGGCGTAAAAGAAATTCGTGAAGCCGTTGAGCGAGGAAAGCAAGCGCAAGCAGAAGGGCGCAAAACCCTTTTGTTTATCGATGAAGTGCATCGCTTTAACAAATCACAGCAAGATGCATTTTTACCTTACGTTGAAGACGGCACCTTTGTTTTTGTTGGTGCTACTACTGAAAACCCCTCATTTGAACTTAACAACGCACTGCTGTCTCGTGCGCAGGTGTATGTACTCAAATCGCTCACAGACGATGAATTGCTGACTGTTATTCAACGCGGCTTAGCCGTAGAAGGGATTAAGCAAGACGACATCGAACCACTGAAAGCGTTGGCTCAAGCCGCCGATGGCGATGCGCGTCGAAGCCTTAATCTGCTAGAACAGGCTTTACAGTTAAATGGTCAAACGCCATTGACTGAAGACGACGTGCGAGCGGTTTTAGTAACCAGCTTCCGTCGATTCGATAAAGGCGGCGAGGCTTTCTACGATCAAATTTCTGCCCTGCATAAATCCGTGCGTGGCTCTGATCCTGATGGTGCCATGTATTGGTTTTGCCGAATGTTAGATGGTGGCTGCGATCCTTTGTATATTGCCCGTCGATTGGTGCGCATGGCCAGTGAAGACATAGGTAATGCCGATCCGCGTGCATTGAATGTTTGCACTGACGCTTGGGAAGCTCAAGAGCGTTTAGGCAGCCCAGAAGGTGAACTCGTTTTGGCTCAGGCTGTGGCGTATATCGCCTGCGCACCCAAAAGCAATGCAGTGTACACAGCGTACAAAGCGGCACGAAAACTGGTACAAGAATCACCAAGCTATGAAGTACCATTACACCTTCGCAATGCTCCGACCAAATTAATGGTTAGTCTCGATTATGGTG